>Ga0070667_100000446_pt1 | contig 42835 bp, 35 predicted proteins | sample KBSS33metaG_FD_64659 | JGI IMG/M metagenome (GOLD analysis project Ga0070667, IMG submission 64659) | Switchgrass rhizosphere microbial communities from Kellogg Biological Station, Michigan, USA - KBS S3-3 metaG | ecosystem: Host-associated > Plants > Roots > Rhizosphere > Soil ...
GAGACCACCAGCGGCGGGCTCAAGACCCGTCGCTTCGAGAACATCCTGCGCGAACTGGACTTGTCCTTCCGCATCCATCGCGAACTCGGCTCGTTCCTGGGAGGCGCCCACATCGAGCTGACCGGCGAGGATGTCACCGAGTGCACCGGCGGTGCACGAGGCCTTACCGAGGCCGACCTGCAACGTGCCTACCGCTCGCAGGTAGACCCGCGGCTCAACTACGAGCAGGCGCTCGAATTGGCGATGTTGATTGCCGAGCGCAGCAAGCAGCGCACGTGAGTGCCCGAGCCCGTACCCGCATTTGATCCGCAGCAGTTCGTGGCGAGCCTGCCGCTGCGGCCGGGCGTCTACCGAATGTATGACGCGGCCGGCGAACTTATCTATGTAGGCAAGGCGGCCCGCCTGCGCGATCGCGTAGGCAGCTATTTCAAGTCCCGATCCGACTCGCCCAAGGTGGCGGCCATGGTGCGCCGGGTGGCGCGCATCGAAGTGACCGTGGTCGGCTCGGAGACCGACGCGCTGCTGCTGGAGTGCAATCTGATCAAGGCGCACCGGCCGCGCTACAACGTCATATTCCGGGACGACAAGACCTTCCCGTACATCCTGTGCGCTCCGGGTCACGAATTTCCGCGGCTGCAGTTCTGGCGCGGACTGAAGCGGCCGGCCGGGCAGCTGTTCGGGCCGTTTCCGAGCGCGCACGCGGTCAAGGAAGTACTGCTTGAGCTGCAGAAGGTGTTTCGCATCCGTAATTGCCGCGACGCATTCTTCGCTCATCGCAGCCGGCCGTGCTTGCAGTATCAGATCGGGCGCTGCACGGCGCCGTGTGTCGGCTTGATCAACGCCGCCGATTACCGCCGTGATCTGGATTCCGCGCTGCAGGTGCTCAGAGGCGAAAGCGAGGCGGTCGGCGAGGAATTGCGCGAGCGCATGGCGAGTGCCTCGGCAGCATTGCGCTTTGAGGAGGCCGCGCGGCTGCGCGACCAGCTGGCCGGGCTGATTGAACTGCAGTCACAGCAGATCGCCAGCGCGCCGCGGGCCCGCGATGTTGACGTCGCAGCGTTGGTGGGTGAGCCGGGACGCTATGGTGTGACCGTGCTTACCGTGCGTGATGGCCAGAGCCTGGGCACCAGCAACTTCTTTCCCGCCGCGCTGGGCGAGCCGGCTGAGACACTCGCCGAGTTTCTGCTGCTGCACTACACGCGCCAGGCGGCACCGGCCGAGGTGGTGATCAATCATGACTTGCCCGATCATGAGGCTCTGAACGAAGCGCTCATTGCCGTGGCCGGTCGGTCCGTGCGTCTGCGGCGCGGCGGCCGCGGACTGCCCGGACGCTGGCTAGAGCTGGCCGAGCAGAATGCCCGTGAGGCACTGCGCATGAAGGCCGACGGTCGGGACTCGATGGCCGAAGCGCTGGAGGCGTTGGCCGTGCTCGTGCCGCTGGCACAGTCCCCGGAACGCATCGAGTGCTTCGACATCAGTCACACCGGCGGCGAAGGCACGGTAGCGGCCTGCGTGGTGTTCAATCCCGACGGAGCGCTCAAGCGCGCTTATCGACGTTACAACATCGAGGGAGTCGCGCCCGGTGATGACTATGCGGCGCTCGAGCAGGCGCTGGCGCGGCACGGCGCCCGCATCGAGGCCGGTGATCTGCCGCGTCCGGACTTATTGCTGATCGATGGTGGCGCGGGGCAGTTGCGAGCGGCGCAGGAGGGCCTGGCGCGCGCGCACTGCGAGGGTCTGGTGTTGATGGGGATTTCGAAGGGACCGGATCGCAAGCCGGGGCAGGAGCGATTGCACCGGCCCGGCGAGTCCCTCGCGCAGACCCTGCCCCCGGACAGTCCGGCGCTGCATCTGTTGCAGCGCGTACGCGATGAAGCGCACCGATTCGCGATCACCGGGCACCGCCGCCGGCGCGCGCGCCGCTACACCGAGTCGATCCTCGAGACCGTCCCCGGGCTGGGCCCGGCCCGGCGCCGGGCGTTGCTGGTGCACTTTGGGGGACTGCCGGGCGTGCTGCGGGCCGGCGTTGCCGATCTTGAGCGCGTCGCGGGGGTGGGGACAGCCCTGGCTCGGACGCTATATGATCATCTGCATCCGGGGGCTTGATGGTTTGGAATCTGCCAATCGTTCTGACGTGGCTGCGGATCCTGGCGATTCCGCTGATCATCGTGCTGTGCCTCATGGGCAAGCAAAACCCGGCAGGCGTCGCCGACATGGCCGCCGGCCTCGTCTTTGCGGCGGCGGCGATCACCGACACGCTCGATGGCTATCTGGCGCGGCGATTGGGGCAGACCACCTCGCTCGGCGCGTTTCTCGATCCGGTCGCCGATAAGCTCATCGTCGCTGTCGCCCTGGTGCTGATCGTCAGTCGCGACCAGCGGTTGGTAGTCGTGCTTTCGGCAGTGGTGATCATCGGCCGCGAGATTGCGGTATCGGCGTTGCGCGAATGGATGGCAGAGCTCGGCCACCGGACCAAGGTTGGGGTATCGGCTCTGGGAAAGTATAAGACCATCGTGCAGATGGTCGGGGTGAGCTTGCTGCTCTACCGGCATCCGCTATGGGGGTTGCCGATGTATTACCTGGGCAAGTGGCTCACCGGGGCGGCCGCCGTGCTGACGCTGATATCGATGTTTGTGTACTTGCGCGCGGCACTCCCTTACTTGCGCGAACAGCGCTAGGGCATCTGCGATTCAGCGAAAGTCGCGCGAGCGGCGCGTAACGCCGCTCAGCCAGCGGGAACGGTCATGCAGGCGGCGGGCTACGACGTGCGTGACGCCGTGCTGGTTCTGCAGCTTGCCCTCCACCTCCAGAAGACTCGCTGTGAGCGCCGGTGTGCGCTCGGTCGCGAACACCTGCGGCCAGAGAATCACGTTGACGATGCCGGTCTCATCTTCCAGCGAGAGGAACACCACACCCGAGGCCGTGCCCGGCTGCTGCAGATGCGTGACCAGTCCGCCCACGCGCACCGGCGCGCCGTCGGGCATGGCGCGCAGCTCCAGATTGCTGCGCAGTCCCTGCGCCCGCAGCTGCTCGCGCAGCTGTCGCAGCGGGTGCTCCGTGGTGCTCAACGAAAGTTGCTGATAGTCGGCCAGGATTTCCTGCGCGGCGCTGGGCCGCGGCAGCTGCACGGCCGGCTCGGTCCCCACCGCCAGTGCCAGCGTGCCCGGGGGCGGCTCGGCGCCGAGCGCCAGCCAGCTGGCTTGGTGACGATGCTCGCTCAAGGAGCGCAGTGCGCCGGCGCGCGCCAGCAGCTGCAGGCTCCGCTGGCATAGCGCTGCCCGCCGCGCCAGATCGGGGATGTCCAGGAACGCCTGCTGGCGTCGCGCCGCGATGAGGCGCTCGGCGTCGTCTTTCGGGAGCGAGCGCACCAGTGCCAGGCCGATGCGGATGGCGAGCGTTCCGCCGCTCATCTCCAGCGTGCAGTCCCTTTCACTGATCAGCACGTCGGGCGGCAGGATCGCCACGCCGTTGCGTCGCGCCTCCTGCACCAGCTGGGCGGGCTGGTAGAAGCCCATCGGCTGGCTGTTGAGGAGTGCGGCGATAAAGGCGGCGGGTTCGTGACACTTGAGCCAGCAGGACACGTAGGTCAGCAGGGCGAAGGAGGCCGCGTGTGATTCGGGGAAGCCGTAGTCACCGAAGCCCAGGATCTGCTTGTAGATGTTCTGGGCGAATTCACTGCTGTAACCGTTGGCTGCCATGCCTGAAAGCAGTCGTTCACGAAACGGCTCCAGGCCACCACGGCGCTTCCACGCCGCCATGGAGCGGCGCAGCTGATCGGCTTCGCCGGCCGAGAAACTGGCGGCGGCGACCGCGATCTGCATCACCTGTTCCTGAAAGATCGGCACCCCGAGCGTGCGGCGCAGGACCTCGGCGAGCTGCGGGCTGGGGTAGGTGACGCTGCTCGGGTCCTGCCGGCGCCGCAGGTAGGGATGCACCATCCCGCCCTGGATCGGACCGGGGCGGATGATCGCGACCTCGATCACCAGATCATAGAAGCAGCGCGGCCGCAATCGCGGCAGCATGCTCATCTGTGCGCGCGATTCGATCTGGAACACGCCTACGGTCTCGGCGCGGCAGATCATGTCGTAGGTGGCGGGATCCTCGGCGGGAATGTCCTGCACCTGCCGGGGCCAGCCGCGGTGCAGGGAGGTCAGCTCGAGGGCCTTGCGGATCGCGGTGAGCATGCCGAGCGCCAGCACGTCGACTTTGAGCAGGCCGAGTGTTTCCAGGTCATCCTTGTCCCACTGGATCACCGTGCGGCCGGGCATGGCGGCGTTCTCGATCGGCACCAGTTGATGGAGCGGCTCGCCGGAAATCACGAAACCGCCGACGTGCTGGGAGAGATGGCGCGGGAAGCCGCGCAGCTCCGCGATCAGTTGCGCGGCCAGCGCCGTCGTTTGCGCAGACGGTGGCGCTCCTCCCGGGACGATGCCGAGCGCGCGTTCGACGTCGCGCCGCGCACTGCGTGTGCGATAGGTGATGACGGTGGCCGCGAGCGCCGTGCGCTCGCGGCCGTACTTGGCATAGATGTACTGAATCACCTCCTCGCGTCGTTCGTGCTCGAAGTCGACGTCGATATCCGGCGGTTCACGCCGCTCGCGGCTGACGAAGCGCTCGAACAGCAGGTTCATGCGCGCCGGGTCGACCTCGGTGATTCCCAGCGTGTAGCAGACCGCGGAGTTGGCCGCCGAACCGCGCCCCTGGCAGAGAATCCCGTGCTGGCGCGCAAAGGCGACCAGGTCATGCACGGTGAGAAAGAAGTGCTCGTACTTGAGCTCCGCGATCAGACGAAGCTCCTTTTCCAGGAGCGCGGCCACCGCGGCCGGCACGCCCGCGGGCCAGCGCTGGCGCGCTCCGGCCTCGCTCAGCAGCCGCAGCTGCGCTGCGGCGCTGCGGCCGGCGGGCACCAGCTCGGCGGGATATTCATAGTGCAGCTGGCCAAGCTCAAAACCGCAGCGCTCGGCGATGGCAAGGCTGGCGCTGAGCAGCGCGGGCGGATACAACCGCGCGAGGACCTGCCGCGATCGCAAATGCCGCTCACCGTTGGCGAACAGGCGCTCCCCGGCGGCGGCCACGGTGCAACCATGACGGGTGGCGGTCAGCAGGTCCTGGAGCCGCCGCCGGCTGCGGCGGTGCATGTGCACATCACCGGCCGCTACCGCCGGCAGCTCGCAGCGTTCTGCCAGTTCCAGGCAGCGCGCCAGGCGCAGCGCGTCGCTGGCGCCGCGATGCAATTCGACCGCGAGCCAGGCGCGCTGCGGGAAGTGCTCGCGCAGCCATTGTCCACGCCACAGTGCCGAGTCCTCATCGAGCGCACGGGTCGCCGGCGGCAGCCAGAGTGTGAGGCAGGCATCAAGCCCGGACTCGAAGTCCGCGGGCGTGAGCTGATAGCTCCCTTTGGCGGCGCGACGCCGCGCGCGGGTGATGAGCTGGCAGATCTGCGAGTAGGCGCGCTGATCGGGCGCCAGCAGCACCAGCTGCAGGCCTTCATCGCAGCGAAACTCGGCGCCGATGATCAGCCGCAGCGCGCTTCCCCCCGGCAGGGCACGCCGTGCCTCGTAGGCGCGCACCACGCCGGCCAGCGAACACTCATCGGTCAGTGCCAGGGCGCGATAGCCCAGTTCGTGCGCGCGCTCCACCAGTTCGGCCGGGTGCGAAGCGCCGCGCAGGAAGCTGAAATTGCTGACACAGTGCAGCTCGGCGTACTCAGCCATGAGAGCGCTGCTCACGCCCAGATGCCATGCACGTGCCAGCCGCCGGCGCGCAGATCCTGGTACACCCACAGCTGCGCACCGTCCGCTTCGCGGGCCAGGTAATAATCACGCGCCACATCGGCGCCGTCCCACCAGCCGCTTTCGATGCGCTCGGGACCGGCCAGCAGTTGCTGCGGCTTATCGATCGGCCGCGGTTGCGGCAGCAACCAGCAAGGGCGGCGCGGCAGCTCTAAGGCCGCGTGCTCGGGGCCGGCGGCCGGCGGTGCGCTCAGCTGCGCGGCGCTCATATGCCAGGCGCGCTCGGGACGATGTTCGGCGGTGTGCCCCAAGGCCTGCACCGCGCCGGCACCTAAGCGTGCGGCGAGCCGGTCGAGCACCTGCTGGAATTGTTCGCTGTGCTGCGCGGCGCGCGAGAATAAATCATTTTGCAGCAGCACCGGTTGCAGCAGCTCGTCGGCTGCCACGCGCAGTCCATGCACTGGTGCGGCCAGCACGGTCGCGGCGAGCCGTTCGCGCGCCAGTGCCAGCAGTTGCGCGGCATCGCGGCCGGGCCGCGCCAGGCCGATCACCAGTCGCGTGAGCGCGCCGCGGTGATGCTCGAGGCAGAGCTCATAGCGCTGCACGGCGCGATCGCGCGCGCGCAGGTACCCCTGCAATCCGGCCAGTAGGCGCTGCAACGGAAACAGCAGCGTGGTGGTCTCGCTGATGGCATCGGCGAATTCGCAGCGGCTCTCGAAGCGCGGCGGCGTCTGCACGAAGCGCAGCGGTTCGGGCAGCGCGCCGCGCAGGCGCTGCAGATACAAAGCAGCATCGGGCCCAAAGCGCCGGGCGATCGAAGCGATGGGCAAGGCGAGCAATTCACCGATGAGCCGCAGGCCGGTGCCGCGCAAGGCGATGAGCTGCTCATCGGGCAGTGCCAGCAGCGCCAGCGGGAGCGGTGCGAGCAATTGCAGCAGCTGCGCGCGCGTCACGGCGCTGGCGGTGAGCCCGGCGCGCGCCAGCAGTGCCGCGCCCTGCACGGTGGGCGCGATGCCCAGCCGGTGGGTGTAGCCGAGCGGTGTCAGGGCCTCGGCAACGCACGCACGCAATTGCGCATGCTCGCCGAGCAGCCGCCGGCTCGCGCCAATCTCAAGCCACAGCGCGGCGTCGCCATCCGCCGTGAGCTGGCTGCTGACCTGATCGCTCCATTGCATGGCCCACAAGGCCAGGGTCTTGAGTGCGGCCGGTGCAGCATCGGGCAGCCGGTGTGTAGGCACCAGCGCGCACGCGTCGCCGGCCGACGCTTCAAGCGCGAACCGCGGCAGCTGGATGCACAACCAAAGCATGCGCGCGCCCGCCCCGGGCTTTCTGAATCTCAACCTGCAGCCCGGGTCCTAAGGCCTTGAGCCGCAGCCGCAGGGCGGCGGGCGAGGGCTGCAGCGCCGCGAGCGGCGGGCGATACAGCAGGCCACAGCTGCCGCCGGTCTCGGCCGCAAGCTGGAGCCGGCGCACGCGCCGGTCATCGAGTGCGGCCGGCCAGGCGAGTACCGCGCCGATGGCCGGACAGCGCAGTGCCTGTTCGGCAGCCCAGAGCGCGGCGCGCGCATCCTGTGCCTGCACGAGCAGCAACCGGTCGAGCACCAGGCCATGGCGCACGAGTGCCGGCGGATAGGGCAGGCAGGGAGGTGCGATCCACATCAGGTAGCGGCCGGCACGACTGAGCTTCGCGAGCGCTGGCAGCAGCAAGGACAGTTCGCCGATCCCCTGGGCTTCGGGCATCAGCTCGGTGATCGCGCCCAGCGGCCAGCCGCCGCCGGGCAGCAGCGCATCGAAATCCGCGAACCCTGTGGGCTGCACGGCCGGTCCTGGCGGATCATCGGCGTGCGCGTGACGGCTGATGTGATCGATGCGCGCGCGCAAGGCGTCGCGATCCAGGCCCGAGAGAGGCGCGCTCAGGTTTTGGAGTGCCTGGAACGTCATGACTTGCGCGCTTGCGGCAGTCCACGGCGCACGAGTCCGACGACCAGGCCCTCGATGGTGCAAGGCTGCCGCCGCAGGTCCACTTCGAGCGGCTTGAAGGCGGCGTTGGCCGGCTCAAGCCGTAGTAGATGGCCGCTGCGGCGGTAATACTTGACCGTGGCCTCATCGCCTAAGCGCGCGACGACGATCTGTCCGTTGCTGACCTGCGCGGTGCGATGCACGGCCAGGATGTCGCGATCGCGTATATCGGCATCGAGCATGCTCTGGCCATGCACGCGCAGCAGGAAATCGGCGCGCGGCCGGAACAGTCCCGGATCGAGCAACAGCTCATCCTCGACGTTATCAAGCGCCAGTGTGGGTACGCCCGCCGCGACGCGGCCATACAGCATCAGCCTGCGGGTCAGCGCGAACGAGGACTGCAGCAGGCGAATGCCGCGGGCCACGCCAGGTTCGAGCGCGATGAGCCGCTTGCCGGCCAGCGCGCGCAGATGCTGATCGATCCCCTGGCGGTTGCGCAATTTCAGCGCGCGGGCAAGATCGGCGCGCGTCGGCGGCCGGCCGTGCCGCTGCAGGAACTGTTCGATCAGTTCCAGGATCTGACGCTGACGGGGACTGGGTTCGGGATTGGCAGTGCTCATGCCTATACCATACAAGTGTCTGGTACATATTTAAAGCCGCAAAAGGCCCGTGCTAGGCTTAAAATCGTCCATGGCCCGCCAAAACAATGCTTAAAACAAAAACTTATATCGCGCTGCTGCTGACGACCGCCAGCACGTGTTGCAGGGCGACGAGCTACGAGATCACCAGCCCCGGGCAGCGCGTGTTTGGCGAGGACCAGAGCGTGCAAACCGTCTACGAAGACACGCTCTACGATCTGGCGCGTCAATACAGCCTGGGCTCCGAGGAACTGATCCGCGTCAACCCGAAGATCGATCCCTGGATTCCCGGCGCCGACAAAACCGTTTTTATCCCGGGCCGGCACATCCTGCCGACCGGCCCGCACACCGGCATAGTCATCAACATCGCCGAGCACCGGCTCTACTATTACCCCAAGCCGCAGCGGCACATGCCGCAGCAGGTGATCACCTATCCCATCAGCATCGGCAAGATGGACTGGCGCACGCCGCTGGGCCTCACGCACGTGATCGCCAAGCAAAAGGACCCGTGGTGGCACCCGACCAAGTCAGTGCGCGACGAGCACGCCAAGGACGGCGACATCCTGCCCGCGGCCGTACCTCCCGGGCCAGACAACCCGCTGGGCAGCCGCGCCATGCGGCTGGCGGCGGGCAACGGCACCTACCTGATCCACGGCACCAACAACCCGATCGCCGTGGGCCTGGCGGTGACCCACGGCTGCATACGCATGTACCCGGAGGACGTCGAGGCGCTCTATCCGCGGGTGCCGGTGGGGACCGAGGTGCGCATCATCAATGAGCCGGTCAAGGTGGCTTGGGTCAACGGCGAACTATTGGTCGAGGTACACCCGCCGGTGGACGCCCAGGGGCAAAGCTACGAGCCGGACGTCGACAAGTTTTCCGAGCTGCTGAAGCAGGCGGTGGGCAAGAGCGTGGTCGCCATCCACTGGGACTACGCGCGAGAAGTGCTGGGGCGCGCCGATGGGGTGCTGGCCACCGTGGGTCTGGAGGCCCAGTTGCCCGACGCCAGCCCCACGGCGGCCGTCGTCTCCGGAACCGGCTGAGCCTAAGGGCCAGCCCTAAGCCGGGGCGGGGCACCTTTTCGCCAATTTGGGGTCGGAGTTGAATAGCGCAAAAAATCAGCTATAGTTCGCTGCTTCCCGGAGACCAATTTCTGCTTTAACTTGCTGATCGTAAAGAACATTTCGAAGAGATGCCATGTCAGAGCGCGATAGCGAAAATTTCGATCTGGACGAAGAGTTCGTCGCCGAAGCCGAGGACAGCACCGACTATGACGGCTTGCTGGCCCGCGTAGACAAGCGCGTGCGTACCCAAGGCAAGAAGGGCAAGGCGGCCTGGAGCAAGCTCGAAGAGGTGCTCGCCGACCGCAAGCTGGAGAAGGATCTGCGCGAGCTGTTCAACGAGGAATAGCTCTAGGCCCCGCAGGCGCAACGCGCCACCTGTTGGTTCCCACAAGCCTCCTCATATCAAGACGAGCGATGAGCGCACCTCAGGCATGGTGGCTGGCGCGGCGCAACGAGCTACTCAAGCTCGCCACGCAGCATGATTGCGCGTTCGTCTATGACGGGGCTCAGGTGCGCTCCGCCGCGCAGCAGCTGCGCGCCCTGCGCTCAGTAACCCGGGTCTTCTATGCCATGAAGGCCAATCCCAACGCGCAGCTGTTGCAGATCATCGCGGCGTCCGGGCTCGATTTCGAGTGCGTGTCGCGCGGTGAGCTGCAGCACCTCTTTGCTGTAGTCTCCGACCTCAAGCGCGAACGAGTCCTGTACACGCCGAATTTTGCGCCGCGCGCGGAATACGCCTGGGCCTTTGAGCAGGGCGTGACCGTCACGATCGACAATCCCTACGTGCTCCGGCAATGGCCGCAAATATTCAAGAACCGCGAAGTGATGTTGCGGGTCGATACCGGAACCGGACGCGGACATCACCGCCACGTGCAGACGGCCGGTGAGCACGCCAAGTTCGGCGTGCCCATAGAAGAGCTCAAGGATCTGGCAGCGCTCGCCGCGGCGGCAAACTGCCACGTGATCGGCCTGCATGCCCATACCGGGAGCGGCGTCTTCGAGACCGGCAGCTGGACCGAGACGGCCGAGTTGCTGCTGGAGGCTGCGGGGCTGTTCCCGGAGCTGCGCGTACTCAACGTCGGGGGCGGGCTTGGCGTTCCCGAGCGTCCCGAGCAGTTGCCGCTCAACCTCGCACTGCTCGATTCCGCGCTCGCGGGCGTGCGCAGCCGCGCGCCCGGTCTGCAGTTGTGGCTTGAGCCGGGACGCTTCCTGGTGGCTGTCGCGGGGGTGCTGCTGGTGCATGTGACGCAGACCAAGAGCAAAGGCAGCATCCGATTCGTCGGCGTCACGACAGGAATGAATTCGCTGATACGCCCGGCGCTTTATGGATCCTGGCACGAGATCGTCAATCTCACCCGGCTGGACGAGCCTGCCACGGAGCGGGTCAATGTCGTGGGTCCGATCTGCGAGTCCTCCGACGTGCTCGGGCACGACCGTCAGCTGCCTCCCTCGCAGGAAGGCGACGTGTTGCTGATCGCCAATGTCGGAGCTTACGGGCGTGCCATGAGTTCCAGTTACAACCTGCGCGAACCGGCTACGGAAGTGGTGCTGTAACTTTCCGACTGGCGCTGCAACCTGGAAGCGCAAGGCGATTGCCGACGATCGCCGCAGAAATTCTCTGCACGACGGTGCCACCGCCCGTATCCAGGACTACCTCCGCGTCCAGCCCGTGTAATGCCACCGACGTGCACCAAGGCGCCAAGACGAATACGTCCAAGGCGTAGCTCGCGCGGCTGTTGCTGTCCACGCGCACTCGCCACCCCCGCGGCGCATCGACGTAGCCGGCTGCGACATCCGCTGCGCTGACGAAAATGAGCGGAGCGCGGGCGTCCACTTGTATGCGGGCCACGGGCAGCACTTGGGCATGGACCGTCAGCGTGGCGTATGCATCGGCGACACACAGCGGCGCCAAGCCAAGACTGATCGCCAGCGCCCAGAGCGCGCGCCAGAGCTGACTGAAATGCCGAGCGATCCCCCGACCGCTTGGCGATACTGGCCGTATGAGCACGGGCAACTCCGTGACGTGATTCTTCTACTGGGCCAGACGTTAGCCTAAGGCAGGCGCCGCTCGGAGAGCAAACCACAACGCGAAATGCTTAGGCCGGGCGGTGCGCTTGACGCTTCTGTTAAGCGACCTCTACACTTTGATCCACTCATCGAGACCGGCTGAGGGATGGGCCCTTCGACGCCGGGGCAACCACCGGATGGACCGGCACGGTGCCAACTCCTGCGGCTCTCTAATATATATATAGAGGCCGGCAGATGAGCGCGGCCATCGCAGCTGCCCCGTATTGGAGGAGCTGCGAGTGGTATCACGGCGCGGAAACGCCGCCGTCGCTCCCTGTCGTGCGGGCGCCCCGATGAGTGTGGCGATATTTTTCCGCGGAGCGATTAAGTGAAATCAAAAGACGAGCAAAAGCTGGCATCGGCTACGCGTGCGGTGCGCGCCGGACTGGTGAGCGATCCGGTTTCCGGCGCCGTGGTGCCGCCGATATTCCTGAGCACCACCTATGCGTTTCACGGCTACGGCGAGAAGCGGCCGTACGATTACTCGCGTACCGCCAATCCCACCCGGGACCTGCTGGGCAACGCGCTGGCTGATCTCGAGGGCGGCGCCGGCACCGTGATCACCAGCTCCGGAATGGGCGCGATCACACTGATCGGCCATCTGTTCAACGTCGGTGCGCGCATCGTCGCCCCGCATGACTGCTACGGAGGGAGCCATCGACTGTTCAGCGAATGGCAGCGGCGCGGCGAGTTTCAGGTGCAGTTCGTCGACTATAACAATGCCGGAGCGGTGCGCGCGGCGCTCACTCCCGGGGTCTCGCTGGTGTTGATCGAAACGCCGAGCAATCCGCTGATGCGCATCACCGACATCGCCGCCATCGCCGAGCAGGCTCACAAGGCCGGTGCGCTGGTGGTCGTAGACAACACCTTTATGTCGCCCGTGTGGCAGCAGCCGCTGCAGTTGGGCGCAGACATCGTCGTGCACTCAACCACCAAATACCTGAACGGCCACAGCGATGTGGTCGGCGGCGCGGTCGTGGCCAAGACGCGCGAATTGCACGAGCGGCTGTTCGAATGGGCCAACTGCCTGGGTCTTACCGGCGCGCCCTTCGACAGTTACCTGACACTGCGGGGGCTGCGTACGCTGCACGCGCGCCTGGCCGTGCACGGGCGCAACGCACAGGCGCTGGCGGAATTCCTCGCCCAGCAGCCCACAGTGCGACGGGTCTGGTATCCGGGGCTGACCACGCATGAGGGGCACCAGCTCGCGGCGCGCCAGCAGCGCGGATTTGGCGCCATGATGGCCTTCGAGCTCGCCGGCGGCATACCGGCGGTGAAGCAGTTCGTCTCCGGGCTTCGCTGCATCACGCTCGCCGAGTCGCTCGGCGGGGTCGAGAGCCTGGTCGCGCACCCGGTCACCATGACGCACGCGGCCATGGACCCGAAGGCGCGCGAGGAGGCCGGTCTGACGGACGGGTTGCTGCGCATGTCGGTGGGCATCGAGGACCTGGGAGACCTGCAGGCCGACATGCAGGAGGGCCTGGAGCGCATCGGCCGCTGATCTTGTGGCTTGCGTTCAGGATCGCTACTAGAATTCGGCACTCCGGCGACGCGCAGCACGCCGCCGCGAAACGCTTTTCGACCGCATCGACTTCACTATTTCAAAGGGGGTCACATGGCCGCGATCTCAATCCATCCATCTGTCGATAACGGCATCAAGCCCACCGCCAAGAATTTCGCCGGCGGCACGCTGACCTGCAAGTGCGCAAAGGACCCCGTCGAGGTGTCCATCAAGTCGCAAACGGCGCACAACCATGCCTGCGGCTGCACCAAGTGCTGGAAACCCAAGGGCGCGGTATTTTCAGTAGTCGCCGTGGTCGGCAAGGACAAGGTCAGCGTGACTAAAAACGCCGACAAGCTCGCGGTCGTCGACGGCAGCGCCACCATCCAGCGCCACGCCTGCAAGGTCTGCGGCGTGCACATGTACGGGCGCATCGAGAATACCAAGCACCCGTTCTACGGCCTGGATTTCGTGCACACGGAACTCTCGGCGCAGAGCGGCTGGTCCGCCCCGGAATTTGCTGCGTTCGTCTCCTCGATCATCGAATCGGGCGCGGATCCTGCGCAGATGGGCGCGGTGCGCGCGCGCCTCAAGGGCCTCGGGCTCGAACCCTACGATTGCCTGTCGCCGCCGCTGATGGACGCCATCGCCACGCACCTCGCCAAGGCGTCCGGCGTTCTTAAGGCCTAGGAGCACTCGCCATGGATGTACGCGCCGCAGTGGCCGTGGAGGCGGGCAAGCCGCTGAGCATCGAGAAGGTACAGCTCGAGGGGCCGAAGGCTGGAGAAGTGCTGATCGAGGTCAAGGCCACGGGCATCTGCCACACCGACCTGTACACCCTGTCGGGCGCTGACTCCGAGGGGCTGTTTCCTTCGATCCTCGGCCACGAGGGCGCGGGCGTGGTGGTGGAGGTCGGTCCGGGCGTGCGCACACTCAAGAAGGGCGATCACGTCATTCCGCTCTACACGCCCGAATGCCGCGAGTGCAAGAGCTGCACCTCACGCAAGACCAACCTGTGTACGGCCATCCGTGCCACGCAGGGCAAGGGCCTGATGCCCGACGGCACCAGCCGTTTCTCGTTCAAGGGCAAGCCTTTGTACCACTACATGGGCTGTTCGACCTTCGCCAATTACACGGTGCTGCCGGAAATCGCAGTCGCCAAGATCCGCGAGGACGCGCCCTTCGACAAGGCTTGCTACATCGGCTGCGGAGTTACCACCGGCATAGGCGCGGTCATTTTTACGGCCAAAGTCGAACCCGGTGCAAACGTCGTGGTGTTTGGCCTCGGCGGGATCGGCCTCAATGTGGTGCAGGGGGCAAAGCTTGCGGGCGCCGACATGATCATCGGCATCGACACCAATCCGGCCCGCGAGAAACTCGCCCGAAAATTCGGGCTGACGCACTTCGTCAATCCCAAAGACGTCAAGGGTGATCTGGTGGCGCACCTGGTCGAGCTGACGCGCGGCGGCGCGGACTACAGTTTCGAGTGCATCGGCAACACCCAGGTCATGCGCCAGGCGCTCGAGTGCTGCCACCGTGGATGGGGCCAGAGCATCATCATCGGGGTGGCCGCCGCCGGCCAGGAAATCAGCACGCGGCCCTTTCAGCTGGTCACCGGACGCGTGTGGCGGGGCACGGCTTTTGGCGGGGCGCGCGGGCGGAGCGATGTGCCGAAAATTGTCGACTGGTACATGGAACGCAAGATCAACATCGACGACCTGATCACCCATACGCTGCCGTTGGAGCGCATCAACGAGGGCTTTGACCTCATGACCCGGGGCGAATCGATCCGCAGCGTCGTCGTCTATTGACCATTCAACGCCGCGCCTAAGCCCGTCCGGCGCGGCCCATATGTCAATATCCGGGAGGCGGCGGCCGGCCCCGTGGCGCTGCCGCCTCGGCACCGGCTGGTTTGTGAGTTCGCAGGCCGCCTCGTGTATCCTTTAAAGGTTTGACGGGGCCTTTGCGCCGCCATGTTGCACCGCCTGAAGGGGCGCGGCGCCGGCCGAAGATTACTTGGAGAGTCAAGGTGATAAGTCCGACCGTGACCGTGGAGGCGCGGCGCGTGGAGGGCGGCGTGGCCCAGGCCGTCGCCGAGAGCCTGGCGAGCGAGGTCCCGGTGGCGATCCAGTTCAATGGCCGGGCGCATGCCGTCATGCTGGCCACCCCGGCGGATCTGGACGACTTCGCCTTGGGCTTCGCCCTGACCGAGGGCATCGTGCGTCGCGCCGATGAGCTGACGCTGGTGGAGCAGAGCTGGACGAACGAGGGCGTGGTCTTGCAGATTCGGATTCCGGAAGTGCGGTTTGCTTTGCTGGATACGCGCGAGCGTAATCTGACCGGCCGCACCGGGTGTGGCCTGTGCGGGACCTCGACGCTCGAGGCCGCGATTCGCCCGGTGCGCCGCGCCGATCCCAACGGTCCTGTCGCCGATGCCGCCGCGCTGCGCGCGGGCATGGAGCGGCTCGCCACAATGCAGCCCTACAACGATGCCAGCGGCGCAGTACACGCCGCGGGCCTTTTGACCGAGGATGGTGGATTCACGGTGCGCGAGGATGTCGGCCGGCACAATGCGATCGATAAGGCGGTGGGGGCCGTGGCGCGCGCGGGCAAACGCCCGCACAGTCTGCTGGTCACCTCGCGGGCCTCGTATGAAGTGGTGCACAAGGCGGCCGAAGCTGGGTGCCGCCTGGTGGCGGCAATCTCGGCACCCACCGCGCTGGCGGTGCAGCTGGCGCAGGAGGCCGGCATCACTTTGATCGGTTGGGTACGCCCGCCGCGCCTGACTGTGTACAGCGGGGAACTCACATGAGCCAGCGTCGACCCGTCGGCGTGCCGCTCAAGGCCGAGCCCAGCGCCGAGTTGCCCTCGAGCGAACGCGACACCGTGCTGGAAGTCGTGCGGCAGAATCGCGAACTCGCCGGGAGCCTGCTGCCGGTCCTGCACGGCATCCAGGAGCGCTTAGGTTGGGTGCCGCCGCGCACCGTACCCCTGATCGCCTTTGAGCTCAATCTGTCGCGCGCCGAAGTGCACGGCGTGCTGAGTTTTTATCATTACTTCCGTCAGAAGCAGCCGGGCGAACACGTGATCTACCTGTGCCGCGCCGAAGCCTGCCAGGCCCAGGGGGCGGCGGCGCTCGAGGCCCACGCCAAGCGTAAGCTCGGCGTCGATTTCCACGGCACCACCGCCGACGGGCGCTACACGCTCGAGCCGGTTTACTGCCTGGGCAACTGTGCCTGCGGCCCGTCCCTGATGATCGATGAGGAGCTGCACGCGCTGGTGACGGCTGCGGCTTTTGACGAACTGGTGGCGTCCTGAAGATGAGCACCACTCTATACATACCGGGCGAGGCGACGGCGCGGGCACTGGGTGCGGAGGCTGTGGTTAAGGCGGTGAGCGCGGAGGCGGCGCGGCGCGGGCTGGAGCTGCGCATCGTGCGCAACGGCTCGCGCGGTGCATTCTGGCTCGAGCCGCTGATCGAAGTGCAGACGCCCCAGGGGCGCATGGCCTACGGTCCGGTGCGCGCCAAGGATATTCCCGCCCTGTTCGCGGCGGGATTCCTCGAAGGCAAGCCGCACGCCTTGAGCCTGGGGCCGGCCGCGGATATTCCTTATCTAAAGAAGCAGGAACGGCTGTGCTGCGCCCGAATCGGCGTCATCGACCCGCTGGATGTCGAGGATTATCGCGCGCACGGTGGGTTTGCGGGACTGCACGCGGCGCTCTCGATGGAGCCCGCGCAGATTGTGCAGGCGGTGACTGATTCAGGATTGCGCGGCCGGGGCGGTGCGGCGTTTCCGACCGGCATCAAGTGGCGGACCGTACTCAACGCACCCATCGCTGCGGATGGCCAGAAGTACATCGTCTGCAACGCGGACGAGGGCGACTCGGGCACCTTTTCCGATCGCCTGCTGATGGAAGGGGACCCGTTCTGCCTGATCGAGGGCATGACGATCGCGGGTCTGGCTGTCGGGGCGACGCGCGGCTACATCTACCTGCGCTGCGAGTATCCGCACGCACACGCAGCCTTGCGTACCGCCATCGAGCGCGCCTATGCGAAGGGCTACCTGGGCAAGGACGTCCAGGGCAGTAGCAAGCACTTTGATCTGGAGGTGCGGCTCGGTGCCGGCGCCTACATCTGCGGTGAGGAGACTTCGCTCCTCGAGTCACTCGAGGGCCGGCGCGGACAGGTCCGCTTCAAGCCGCCGCTCCCGGCCATCGCCGGATTGTTCGGCCGCCCGACGGTGATCAATAACGTCATCACCTTTGCCAGCGTCCCGGCCGTGCTCGAACGCGGCGCGGCCTACTACCGCGACTTCGGTATGGGCCGCTCACGCGGCAGCCTGCCGATCCAGCTGGCCGGCAACATCGCCCGCGGCGGTCTGGTGGAAAAGGCCTTCGGCGTCACGTTACGAGAATTGCTCTACGACTTTGGCGGTGGTACGCGCACGGGACGGCCGATACGCGCCGTGCAGGTGGGCGGACCCTTAGGCGCCTACTGGCCCGAATCCAAGTTCGATACGCCGCTGGACTACGAGGCCTTTGCGCAGGGCGGCGGCATGCTCGGCCACGGCGGCATCGTGGTGTTCGACGATACCGTGGACATGAGCGCGCAGGCGCGCTACGCCATGGAATTTTGCGCGGTGGAGTCCTGCGGCAAGTGCACCCCGTGCCGCATCGGCTCGACCCGCGGGGTCGAAGTCATCGACCGGCTGCGCTCCGGCGATCGCCCCGCGCTGCAGGAATCGCTGCTGCGTGACCTTTGCAACACGCTGACGCATGGCTCACTGTGCGCGCTCGGCGGCTTAACGCCATTCCCGGTGATCTCAGCGCTCGACCACTTTCCTGAGGATTTCTCTAAACCTTTGGCTGCCGCGGCAGTCGGAAGATAACGCTATGCAATCAATTGCAGATAAGGATCTGGGTACCCCCGCACGCGAATCCGGCACGCAGGTCCGGCTGTGGATCGACGGCTGCGAGATTTCCGTCCCGGCGGGCACCTCGGTGATGCGGGCGGCGGCGCTGGCGGATATGAAGATCCCGAAGCTGTGCGCCACGGACCAGCTCGAGGCCTTTGGTTCCTGCCGCCTGTGCCTGGTGCAGATCGAGGGCATGAAGGGCTACCCCGCATCCTGCACCACGCCGGTCGCCGAGGGCATGAAGGTCACGACCCAGAATGGCGAGCTCGCCCGGCTCCGGCGCGGGGTCATGGAACTGTACATCTCGGATCATCCGCTCGACTGCCTGACCTGCCCGGCCAACGGGCACTGCGAACTGCAGGACATGGCAGGCGCCGTGGGCCTGCGCGAGGTTCGCTACGGCTACGAGGGCGCGAATCACCTGGATGCGCCCAAGGACGAGTCCAATCCCTATTTCACCTTCGATGCCAGCAAGTGCATCGTCTGCTCGCGCTGCGTGCGTGCTTGCGATGAGCAGCAGGGCACGCTGGCCCTGACCATTGCCGGACGTGGCTTCGATTCAGTGGTCTCGGCGAGCCAGGGGGAGTCGTTCCTCGATTCGGAATGCGTCTCCTGCGGAGCCTGTGTGCAGGCCTGCCCGACCGCGACGCTTTCCGAGAAGTCCCTGATCGAGCAGGGGCAGGCCGAACACAGCATCGTGACCACCTGCGCGTATTGCGGAGTCGGCTGTTCCTTCCGCGCCGAGATGCGCGGCGAGGAGCTGATCCGCATGGTGCCCAACAAGGACGGTCACGCCAATCACGGACACAGCTGCGTCAAGGGACGCTTCGCCATCGGCTATGCGACCCACAAGGACCGCATCCTCAAGCCGATGATCCGCGCTTCGATCAGCGAGCCGTGGCGCGAGGTCAGCTGGGAGGAGGCCATCGCCCATTCGGCCTCGGAACTGCGCCGCATCCAGGCCAAGTACGGTCGCGACAGCATCGGCGGGATCACCTCGAGCCGCTGCAGCAACGAAGAGACTTACCTGGTGCAGAAGCTGGTGCGTGCCGGTTTCGGTAACAACAACGTCGACACGTGCGCACGCGTCTGCCATTCGCCGACCGGCTACGGGCTCAAGCAGACCCTGGGCGAGTCGGCCGGAACCCAGACCTTCGATTCGGTAATGGCGGCGGACGTCGTCATGATCATTGGCGCCAATCCGACCGACGCCCATCCGGTGTTCGCCTCGCAGATGAAGCGGCGCCTGCGGCAGGGTGCCAAGCTGATCATCGCCGACCCGCGCCGCATCGACCTGGTGCGCACCCCGCACATCGAGGCGGCGCACCATCTCGCACTCAAGCCTGGAACCAACGTCGCTCTGATCAATAGCCTCGCGCACGTGGTGGTCACGGAAGGCCTGGTCAAGGAAGACTTCGTGCGCGCGCGCTGCGAGGTGGATTCCTTCGAGAAGTGGCGGAAATTTGTGTCCGAGCCGCGCAACTCACCCGAGGCCATGGAATCGGTGACCGGCGTGCCGGCCAGCGAGGTGCGTTCCGCGGCGCGCATGTACGCCACCGCCCCCAACGCCGCCATCTACTACGGACTGGGCGTGACCGAGCACAGCCAGGGCTCGACCATGGTCATGGGCATTGCCAACCTCGCCATGGCGACTGGCAACATCGGGCGCGAAGGCGTCGGTGTCAATCCGCTGCGCGGGCAAAACAACGTGCAGGGCTCCTGCGACATGGGTTCGTTCCCGCACGAGTTCCCCGGATACCGTCACGTGTCGGACGATGCCGTGCGTTCGCAGTTCGAGCGGCGCTGGAACGTCAAGTTGCTGGCCGAGCCGGGCCTGCGGATCCCGAACATGTTCGAGGCGGCGCTGGATGGTGAATTCAAGGCGCTTTACATCCAGGGCGAGGACATTGCCCAGTCGGACCCGAACACGCAGCACGTGACCGCCGCGCTTTCGGCCATGGAATGCATCATCGTCCAGGATCTGTTCCTGAACGAAAGTGCCAAGTTCGCGCACGTGTTCCTGCCCGGCTCCTCGTTCCTGGAGAAGGACGGCACCTTCACCAACGCCGAGCGGCGCATCTCGCCGGTGCGCAAGGTCATGCGCCCGAAGAACGGCTACGCGGACTGGGAGATCACCCAGCTGCTGGCCAACGCGTTGGGCATGCCCATGAACTACTCTCATCCGAGCGAGATCATGGACGAGATCGCCTCGCTTACCCCCACTTTTACCGGGGTCAGCTTCAAGAAGCTCGATGAACTCGGCAGCATTCAGTGGCCATGCAATGACAATCATCCGGAAGGCACGCCGATCATGCACGTCGATGAGTTCGTGCGCGGCAAGGGCAAGTTCCTCATTACCGAGTACGTGGCGACCACGGAAAAAGTCAATGCGCGCTACCCGCTGATCCTGACCACGGGGCGCATCCTCTCGCAGTACAACGTCGGCGCGCAGACGCGTCGCACCGAAAATGTAACCTGGCACAAGGAAGACCGGCTCGAGATCCACCCGCACGACGCCGAGGAGCGCGGCATTAAGGAAGATGACTGGGTCGGAGTGACAAGCCGCGCGGGCGAGACCGTGTTGCGCGCCACGGTGACCACGCGCGTGCAACCGGGCGTGGTCTACACGACATTCCACTTCCCGGAACTGGGCGTCAACGTCATCACGACCGAGAATTCCGATTGGGCCACCAATTGCCCCGAGTACAAGGTCACGGCCGTGCAGGTCACGAAGGTCAACCAGCCCTCCGTCTGGCAGCAGCGCTATCAGCAGTTCGATCGGCGCCAGCAGGCGTTTTTGGCGCACGCCACCCATCCCGACGAGTCAGCAGAGGTTGAGGCCCCGGTCAAATGAGCGTGGACCGGCTGGTGCAGATGGCCAATGACATCGGCCATTTCTTCGCTTCCGAGCCGCAGCGCTCGGACGCGGTCGCCGGCATCGCCAATCATATTCAGCGATTCTGGGATCCGCGCATGCGCCGCCAGATTCTGGCGCACCTGGACGCGGGCGGCACCGGCCTAGAAGAGCTGCCGCGCGCCGCCGTCTCAAGTCTGAAGCGCAGTTAGTCAGGAACCCGCCCCGTGCCCGTAACACTCCAGTTGCCCTCACCCTATGCCCTGTTTCTGGGCGATGGCGATCAGTTGGCGGTCAAGACCGCCACCGGCATCGCCCACTGGCGTCCGGAACGCTGTCTCGCGCAGGTGAAGCTGCCCAACTGCAGCGCGGATCTGGGCCTGCCTACCTTGAGCCCTAAGGCCGCCTACGAGGCGGGAGCCCGCCTGCTGATCGTCGGTGCGGCGGAATTTGGCGGGCGGATTTCCCCCGCATGGATCCCGATGCTGCAGGAAGCGCTGGCGGCGGGACTGGATCTGGCGGCAGGCCTGCATGAGCGGCTTGCCGATGTGCCTGCGCTGCGCGAGAGTGCGGCCAAGTTGCATCGGCAACTCTTCGATGTCCGCCAGCCGCTCAAGGGACAGTCGGTGATTGCCACCGGTGAGAAGCGCAGCGGCATGCGATTGCTGACTGTGGGCACCGATTGCGCGGTCGGCAAGATGTTTACCAGCCTCAGTATTGAAGCCGAGCTGAAGCGACGGGGTGTTCCGGCGACCTTTCGGGCCTCCGGGCAGACTGGCATCCTGATCAGCGGCTCGGGCGTGAGTGTCGATGCCGTGGTGTCGGATTTCGTGTCCGGCGCTGCCGAACTTTTGTCGCCGGCAAACCAGGCGGGGCATTGGGACCTCATCGAGGGCCAGGGATCCTTGCACCATCCGGCCTACGCGGCCGTGACCTTAGGCCTCATTCACGGCTCGCAGCCCGATGCCATGGTTCTTTGTCACCGTATCGACACGGAAGCGGTCGACGGCTATCCGAGTTACGCGCTACCCACTTTCGAGGAGGCCATCGCTGCCAACGAGAGTGCCGCGCGTCTGACCAATCCGAAGGCGCGCGTGGTCGGCATCAGCGTGAACACCTCGAGCTCCGAGGCGACCCGCGCACACCGCTACCTGCGTGAGGTGGAGGCGCGCCTGCAACTGCCGTGCTGTGATCCGGTGCGCACCGGTATGGCACCGCTCGTCGACCGGCTGCTACAAGAATTCCCGCGCGCCGGATGAGCCTGCCGGCCGATCAGCCGCTGGCGCTGCACATCGGCACGGAGCAATGGCCGCTCCGCAATCCTTTCCGGATCAGCGGCCACACCATGACGCAGCTCGATGTGGTGGTGGCGACCGTGGAGCGCAACGGCGTGCAAGGCCGTGGCGAAGCGGCCGGGGTGGATTACCGGGGCGAGAGCCCCGCAGGCATGGTGGCGCAGCTCGAAGCAGTCCGCCAAACGATCGAAAACGGCATTTCGCGCGTAGCGGTGCAATCCCTGCTTCCGGCTGGAGGCGCCCGCAATGCGCTCGATTGCGCTCTCTGGGAACTTGAGGCGCGCGAGCTGCGCCGGCCGGTATGGGAACTGGCCGGGCTTTCAGAGCCACGTCCGCTCCTGACCACCTACACCATCGGCGCGGATGATCCGCCGGCCATGGCCAGGCGTGCGCGCGAGTTTGCGCCGGCGCGCGCGCTCAAGCTCAAGCTCATTGGCGATGCAGCGGATGCCGAGCGCGTGCGCGCCGTGCGCGCCGCAAGGCCCGAGGTCTGGCTGGGAGTCGATGCCAACCGCGGCTTTACAATCCCGCACCTGCAAGAGCTCCAGCCGGTGCTGGAGGCCTGCCGCGTGGAGTTGATCGAGCAGCCTTTCCCGGTGGGACAGGAGCCGCGCTTGAGCGAGCTGCACTCATCGATCCCGATCGCCGCCGATGAGTCGGCGCAAAGCAGCGAAGACCTGCCACGACTGGCCGGCCGCTTTAATACGGTCAACATCAAGCTGGACAAGTGCGGGGGGCTTACCGAAGGACTGCGGATGGCTGCCGCGGCCCGGCGGCTAGGGCTCGATGTCATGATTGGCAACATGGTCGGCACCTCGCTCGCCATGGCGCCTGCCTATTTGGTGGGGCAAAGCTGCCAGATCGTCGATCTGGACGGACCTTTGCTGCTGGCCGGTGATCGTCCCGCTGCCGTCAGCTATCGCGACGGATACCTGCAATGCGACGAGCGCGTCTGGGGCTATTGCGCGACTTAGACTGTGTATGCTGTCGCGCGGTGCGCGGCGGCGCTGATGTTTTTGGGGCGGGGAAATCTTCAGGAGGACTCAAGTGCGTATTTCTGCCAGGACCTTGTACCGATCGGGCGCCGCGTTGTGCGCACTCGTGTTCACCTGCGCGGCGCTGGCCGCGCCATCCACCGATCCGCTGGCGCGCGCGCAGCGCGTGCTGACCGATACCCCGCTGATCGACGGGCACAATGACCTGCCCTGGATCATTCGGGCACGCTTCAAGAGCTCGGTTTCGGCCGTCGATCTGGCGAGCGACACCGCACACCTCAAGCCAGCGCAGACCTTCACCTATGGCGGGGCCGCGGAGGCCGAGGTCCCCGCCATGATGACGGACATTCCGCGACTGCGCGCCGGCCAAGTGGGCGCGCAGTTCTGGTCGGTGTACGTGCCGGTCGAGATGCAGGGAGCCATCGCCGTGCAGGCGACACTTGAGCAGATCGACATCGTCAAGCGGATGGCGGCTCGCTACCCGAAGGATTTGGAGATGGCCTACACCGCCGATGACATCCGCCGCATCCACAAGGCTGGCCGCATCGCCTCGCTTATCGGCGTGGAAGGCGGACACCAAGTGGCCGACTCGCTCGCGGTGCTGCGCCAGTACTACGAACTGGGCGTGCGCTACATGACGCTCACTCATGTGCTCAACACCGCGTGGGCGGACGCCGCGACCGACAACCCCGTGCACCACGGGCTAACCCCGTTTGGTCGCGAGGTAGTGCGCGAGATGAACCGCCTCGGCATGCTGGTCGACTTGAGCCACGTCTCGGAGGACACGATGCGCGCCGCGCTCGAGACCACGGCGGCCCCGGTCATCTTCTCGCACTCCTCGGCGCGCGCGCTGGACGACCATCCACGCGATGTGTCCGACGAGGTGCTCAAACTCGTGGCGCGCAACGGCGGCGTGGTCATGGTCAATTTCAATCCCGGTTACGTGACGATGGCGCGCAACGTGTGGGACTCCGCCCACGATGCCGAGATGGCGCGCTATAGCAGCCCGCCCTACGGGGGCCTGTACATTGGCCAGCCAGAGCGAGCGAAGGCGGCGCTCAAGGCCTGGGAACAGGCCAACCCGAAGCCAGTGGTGACCATCAAGGATGTGGCGGACCACATCGACCACATACGCAAGGTGGCCGGCGTGGACAATATCGGCATCGGCTCGGATTTCGATGGTATCGACGAGGTGCCGGTTGGGCTCGAGGACGTCTCGAAGTATCCGCAACTGTTCGCCGAACTGGCGCGCCGCGGATGGAGCGATGCGGACATGGCGAAGGTGGCCGGCGGCAATCTGCTGCGGGTGCTGGCCAGCGTCGAGCAGCTGGCCGCGCAGCAGCGCAAACAGCGACTGGCTTCCGAAGCGACGCTCGCCCTTCTCGATGCGCCGCCCGCGGCCCACTGAGTCGGCCGCTCCAGAGGGTTAGCGCGCTTTAGCCCGCCGCGCGGCGCAGATGCTCCAGCACGGCGCTCCCGGCTTCCCGGGTCGTGGCAGGCTGCGTGCCTGGCTGTGCGATGTCGGCCGTGCGCACTCCAGCGATGAGGGCTGCGGACACCGCAGCTTCCACGGCGGCCGCCTCCGCCTGCAGCCCGAGCGACAGGCGCAGCAGCAGGGCGGCGCTCAGGATGGCGCCGAATGGATTGGCGATGCCGCGGCCGGCAATGTCGGGCGCCGAGCCGTGGATCGGCTCATACAATCCGCGCTTGTCATCGCCCAGCGAGGCCGACGGCAGCATCCCGAGAGAGCCGGCCAGCATGGAAGCCTCGTCGGTCAGGATGTCGCCGAACATGTTCTCGGTCACCGCCACATCAAAGTCGCGCGGGCGGCGGATCAGGTGCATGGCCGCCGCATCCACTAGCATGTGCTCGAGCTGCACGTCGGCAAATTCACTTTGCATGACGCGGGTGCTCACCTCGCGCCACAGGCGCGAAGTCTCCAGCACGTTGGCCTTGTCGATCGAGGTGAGGCGCCGCCGACGCGCGCGCGCCAGACGGGCGGCCACGCGCACCACACGTTCGATCTCCACCACAGTGTAGGTGCACAGGTCGCTGGCCGAGGTGCTCGAGCGCGTCTTCTCGCCAAAGTAGATGCCGCCGGTCAGTTCGCGCACGAAGATCAGATCGACTCCCTCGAGCAGCTCGGGCTTGATCGTCGAAGCATCGCGCATTGCAGGGTGCACCGAGACGGGTCTTAAATTCGCATAGACACCCAGTTCCTTGCGCAGCCTCAGGAGTCCCTGCTCAGGGCGTACCGGCGCTTGCGGTGCCGACCACTTGGGTCCGCCGATCGCGCCCAGCAAGATGGCATCTGCGCTGCGGCAGTTCTCGAGCGTGGCCGCGGGCAGCGGATCGCCGCATTGATCAATGGCGATGCCGCCAAACACCGACTCGTGGAGCGCAAACTCGTGGCCGCCGAAGCTGGCCACGGCCTGCAGGACTCTTACGGCCTCAGCGGTGACTTCAGGACCGACGCCATCGCCGGCGATGACCGCGATGCGGGCCTTCATGCCCGCTGCAGTTCGAAGTTGGCGATGACACGTTCCTGCGAGCGCAGGTAACCCAGCTCGTCCAGTCCCTGCAGCAGGCAGTAGCGCGCAAAGCGCTCGATCTGGAACGTAGCGATCTGACCGTCCGGCAAGGCAACCGTGCTGCTCTCAAGGTCTATAGCAAGCTCGGCGCCGGGATGGGCCAGGAGCCAATCGACGTGTGCCGCGTCGATGACGATCGGCAACAGCCCGTTCTTAAGGGCGTTGCTGCTGAATATATCGGCGATCTCGGTGCTGATGACCGCGCGGATCCCAAAGTCCAGGAGTGCCCAGGGCGCGTGCTCGCGCGAGGAGCCGCAGCCAAAGTTACGGCCGGCGACCAGGATTTCGCAATTCGCCGCTGCCGGCTGGTTCAGCGGAAAGTCGGCGCGCGGTGCGCCAGAGGAATCGTAGCGCCAGTCGTGAAATAGCTTCCCGCCCAGTCCCGAGCGGACCGTGGTGCGCAAAAAGCGCGCCGGAATGATCTGGTCGGTGTCGATGTTAGTGTACGGCAGCACCACCGTGCGGCTCGTGATTCTTGTGACCGGCTCCATGAGTTCCTCAGGCACCGAGCAGTTCGCGCGGGTCGGTCACACGACCGCGCACCGCGCTGGCTGCCGCGGTCAGCGGGCTCGCCAGCAGTGTTCGTGCACCAGGTCCCTGGCGGCCCTCGAAATTCCGGTTGCTGGTGCTCACCGATACCTGGCCGGCCCCGACGTTATCGCCGTTCATGCCGATGCACATCGAGCAGCCCGACTCGCGCCAGTCCGCGCCGGCCTCGATAAACACCCGATCGAGCCCTTCGGCCTCGGCGGCGCGCTTGACCTGCTGGGAGCCGGGCACCACCAGCAACTGCACGCCCTTGGCCACCTTGCGGCCGCGCAGCACCTCAGCCGCACCCCGCAGGTCGGAAAGCCGGCCGTTGGTGCAGCTGCCGATGAACACTACATCGACCGATTGGTTTCGAATCGGCGCGCCGGCAGTAAAGCCCATGTACGCCAGGGCTTTGTTGAACACCGGATCGTCGGCCGGGGATGGGATCTCGGCGCTGATCGGCATGACCATGCCCGGGTTCGTGCCGAAGGTCACCATCGGCTCGATGCGGCCGCCATCGAGCGTCACTTCCTTGTCGAAGGCCGCACCCGTCTCAGTCGGCAGGCTCCGCCAGTCAGTAAGCGAGCGCTCCCAGTCGGCACCCTTCGGTGCGCGCGGGCACTTCGCCAGATATTCGAAGGTGGTTTCGTCAGGCGCGATCATGCCGGCACGCGCGCCGGCCTCGATCGACATGTTGCACACGGTCATGCGTTCTTCCATGTTGAGCGCGCGCACCGCACTGCCACGGTATTCAAAAACGTGGCCGGTGCCTCCGGCCACGCCGATGCGCCCGATGAGCGCGAGTATCAGGTCCTTGGCGGTCACTCCAGTGCGCAGCTGCCCTTCAATGTTGACGGCGAAGGTCTTTGGCCGACGCTGCAGCAGGCACTGCGTGGCCAGCACGTGGCCAACCTCGGTGGTGCCGATGCCGAAGGCGAGGGCGCCGAAGGCGCCGTGCGTGCTGGTGTGGCTGTCGCCGCAGACCACGGTCTTGCCCGGCTGCGTCAGCCCGAGCTCAGGGCCGACGATATGGACGATGCCGCGCAGGTCGTGGCGCAGGTTGAACAGCTCCACGCCGAAATCGGTGCAGTTGCGCTCCAGCGCGTTGATCTGCGCGGCGGCGGAGTCCAACATGATCGGCGCACCGCCGAACACTTGGGCGCTGCGCGTCGGGGTCGAGTGATCCATGGTCGCAAGCGTGAGATCCGGTCGCCGCACGCGCACCCCGAGTTCGCGCAACTTGGTAAACGCCTGTGGCGTGGTGACCTCGTGGATCAGGTGCAGGTCGATGTATAGCACCGCGGGTGTGTCGACCGTCTCCGGGACGACCTCGTGTCGTTCCCAGATCTTGTGAAACATCGTCTTCATATCACCGGGCGGTTGCGGCTCGGGCAGCCTCGGGCATTTTGATGTGATCGAGCCAGCCGAAACGGTCCTTGGTGCGGCCCTCGAACAGACCGAAGAAGGCCTGCTGGAGTTTTTCGGTCACCGGCCCGCGGCGGCCGGCGCCGACCGGGAGCCGATCGACCGAGCGGATCGGGGTGATTTCCACGGCGGTGCCGGTAAAGAACATTTCGTCGGCGAGATACAGCATTTCCCGGGGCACGGCGATTTCGCGTACCTCGAGGCCCATATCCCGCGCCAGGCGCGTGACGGTATCGCGGGTGATGCCGCCGAGCACCGAGTGCGCGATGGCCGGTGTGATCAGCGCTCCGTCCTTGATCAGGAACAGGTTCTCGCCACCCCCCTCGCTGACCATCCCGGTGGTGGTGAGCGCAATGCCCTCGGCAAATCCCAGGCGCCGCGCTTCCATGCTGATCAGCTGGCTCGAGAGGTAATTGCCGCCCGCCTTGGCGAGCGCGGGCAAAGTGTTGGGGGCCATGCGCTGCCAGGAGGACACGCACACATCGACGCCCTCGGCTTCACTCCCGGGCCCAAGATACTGGCCCCATTCCCAGGCCGCGACCGCCACATCCACGGGCGGGTCGATCTTCGGCACCACGCCCATCTCACCGTACCCCCGGAAAACCACCGGGCGCAGGTAGGCTCCCTTGCGCAGCTCGTTGGCCGCGATGATCTCGCGGCATGCGGCATTGATCTGATCGGCCGTGAAAGGAATCGAAATCCGGTAGACCTTGGCGGATTCAAAGAGCCGGCGGGTGTGGTCCTCGAGCCGGAAAATGGCCACGCCCTGCGGGGTGGGGTAGGAGCGCAGGCCTTCGAACACCGAGGAGCCGTAGTGCAGCGCGTGCGCGAGTACGTGCACGGTGGCCTTCTCCCATGGCACGAGCTTGCCGTTGAACCAGATGAACGGTGTGGCTGGAATGGGCATGGGATCCTCGGATGCGTAGCTAATGTGGGTGGCGGACCGAAAATTACACCGCGCTCTTGGCGCCGGTCGCTAGCTCGCGCTTGGCGGCGGCACGCAGGCCACCCTGTTGCGACTGCTCGATGCGATTGACGACTTCGAGCAAGGCCTTGCAGCTGGCTTCGATGATGTCCGTAGACACGCTCGAACCCCGGTAGCTGCGGTCATTGTAGTCGACGTAGACGACCGTCTCGCCCTGGGCGTCCTCGCCCACAGTCACGGCGTGGACCTCGAACTTTCGGACCTTGACGGCCAGGCCCGTGGCCTGTTCGATGGCCTTGTAGGCCGCATCGACCGGACCATCGCCCGAGGCCTTCCCGCTGGGCGTGCGCCCATCAGCGTGCTGCAGTCTCACCGCGGCGCTGGCGGCAGCGCCCAGTTGCGAGCTCACTTCGAGCTTGGCTAGCGACCAGGGGCCGTGAGCCGAGCCCTCGGCGCGCAACACCAGCGCCTCGATGTCCCCATCGAACAGCTCCTTCTTGCGATCGGCGAGCGCCTTGAACTCCTCGAACACGCGGTTGAGTTCTAACTCGTCGAGTTCGAAGCCCAGTTCACGCACCCGGTCGCGGAAGGCGTGCCGCCCGCTGTGCTTACCGAGCACCAGGTTGCTGTGGGTGAGGCCGACGTCTTCCGGGCGCATGATTTCGTAGGTCATGCGATTTTGCAGCATGCCGTGCTGGTGGATGCCCGATTCGTGCGCGAACGCGTTCTCGCCGATGACCGCCTTGTTGCGCGGTATCGGTTGTCCGGTGATGTTGGAGATCAGGCGGCTCACCGGATACAACCGGTTGGTCTGGATGCCGGTTTGCAGGTTGAAGAACTGCGAGCGGGTGGCGAGCGCCATCACCACTTCCTCCAGCGAGCAGTTGCCGGCACGCTCGCCGATACCGTTGATGGTGCACTCGATCTGTCGCGCTCCGGCCACCACCGCCGTCAGGCTGTTGGCGACCGCCATGCCGAGATCGTCGTGGCAATGGACCGACAGGCGCACCTTGTCGATGCCGCGGACGTTCTGGCGCAGGTAACGGAACAGCTCGCCGAATTCGTCCGGCACTGTGTAGCCGACCGTATCGGGAATGTTGATGGTGGTGGCGCCGGCCTCGATGGTGGCCTCGACCACACGCGCCAGAAAGTCCAGCTCGGTGCGCGAGGCGTCCTCGGGCGAGAATTCCACATCATCGCAGTACTCGCGCGCGGTCTTGACCGCCTCGACGGCGCTGCGCACGATCTCATCCTGCGCCATGTTCAGTTTGTACTTGCGGTGTATCGCGCTGGTGGCCAGGAACACGTGCAGTCGGTGGCGCGGCGCCGGGGCCAGCGCCTTGGCGGCCGCTTCGATGTCCGCGCGCGTGCAGCGCGCCAGCCCGGCAATGATGGGACCCTGCACCTCGCGGGCCACCGCGTGCACCGCCTCCCAGTCGCCGCGCGAGGCGGCCGGGAATCCGGCCTCGATCACATCGACGCCCAAGTCGGCGAGCGCGCGCGCCACGCGCAGCTTCTCGGGCTGGGTCATGCTGCAGCCGGGCGATTGCTCGCCGTCACGCAAGGTGGTGTCGAAAATCAGCACTCGGTTCGGATCGAAAGTCATGGCGTCCTCCGGCGTTGGCTGGCCGTGTAGTCAGTGTCGCTAGCGCACGTCCTGCAGCCAGGGCATGCGCGAGCGCAATTTGGCGCCGACCTTCTCGATCGGCTGCTTCAGATCAGCTTCCAGCAGGCGCTTGAAGTTGCCCCCGCCGGACTCACTTTCGCGGATCCACTCGCGCGCGAACTTGCCGCTCTGGATCTCCTTGAGGATTTTGCGCATCTCATCGTGGGTGCGCTCGTTTACCACGCGCGGTCCGCGAGTCAGATCGCCGAACTTCGCGGTGTCGCTGATGTACTTGTGCATCTTTGTGAGCCCGCCCTCGTGCAGCAGATCGACGATCAGCTTCAGTTCGTGCAGGCACTCGTAGTAAGCGACCTCGGGTTGATAGCCCGCCGCCACCAGGGTCTCGAAGCCCTTGATCACAAGTTCAGTGGCCCCGCCGCACAGCACGGCCTGCTCGCCGAACAGGTCGGTCTCGGTCTCCTCGGCAAAGGTGGTCTCGAGCACGCCCGCGCGCGTACCGCCAATCGCGTGCGCGAAGGCGAGCCCGCGCTTGTGCGCTTTGCCGGTCGCGTCCTGTCCGACCGCAATCAGGCAGGGGACCCCGTAGCCCTGCTGGTACTGGCGGCGCACCAGCCCGCCTGGCCCCTTGGGCGCGATCAGGACCACGTCCAGGTCCTTGCGCGGTTTGACCTGCTTGAAATGGACGGCAAAGCCGTGCGCGAAGACCAGCATCGCGTGCTTGCGGATCTTGGTTCGCACTTCGGCATAGAGCTTCTTCTGCGCCATGTCAGGCACCAGCATCACCACCACATCGGCGCGCTCAACCGCCTCGATCGGGGGCGCCACATGCAACCCGTCCCGCTTGGCCTGCTTCCAGCCGTTGCCGCCCTTGCGCACCCCGACCACGACCTTATAGCCGCTGTCCTTGAGATTGAGCGCCTGCGCCCGGCCCTGGCTGCCATAGCCGAGCACGGCCACCCGTGCGCCCTTGAGCGCCTTCTTATCGACGTCCTTGCGTGTGTACAGCTCCATCGTCAAATACTCCTGAAGTCGAAAAAAAACCCCGCATCGGTGGCCGGTGCGGGGTTCTGGGTGTTGGGTCGTCTCTTAAAGACTCTAGCTCAACATGCAGCTCCCGCAGCCGCGCCCCGCAGGGGCAGCAGGTCCAGAGGAAGCAGTGCGAACAAACTCTGCATGTGGCTGAAATTACCTGTATTCCTGTACGAATAACAGCACGCCGTCCCTTGTCTTGTCAACGCTGCCCCTATGGCCGCATCGGCACGGTGCAAAGGCGCCCGCGGCCGCGGCGATTGGTTAAGCTATCGGCATGCTGCATCGAGCCGCCGACGCCAAGGACGCCATTCCACTATGGCTCATCGGCGAGGCGCAGCTGCCCGCGTTCCTCAAGGGGCTCGAGCCGCACGCCGCCGCCTGGCTGGCGGGCCACGGATTTCAGGCCGAGCGCGCACGCGTGATGACCGTTCCTGGAGCCCGCGGGCAGGTGGCCTTCGCAGTGGCGGGCCTGGGCGCTGCCAGTGAGGCCGCGCCATCCCTCTGGGACGGCGCCGCCTGCGCCGAACGCCTGCCGGCCGGCCACTATGCCCTCGCTAAGGACCTGCCCAAAACGGCGGGCACCCAGTTTGCTTTAGGGTGGCTGTTGGGCTGCTATCGCTACACGCGCTTTCGCAGCCAGCCCAAACCCTCGCCGGCCGCCGGCCTGGTGACGCCCGCCGGATGCGATGCGGACTACGCGCAAAGCGCCGCGGCGGCGATTGGATTCGCGCGCGATCTGGTCAACACGCCCGCCAACGAGCTGGGACCCGCGGAACTGGCGGCCGCTGCTGCGGAGCTGGCGCGCGAGTTTGGCGGCGAATGCACGATCACCGAAGGCGAGCCATTGCGAGCCGGCTACCCGCTGGTGCACGCGGTGGGCCAGGGCAGCGCGCGCGCACCGCGCCTGGTGGACTGCCGCTGGCCGCGCGCCAACGCTCCGCGCGTGACGCTGGTGGGGAAGGGTGTGTGCTTTGATTCCGGCGGACTGGACTTAAAGCCTTCTGCCGGCATGCTGCTGATGAAGAAGGACATGGGCGGGGCAGCGTGCGCGCTCGGATTGGCACGGCTTTTGTTGAGCATGAAGGCGCCGGTGCAGTTGCGCGTGCTCATACCTGCGGTGGAAAACAGTGTCGGTGAATCCGCGTACCGCCCGGGGGATGTGTGGACCTCGCGAAAGGGACTTACGGTCGAGATTGGCAACACGGACGCCGAAGGCCGCCTGGTGCTCGCGGATGCACTCGCCGAAGCGGACAGCGAACATCCGGACCTGCTGATCGATCTGGCCACACTTACCGGTGCGGCCCGCACTGCCTTAGGTCCGGATTTGCCCGCGCTGTTCGCCACGCAGCCCGCGCTCGCGGACGCGGCGCGGGCCGCGGGCGAGGCGGTGTGCGATCCGCTCTGGCCGATGCCGCTTTGGGGAGGCTACGACGAGGAGCTCTCAAGCCGTGTGGCGGATCTCAACAATGTCTCGCCCGGACCCTTCGCCGGGGCCATCATCGCGGCGCTGTTCCTGCGCCGGTTCGTGACCGCCACGCGCGATTGGCTGCACGTGGATCTGTATGCCTGGAATCCCAAGGACCGCCCCGGGCGACCGCAGGGCGCGGAAGCGCAGGGACTGCGCGCTTTGTATGCGCTGATACGCGAGAAGTTTGGCTGAGCCTGACCTCAACCCCAGCCCGGTCGTGGAGGCCATGTATGCCCGCGAGGTCTGGCCGTGGGCGCTGTTGGGCATCGCCAGCGGCCTGGTGGAGGGCGGCACCGTGGCGGTGCTGGTCAAGAAGGGCTACAGCGGGCTGGTGGCCCCGCACTGGGTCGACTTCGCGGTCGCGATAGTCAGCGGCGCACCGGCGCTCGCCAACATCTTCAGTTTCGCCTGGGCCAATCTCGCGCACGGGCGCGCGCGCATCGGGGTGCTGGCGACGCTGCAGGCGGCCTTTGCCATCTCCGTGGGCCTGGTGGCGCTCGCGCCGGTGGCCGCCGGCGGATTGCTGATGACCATCCTCGCGGTGCTGGTCGCGCGCATCCTGTGGGCCGGCATCCTGACGGTGCGGGCGGCGGTGTGGAGCGCCAACTACCCGCGGCACGTGATGGCGCGCATCACCGGGCGAATCGTCATCGTCAGTTCACTCGGCGTGGCGACCGGCGCACTGGTGGTCGGCCGCATCCTCGATCTGCACGCGCGCGCGGCGCGCTGGTTCTACATGTTCGCTGCACTGTGCGGGGTGTGGGCGGCACTGCGCTATCGCGCGGTGCGCGTGCGGCGCGAGTACCAGCTGCTGGCCGCGGAAATCGGCAGCAGCCCGATGGCCAGCACCTTCAGCCTGTCGATGCTGCGCGAGATTCTGCGCGCCGATGCCGCCTTCCGGCGCTACATGTTCTGGATGAGTCTGTACGGTTCGGGCAACCTGATGATGACCGCGCAGATGGTGGTGCTCTTCAGCGACCGGCTGCACCTTGCGAGCCTCACGCAGATCCTGCTGCTGACGGTGCTACCGATGCTGATGATGCCGTTGTTCCTGCCCTGGTGGGCGCGGCTGTTCGATCGAGGACACATCATCGAGTACCGCTCGCGTCAGTGCTGGGCGCTGGTGGCCGCGATACTGCTGCTGAGCCTGGGCGTGGTGTGGCGGCAGACCTGGCTCCTGTGGCCGGGTGCAGTGCTGATCGGTGTGAGCTATGCCGGCGCCAACCTTGGCTGGAATCTGGGCCATAATGATTTCGCCACGCCGGGCCGCGCGCAGCATTACATGGGAGTGCACGTGACCCTCACCGGCGTGCGCGGGCTGATTGCCCCGCCGGTGGGAATGGCCTGCTACGAACTGCTGGAGCGAATGCGGCCCGGATGGGGCACGGGCGCGCTGCTCTTGCCGCTGGGCCTGGTCACCGCCGGTGCGATCGGCTTCGTAAAGATGCGGGAAATTACCCGCGAACGGACGTAAGTACACAATGACAAAAAACCGTCAAAGCGCTGATATCAGGAGATATTCAAGCCAGGTCGTGGACGGCCTCAAGCAAACGCCGGCGCGCGCCATGCTGCGCGCGGTCGGCTTTACCGATGCGGACTTCGCCAAGCCGCAGATCGGCATCGCCTCCACCTGGTCGAACCTCACACCGTGCAACATGCACATCGCGGAGCTGGCGCGCGAGGCAGGGGCCGGCGCGGATGAGGCGGGCGGTAAGAGCGTGCCGTTCAACACGATCACGGTCTCGGACGGGATCTCGATGGGCTCGCCCGGCATGCGCTATTCACTGGTCTCGCGCGAAGTGATCGCCGATTCGATCGAGACCGTAGTGGGCGCTGAGGGCTTCGACGGTTTTGTGGCCATCGGAGGATGCGATAAGAACATGCCAGGCTGCGCGATGGCGATCGCGCGCCTCAACCGTCCGGCGGTGTTCGTTTACGGCGGAACCATCCGCCTGGGCAAAGCGCGGCGCGATATCGTCTCGGTGTTCGAGGCAGTCGGTGCACGTGCGGCCGGTGCCATCAGTGCGGCGGAGGTCGATGAGGTGGAGCGCACCTCGATTCCAGGTCCCGGCAGCTGCGGGGGCATGTACACCGCCAACACGATGGCCTCGGCGATTGAGGCGCTGGGCTTGAGTCTTCCCAACAGCTCCGCGCAGGAAGCGGTCGGCGAGGCCAAGCGCCACGACTGCCGGCGCGCCGGCGAGGCCGTGGTCAAGCTCCTACAGTTGGGACTTCGGCCCTCGGACATCTTGAGCCGCAAAGCCTTCCAAAACGCGATCGCGGTGACCGTGGCGCTCGGCGGCTCAACCAACGCGGTGCTGCACCTTTTGGCCATCGCGCAGGCGGCGAGAATTAAGTTACATCTGGATGACTTCACCCGCATCGGCCGGCGCGTGCCGGTGCTCGCGGATCTGCGACCGAGCGGCCGCTATGCGATGTCGGAGCTCATCGCTATTGGTGGCATCCAGCCGCTCATGAGGACGCTGCTCGAAGCCGGACTCCTGCACGGCGAGTGCCTGACCGTCACCGGACGGAGCGTGGCCGAAAATCTCTCTGCAGTGAAACCCTACCCCGCGGGCCAGGACGTCGTGAGGCCCCTGAGCGACCCGATCAAGAAGAACAGCCACATTGTGGTGCTCTACGGGAATCTCGCCCCTGAAGGCGCGGTGGCCAAGATCACGGGCAAGGAGGGAGTTAGGTTCACCGGGCGGGCGCGCGTATTCGACGGCGAGGAGCGAGCCACGGCCGCCATTCTGAAAAGGCAGGTGCGCGCCGGTGATGTCGTCGTCATCCGGCATGAGGGACCGAAAGGGGGCCCGGGCATGCGCGAGATGCTAAGTCCTACTGCGGCCATCATCGGCTTAGGGCTGGGCGACAAGGTTGCACTGGTTACCGATGGCCGCTTCTCCGGAGGGAGCCATGGTTTCGTTGTAGGCCATGTTTCGCCCGAGGCCGCGGTAGGCGGCCCAATCGCACTGCTGCGCCATGGGGATCGGGTGACCATCGATGCGACGGCCCGGCGCATCGACGTCGAACTTACCGCTGCAGAACTGCGCCGGCGAGCCCGGGAACTCAAGCCCCGTAAGCCCTACGCGGTCAGCGGCGTGCTGGCCAAGTACGCGCGCGTCGTAAGCAGTGCATCATCTGGGGCGGTGACCGATGGGGGCGGAACCGACTGATCCTGCAGGGACTCCAATAATTTTGACCGTCATGTAAAAGTATTGTTGTAAGGTTTGAAACTTGCAGCTAAAGTCGCAAAACCTGAGGTTGCCCCCACCATGTCCGATGGGTTGCTTCATGGAATTACTACGACGAATAGTAACTAACAGGGGCGACCAGGCGGGTTTCCGACTGCAGGGCTAACGAAAATATGGCATCGCGAACTTACGACTCGGGTCACACACAACGCCGCATGGTTGCCTTCGCGGCGATTATCGCGATCCACGCGTTGATTGCTTGGGCGTTTATTACGGGCTTTGGCCAGCAGGTGCTACACCAGGCGCAGCAGATCCTTGAGACCACGATCATCAAGCAGGACGAGGTCAAGGAAGCGCCGCCCCCGCCGCCCAAGCCGCAGCTCGACCGTCCGCCACCGCCCTCGGTGCCGATCCCGATCATCAACGTGAACGTGCCGATCGAAACCCCGGCTATGGTGGTCACCAAGGCCCCGCCGCCGCCCAAGGCAGTGATGACCGTGGCGGCCACTCCGATCAAGACGGTGCGGCAGCCGGATTGCGGTGAAGATTACTACCCCGCGCAGTCACTGCGTCTTGGCCAGGCCGGCTCGGTGGTGGTCAGATTCTGCGTTGGCGCGAACAACAAGATGGATGGTCCGATCGAGGTGCTCACCAGCTCGGGCTTCCCGGCCCTCGATGAGGCCGCCGGCAAGTGTCTGGCCGCCGGTAGCTACAAGGCCGGCACGGTGGAAGGCAAGCCGACCCGGACTTGCAAGGACATCAAGGTGACCTTCAAGCCACTGGAACACTGAGGGCTCGCCGTCGCCTAAGGCACGCATTTGGTTTTTTTTGGTATTTGGGTCTGAATTTATTTTGATTTAACACGGTCTGCAGGCCGGCTTTAGCAAGAGGATAAAATATGGATACCCCCGTCGCCGCTGCTCCTGAACAACAGGTCTATGGACTCATTCCGTTATGGGTCAACGGCAATCTCGTTTCCCGCGCCACGCTGATCATCCTGATCATCATGTCGCTCGGCTCCTGGTTCATCATCTTCACCAAGGTGTGGGACCAGCGCACCCTGAAGAAATCCGCCAAGATCGTTGAGCGGGACTTCTGGACCGCCGAATCCATCAAGGACGGGGTGGAACACCTGCCGATCGGCAACGACTTCCGCTTCATCGCCGAGGACGGCCTGCGCGCAGCCTCGCACCACGAAGGACGGCTCACGGACCGGATCGACCTGCACGAGTGGATCACTCTCGCGCTGCAGCGCGCCACCGAAGAGGTCAACGGCAACCTGACCAACGGCCTGTCATTCCTGGCCACGGTGGGCTCGACCGCCCCGTTCGTCGGCCTGTTCGGCACCGTCATGGGCATTCTCAACGCACTGATCGCGATCGGCATTGCCGGCCAGGCGAGCATCGATAAGGTGGCCGGCCCCGTCGGCGAGGCTCTGATCATGACCGCGCTGGGCTTGTTCGTGGCCGTGCCCGCGGTGCTGGGCTACAACTGGCTGCTGCGCCGTAACAAGGGCCTGCAGGACAGTCTGCGCAACTTCTCGGCCGACCTGCACGCCTACCTGGTAGGCGGCGTGCGCATGGCGGCGAGCGGTGCTCATCACGCGGACCCGCATCGCAAGTAACCTTAGCGACTCATAGCGCAGGAGACTTTTTCTAGTGCACGCGTCGAAGGTGAGGCTGAGGTGACAACGTCATGGCAATGAAGATCGAATTGTCCGGGCAGGAAGAGCAGCAGGTCATGGCGGAGATCAACACGACTCCGCTGGTCGACATCATGCTGGTGCTGCTGATCATCTTCCTGATCACGATTCCGATTATCACCAAGACGGTGCCGGTCGTGCTGCCCAAGGCCGTCAACATTGCCACCAAGACCAAGCCGGAGAACATCGTCATCTCGGTGGACATCAACGGCAACATCTTCTGGAACGGCGTGCTGGTGCCCGATCGGGATGCGCTGATCAAGCGCGTGGTGGTCGAGGCAGTGAAGAAGCCGCAGCCGGAAGTGCACATCCGCGGTGATCGCGGCGTGCGTTACGAGGCGATCGGCCGGACGCTCTACAGCATCCAGCGCGGCGGGTTGACCAAGGTGGGATTCATTACCGAGCCTGACCGGGTACTCGGTCGTTGATGCGGGTTGAAGATTAGTAGCGTCGAGCGTAAGACCGAAAGCAGGCGGAGTTAGCTCTCATGTCAATGAATGTGGCGGGTGATAAGTCGGGCATCATGTGCGAAGTCAACATGACGCCGCTGATCGACGTCATGCTGGTGCTGATCGTGACGCTGATCATGACGCTGCCGATTCAGACCCATGCGGTCAAGCTCGACATGCCCCCACCCACCGACCAGCCGCCCCCTCCCGTGCTGCCTGAGGTGATCAACCTCGACATCGATTTTGACGATACGGTGTACTGGGACGGCAACAAGGTCGACCTCAACCAACTGGAAGGCTACTTCAAGGTCGAGAGCAAGAAGGACCCGCAGCCGGAAATGCACCTGCGGCCCGACAAGCGCTCCCATTACGACACCACGGCCAAAGTGCTGGCCTCGGCGCAGCGCCACGGGATGACGAAGATCGGCTTTGTAAATACGACCGAATTTTCGGAGTAAAAGTCCGTAGGGCGGCCGTAGTTTGAGTGATTGACGGCCGTCGGGAACCATAGGGGCGCAGCACGCGTCCAAATTCTTGACGGCCCAACCCTATTTCTGATTTTGACCAGAGGTTTAGCATGAGTCGCGTCGCATTTATTGCAGCTTTGGTTCTTAGCTTCGGCGTCGTCAGCGTGGTCACCCAGGCCGCGGATGAGCCGCACGTCAGCGCGAATTTGGCAAAGACCCTCAAGGCAGCCAACGATGCCCTGCAGGCCAAGAACTGGACCGAGGTGCTGAACAAGACGCGCGAGGCTTCGGCCATGACGCCGCGTAGCGCTTACGACGACTACGTGATCCATTCCATGCAGATGGCTGCCTACGGCGCCACCAACAACTACCCGGCCACGGCCGAAGCCATCGAGAGCATCATCGATTCGCAGTACCTGCCGGCGAGTAACAAGCCGCAGCTGCTGCGCACCCTGATGAGCATCTACTACTCGAATAAGGACTACGGCAAGGCAGTTAACTACGGCAAACGCGCGCGCGAGGCCGGCGATACCAGCCCGGACACCTCTCTGACCATCGCGCAGGCCTACTTCCTGGACAACAAGTTCAAGGAAGCACAGGACGAGATGACCACCATTGTGCAGCACGATGAGGCGGCCGGCCGCAAGCCTTCCGAAAAGGCCCTGAATCTGATCTGGAGCTGCGCGATCAAGACCAAGGATGATGCCGCCGCAGCCAAGTCGATCGAGAAGCTGATCCTGCTCTATCCGAAGCCGGACTACTGGTCGAACGCCATGGCGGGCTTCCTTAACGCCAACGGCAAGAGCACGGATGACCGCCTCAAGCTGATGACCTACCGGTTGATGTTCCAGGTGGGCATCCTCAAGCGTGCCGAGCACTACACTGAAATGGCGCAGATCGCGCAGGACCAGGGCAACCCCGGCGAGGCACAGACCGTGCTGGAGGACGCGTTCAAGAAGAACCTGTACACGGATCCGCACGAGAAGGAGCGCACCCAGCGCCTGCTGGACAAGGTGAAAGCCTCGGCCACCGCGGATCGCGCGACGATGGCTAAGCAGGAAAGAGATGCCTCGGCGGCGCAGTCTGGAGACGCGCTGGTGCAGGTCGGCGGGGCCTACCTGGGGTACGGTCAGCCCGACAAGGCCATCAGCACCATTTCCGCCGGCATCTCCAAGGGGAACCTCAAGCACAGCGATGAGGCGTACATGCTGCTGGGCATTGCCTACGATCGCAGCAAGAACAGCTCGGAAGCCGTGCGCGCCTTCAACCGCGCCACCAGCGATCCGAAGTACGCGCAGCTCGCCAAGCTCTGGGCGCTGCAGGCACGAAGCTAAGGGAGTTCGCGAACGTGACAATCAAGGCCGGAGAGCGGATGCCCGCGGGCAAGTTCAAGGTGATGGGCGAGGGCGGCCCGCAGGATCTGACCACGGCGCAGCTGTTCGATGGCAAGCGCGTGGTGCTGTTCTCCGTGCCCGGCGCCTTCACGCCCACCTGCAATGCCAAGCACCTGCCCGGTTTCCTGCAGAATGCCGCCGCGCTCCACGCCAAGGGCGTTGACACCATCGCCTGCATGGCGGTGAACGATGTGTTCGTGATGAACGCCTGGGGCAAGAGCGCCAATGTGGGCGATCAGGTGAAGATGCTCGCCGACGGCAACGGTGATTACGCCAAGGCCCTGGGCCTTGAGCTGGACGCGCGCGGCTACGGGATGGGACACCGAGGCCAGCGTTTCGCGATCGTTGTGGACAACGGTGTGGCCACGAAAGTGCTGGTTGAGGCACCGGGAGAATTCAAGCTCTCCTCCGCTGAACACGTGCTCGGGCAACTCTAGTTTCCCCAAGCCAAGCCGGTTTAAGATTTCCCAGGTACGAGTGGCTGGCCGCGCGAGCGGCCAGAACGCCACTCATGTAAAAGATGACATTTGTCTTTTAACTACCTGAAAATCCTATAGATAATCTAGACATTTTTCTGACCATCGAGCGCGGCGGCACCGTCGTCGTACCGAGCCGGCAACGCGCGATCGCCGTGCGGCTCGCTCACGCCCGCAGGCAACTTCAGTCAGGCAAGCGCGCGTGGCCCTCGTGCGATGTGCTGCCGTGGTCCGCATGGCTGGAGCGCAGCGCCACACACTCGCCTCATTCGCAGCTGCACCGCCTGCGGCGACTGGGCGCGACCGAGGAGTGGCTGCTGTGGCGCGAGGCGGCCGCTGCAGCGTGCACGGATTTTGGTTTACTGGCACCGGAAGGTTTGGCGGATGCGCTGCGGCGTTCGGTGTCCCGCATGCGCGACTGGGACTTGAGCTGGCCCGGAACTCCCACCCCGGAGTCCGCCGTGCTGCAACTTGCCGCGCGTCACTTTTCGGACAGCTGCGCGCGCCTTGGCGCCTATTCAGTGGCGGACTGGCCGCAGGTCTTACAAGGGAGTGAAGCTGAGAGCCGGCCGCTGCTGTTCGCCGGATTCGATGAACTCGGGCCACGTTTGCGCGCCCGCCTCGAGCAACTGAATGCGCGCTTCGCGCCCGCGAAGGATATAGATCCGGAGCCAGTCCGGTTCCAGGTGCAATCCGCCGCCGATCCCGCGGATGAGTTGCAGAGCGCCGCGCGCTGGTGCCGGGAACAGCTGGAGCGCAATCCTGCGGCGCGGCTCCTGGTGGTCGATACGCGGTTGCGATTGAGGCGTGCGCAGGCCGTGCAGGCCTTCGAGCACGTACTGCACGGCGGCGCGCTGCTGGATCGGGTGAGCGAGGCACTGTTCGCCATCGAGGGCGGTCAGCCGTTTGTGGACTTCGAGATCGTGCGGGCGGCGATCGCCGTGCTCAAGCTGTGCGGACGCGGGCTCGATTTCCCGGAGCTCTCATCGCTCCTGCGCTCACCCTATATCGGTTGCGGCACGCTCGAGCAGCGCGCGCTGCTGGAACTGGAGCTGCGTGAACGCAACGTGGCGCACGCCGACTTTGCGCGCTTGTGCGAATTGGCCCGCCAGGGGCCTTCGGGGAGCCTCGGGCCGCTGGCGGATGTGTTGGGGCGGCTGGCCCCGGCTCTCTCGGGCATCTCAAAGAATCTTGACCATGCCGCCGGCTGGGCGCGCGAGTTCGCCAGCCGGCTCGAGGCGACCGGCTGGCCGGGCGATGGTGCGCTGGGGAGCGATGAGCAGCAGCAATGCGAGCGCTTCCGGGACCTGCTGGGCGAGATGTCGACACTGGGTGCCACCGGCAAGCGCTGGAGCTATGTGCAAGCGCTGGAGTTGCTGCGCGCCATGGCCGCGCGCATTGCGTTCGAGGCGGCCACGCCCGATGTGCCGGTAACGCTGACCGAGTCGCTCGACGATCCGCTGGTGGCCTACGATGGAATCTGGGTGGCGGGCCTAAGCGCAGATCAATGGCCAGCGCCTGCGCGCGCGGATCCGTTCATACCGATCGTCGCGCAGCGTGAGGCAGGCTTGCCGGGCGCCAGTGCGGAAGCCCAGCTCAAGCGCGCGCGCCACGCACTTACCGCCTGGCAGCGTTGCACGACGGAGCTGGTGCTGAGCTGGCCCGAGGGCGAGGGTGATGTATCGCTGCAGCCCAGCCCGCTGCTGGCGGTACCGGCGCGCGCGCACCGTGCATCCGAGATCCGGAGGAGCACCGATCCGTTACTGCTGGCGCTGCAGCGAAGTGCCGTCCGCGAGCCTAGGGCCCCGGACCGCGCGCTCCCCTGGCCTGCGACTCAAAGACTTGCAGGCGGCATACGCGCGTTGCAGTTGCAGGTGCTGTGTCCCTTCAAGGCGGTGGCCGAGCACCGGCTGCGCGCGACGGCGCTGTCCGAGCCCTCGCCGGGACTCGATCGGCGCGAGCGCGGCAGCGTGCTGCACCGAGCACTCGAGCTGGTGTACCGGCAGCTTAAGGATTCACAAGGACTCACTCAACGCGCGGCCGATGGCCAGCTTGAGCAGCTGGCCGCTGAGGCCGGTGCGCAGGCCATGCAGGAGCTGCTCGCCCGCCGCGCCGAGCGTTTGCCCGCGGCGCTCGCGAGCAACGAGAGCGCGCGCCTGGCGCGCTTGATCGGCACGCTCTTGCGCCAGGAACTGGAGCGCGCTGCGGCCGGCGAGTTTGCCTTCGTGCAGATCGAAGAATCGCAGGAGCGCGAAATCGCCGGATTGCCGCTGCGCATTCGCATGGATCGACTCGATCGGCTCGCTGATGGGCGTGTAGTGGTCATCGACTACAAGAGCGGCCGCACCGAGACTTTTCGCCCGCTCGATGAGCGCCCCCGCCAGGTGCAGCTGCTGGCCTACGCGGTGCTGGCCGCCGGCGAGGTCGCAGGCGTGGCCGCCGTGCATCTGGGCTCTGGCGAAGTCGCGTGGCGCGGTGCTGCCGCCGAACCGGGGCTCCTTCCCAAGCTTCCCAGGCGCACCATGCCCAC
>Ga0070667_100000448_pt1 | contig 42754 bp, 35 predicted proteins | sample KBSS33metaG_FD_64659 | JGI IMG/M metagenome (GOLD analysis project Ga0070667, IMG submission 64659) | Switchgrass rhizosphere microbial communities from Kellogg Biological Station, Michigan, USA - KBS S3-3 metaG | ecosystem: Host-associated > Plants > Roots > Rhizosphere > Soil ...
CCCGGTCGAGGGAACCCTGCTCCTGCCGGGTCAGGAGAGCTTCGTCGGCGCCGGGCCGATGCCGATGCGCCATGGCCTCACGCTGGGCGAGATGGGGCACTGGTTCATCCGCCACTTCGGCCTTGACGTCGACTACCGCGTCATCGCCATGGAGGGCTGGGCGCCCGAGGCCGGTCCGGGCTTCGGCTGGCCCGAAGACCGCATCTGGATCAACCCCAGTCCCAATGCCGCCAACCTCAACATGGCGCGAGCCTACGCCGGCACCGTGATGCTGGAGGGCACCACGCTATCGGAAGGGCGTGGCACCACGCGCCCGCTCGAAGTGCTGTTCGGTGCCCCCGACGTCGACGCCAAGGCGGTGCTCGCCGAAATGCAGCGACTCGCGCCGGAGTGGACCGCCGGCTGCGCCTTGCGCGAATGCTGGTTCGAGCCGACCTTCCACAAGCACGCCAAGAGCTTGTGCAACGCACTGATGATCCACGCCGAAGGCCACTTCTATGACCACGAAGCATTCCGCCCGTGGCGGCTCCAGGCGCTCGCCTTCAAGGCCATCCGTAACCTAGCGTCCGACTACCCGCTCTGGCGCGACTTTCCCTACGAGTACGAGTTCGACCGCCTGGCGATCGACGTCATCAACGGCGGCCCCGCCTTGCGCGAATGGGTCGACGACCCGGCGGCGCGGTCCGGCGATCTCGATGCTGTGGCCGGGCCCGACGAGGCGGCGTGGAAGGCCGAGATGGCGGACTTGCTGCTTTACTGAACTAGCTCGTCGGCCAGCAGGGCAGCGTTGCCAAGCACATAGGACGTCATCGACAATGCTCCGTTGATGGTGTCGTTGAACACCGCCACGTCATCCTCCGGCAGGCGCGCGCCAGCGGCGTAGAGCAGCGGAAGGTAGTGCTCGGCGGAGTTCACCGCTGCCGCGGCATCGCCGTCGCCCGCGTCGAAATCGGCCAGCGCCGCGAGGTCGCCCGTCGTGACAGCGCGATTGATCCGCTGCTGGAAGCGCACCGCCCACTCGGGCTGCGTTCCCGCAGACTGCCGCCACAGGGCCAAGTTGTGGACGACGTTGCCGCTGGCCACGATCATCACGCCCTCATGGCGCAGCTGCGCCAGCTGCGCGGCCGCCTCCAGGTGCGCGGCCGGCGTCAGCGTGCGGTCGAGGCTCATCGCCACTATCGGCACGTCGGCTTCAGGGAAGAGCGGGCGCAGCACGCCCCACACGCCGTGGTCGAAACCCCAGTCCGGATCGCGCCGGACGCGGTCTTGGCCGAGCAACTCGACGATCCGCTGTTCCAGCGCGGCACTGCCCGCAGCCGGGTAGGTCACTTCGTAGAGCTCTTGCGGGAAACCGCGAAAGTCATGGATCGTGCGCGGGGCCGGCCCGGTGGTGAGATGAGTCCTGCCGCTGGTCTCCCAATGTGCGGTGACGCACAGCACCGCCTCCGGCTTGGGCAGCCGCGCACCGAGCGCTTCGATCGCACGGCGTTCCGGGTTGTCTGAGATCGTGGTCATGGGCGAGCCATGGCCGATGAACAGGGCAGGCTGGGGCTGGGTCATTGCCGCAATATAGGAAGGAGTGTGTTGCTTCCCAGATCGCCCGCTCACCCCCGCTTGCGGGTGAGCTCGCGCATGGCCGATTCCAGCCCCTCGAGCGTCAGCGGGTACATGGCGCCGCCCATCAGTTCCTTCACCAACCGCGTCGAGCTGGAGTACTGCCACTGCCGTTCGGCCGTAGGGTTGAGCCACACCGTCGCCGGGTAGGTCTGCATCACGCGCTGCAGCCAGACCGCGCCGGGTTCGTCGTTCATGTGCTCCACCGAACCGCCGGGGTGGCTGATCTCGTAGGGGCTCATCGCCGCATCGCCGACGAAGATCACCTTGTAGTCGTGGCCGTACTTGTGGAGGATGTCCCAGGTCTTGGTCCGCTGGCTCCAGCGGCGGCGGTTGTCCTTCCAAACGCCTTCGTAGAGGCAGTTGTGGAAGTAGAAGAACTCCAGGTTCTTGAACTCGCCGGTGGCGGCGCTGAACAGCTCCTCGACCAGCTTGATGTACGGGTCCATCGATCCGCCGACATCGAGGAAGAGCAGCACCTTCACCGCGTTGTGCCGCTCGGGCCGCATCACCACGTCGAGCCAGCCCTGCTTGGCGGTGCCGCGGATCGTCTCATCGAGATCGAGTTCCTCGGCCGCGCCTTCGCGGGCGAAGCGGCGCAGGCGGCGCAGCGCCACCTTGATGTTGCGCGTGCCCAGCTCCCTGCTGTTGTCGAGATTGGCGAACTCGCGCTTCTCCCACACCTTGATCGCGCGGCCGTTCTTGCCTTCCCCGCCGATGCGCACGCCCTCCGGGTTGTAGCCCGAGTGGCCGAACGGGCTGGTGCCGTTGGTGCCGATCCACTTGTTGCCGCCCTGGTGGCGCTTCTGCTGCTCTTCCAGACGCTTCTTGAGCGTCTCCATGATCTCGTCCCAGGAGCCGAGCTTCTTGACCGCCTCTATCTCCTCGGCGGAAAAATAGCGCTCGGCCATCTTTTTCAGCCAATCCTCGGGAATCTCGACCGGCTGCTGGCCGTAGTCGCTGAAGATGCCCTTGAAGACCTTCTGGAACACCTGGTCGAAACGGTCGAGTAGGCCCTCGTCCTTCACGAACGTCGCACGGCTCAGGTAGTAGAACGCCTCGGGCGTCTGCTCGATCACGTCGCGATCGAGCGCTTCGAGCAGCACCAGGTGCTCCTTGAGCGAGGCGGGGATGCCCGCGGCGCGCAGTTCGTCCACGAAGTTCAGCAGCATCGGGCAGGGTTCCGCAAGGCGCGTGGGGCAGGGATTTCGTTGAAGTTCGTCATGTTGTTTCCGTGTGACCTTCGGACCATGGTTTCCGTCGAAACGCAACAGCTTGCGGCCGATCCGCCCCTGACCGACCGTGACTATCCAGCAGCATTGCCTTCGTCTTCCTCAGCGGTGCCGGTCGTGAGTTCATGACCCGCACCCTAGACGATCGCGCCGCTGTAGGAAATCGGGCTCGACCGGCCCGGGGTTTCTGAGCGCCCTGAGCTTAAAAAGGTTGAGGCGAGAGCCGTCGCAGGACATTGTTAACCTTGTCAGTTAACGGACCCGAGCGACATGATTCGATGGGTGTACGGCGCCTGCGCGTCTTTGTCTCTGCTGCTCGTCGCGGCCCTCGCTGTCTCGCAGCCCGTCTCCGCCCTGCCTGACACATTGCCACCCGCCGTTGAGGACGTCCTCGATTCCGGCGTGCTGATCGTCATCAGCAAGCCCTCGCAGCGGATGTACGTGTTCAAGGACGGCCAGCCTTGGCGGGACTCGGCCGTGTCCACCGGCAAGCGCGGCCACACGACGCCCTCCGGAGTCTTCCCGATCCTGCAGAAGGCGGTGCGTCACCGCTCCAACCTCTACAGCAACGCGCCGATGCCGTTCATGCAGCGCCTGACCTGGGGCGGGATCGCCATTCACGCCGGTGACTTGCCCGGCTACCCGGCCTCGCACGGCTGCATCCGGCTGCCGATGGAAATGGCGCGCGCGCTGTTCGCGCTCACCCGTGCGGAAGCGACCACCATCGTCATTTCCGACACGCCGATCGCGACTTTCGCCCACGCCGGCGCGCTCGCGCTGGGCAGCGATGCGCCGCTACCGGGCAAGGCCGCTCCGCAGCTGGCGAGCGTGTCGCGCGCACAGACCGCGCCGAAGATCGCCATCCTCCCCGTGATCGCGACCGCTCCGCAGCCACGGTCGGGACCAAGCCAGACGATCCAGCTCGCCGCCGCCATCACCCCGGCGGAGGCCGATGCCCACTGGGCGGAGCTGCTGTCGCTGCGGCCCGAGCTCTCGCGGTTCGAGAAGGCGGTGGTGCCAGCGGTGGTCGGCTCGCGCCGGTTCTATCGGCTGCGCGCTTCGGCGCCGGGGGCCTTCGCCGTGTGCTCCTCGCTCAAGCAGGCCGGGCACGACTGCTTCAACGTGAGCTGATTCAAAGCGAACTGAGCGGGCGTCAGCTCGTGGGTGGCGGCGGAGGCTGCTGCGGCCAGCGCTCCATGGCGGGGTCGATCACGGCCCACTCTGGCGCCTCGTCGGTCCAGATCGCGACTTGCGGGCGCAGGCCGTGGCCTTCGTCGAGCATGCCGAAGCGGATCGTACGGAACTGCGGCCGGGCGCTCGACCGCCCGAGCACGTGGCTCCCGCAGGAGGGACAGAACTCGTGCGTCAGCGTATTGCCGCTCGCCGCGACGTAGCTCGTCTCCGCCCGCTCGCCGGTGATGGTGACCGCCGCGGTCGGGAACATCGCATTGTGCGTGGCGCCGCCCGCCGCGATCTTCTGGCACTGCCGGCACCAGCATTGCCGCGTGCCGATCGGCTCGGCGTCGATGGTGACGGTGACGGCGCCGCAATTGCACCGGCCGGTGTAAGTCATGGCTCTTTCCTAATCCTCTCCCCACTGGAGAGGGTGACCATGCGAAGCATGGTGGAGTGGCACAAGCAGGTTCTCGAAATCGTGGGCGGGTCTTGAGCGGCCTGCGATGATAGCCTGTGTTTCTCCATCACCCTGCGGGTGGCCCCCCTCCTCGAAGACGGGGAGCAAGATCAGCTCCCCCGCCGGGCCATGAAGGCGAGGCGTTCGAACATCATCACGTCCTGCTCGTTCTTGAGCAGCGCGCCGTGCAAAGGCGGGATTGCCTTGCTGGGGTCCTGGTTCTGCAGCACCTCGAGCGGCATGTCCTCGTTCAGCAGCAGCTTGAGCCAGTCGAGCAGCTCGCTGGTGCTGGGCTTCTTCTTGAGGCCGGGCACCTCGCGCAGCTCGTAGAAGACCTCCATCGCCTTACGCACCAGTGTCTTCTGGATGCTGGGGAAGTGGACGTCGATGATCGCTTCCATCGTCTCGCGGTCGGGGAACTTGATGTAGTGGAAGAAGCAGCGGCGCAGAAACGCGTCGGGCAAGTCCTTCTCGTTGTTCGAGGTGATGACCACGATCGGGCGCTCCACCGCGGCGATCCGCTCGCCGGTCTCGTAGACATCGAACGCCATGCGATCGAGCTCGGCGAGCAGGTCGTTGGGAAACTCGATGTCGGCCTTGTCGATCTCGTCGATGAGCAGCACCGGGAGCTGCGGCGAGGTGAACGCCTCCCACAGCTTGCCCTTGCGGATGTAGTTGGAGATGTCATGTACCCGCTCGTCGCCGAGCTGGCCGTCGCGCAGGCGGGCGACCGCGTCGTACTCGTAGAGGCCCTGGTGCGCCTTGGTGGTGGACTTGACGTTCCAGGTGATCAGCGGGGCGCCGACGGCCTCGGCGATCTGCTCGGCGAGCACGGTCTTGCCGGTGCCGGGCTCGCCTTTCACCAGCAGCGGGCGGCGCAGCAGCACCGCGGCATTGACCGCGACCTTGAGGTCCTCGGTGGCGACATAGCTGGTGGTGCCTTCGAAACGCTGCATGGGCTCGTCCTGATCCGTTCGTCCTTGATATTGAGCCCTATGTTTTGCGTTGCAGCAAGGCAAGACTGACGGGGAGGGGTGGATCGCTCGCCGATGGTGAGCCATGGACAACCCAGTCCCGTCGATGCATGGCTGGCGGATGGGGGTAGACGGGTTGCGACGCATGGAGTGGCTGGGGGAAGCGCGGGCGCGCGGCTACCTGCGGCTGCTGGCTGCGCTGAATGCCGTCATGCTGGTGTTCCTGCTGGTGACGTCGCGGGGCGGCATCGATCGCAACGGCTTTCTGGTCGGCAGCGACTTCATCAGCTTCTGGACTGCCGGCCGCATGCTCGGCGGCCAGGCCAGCGTGTACGACGCCGCAGCGCACATCGCGGCACAGCGCGCCTACTTCGCTTCGCTGGAAGGCTACACCGCGTTCTTCTACCCGCCGGTTTTCCTGCCGTTCTGCCGGCCGCTGGGGCTGATGGGATATTTTCCGGCGCTGGGCCTGTGGCTGCTGGCGACCGGCGCGTTCTATTTCGACGTGGTGCGCACGTGGTGGCGGGCGCTGCCCTTACAAGCGCCGGTCTGGCTCGTGCTGCTGGCGTTTCCCGCAGTGCCGATCGTACTGACCCATGGGCAGACCTCGTTCCTCGTCGCCGGACTGCTGGGGCTGGGGGTGTGGCTGGTGCCGCGCCGACCGGTGGTGGCCGGGGTGCTGCTGGGGCTCGCCACGATCAAACCGCAGCTGGGGTTCCTGGTGCCGCTGGCACTGCTGCTCACGCGCGAATGGCGGGCGATTGGCGCGGCCGCGATAGCCGCTGGCGTGCTCGGCGGCCTCGCCAGCATGGCATTCGGCCCGCAGATCTGGCTGGAATGGTGGGTGGCGAGCGGCCGGGCGCAGGATGCGATGGCGAGCGGGGCGGTGCCCTTCGGCAAGATGGTCAGCGTCTTTGCCGCGATGCGGCTGGTCGGGGCCCCGGTGCTGATCGCCTACGCGATGCACGGCTTCGTCTCGGCGCTCGTCGCCGGCCTGGTGATCCGGATCGCATGGAAGCGGCGCCGCTTCGATGCCGCGCTCGGCGCGGTCGTGCTGGCAGGCGCGCCTTTGGTGACGCCGTTCGTGCTCGACTACGACCTGGTGCTGCTCGCCTTTCCGATGATGTGGCTCACCGCGCAAGGGCTTGCGCGAGGACACGGAAGCGGCTTTCGCGACTGGGAGAAGCTGGCGATCGCGTGCGCCTTCGTGGCCCCCGCTTTCGCGCGGCCCTTGGCGCTCAATCTCCACGTGCCGGTCATGCCGCTGGTGCTGGGCCTGCTGCTGGCGGCCGTAGTCCGCCGGGCAACCGAAACACCAGATGCGCATTTGCAAGCCGAACCCGCAGGAGCCTGACCCCGTGCCCGACCCCGCCTACCATTCCGGCCGCAACATCGCGCTGCTGATCGACGCCGACAACGCCTCGCCTTCCACGCTGGACGCGGCGCTGACGATCCTGGGAGACCTGGGCACCGTCAACGTGCGGCGCATCTACGGCAACTGGAGCAAGCCCGCGCTCAAGGGATGGTCGGCACTGGTCCACCGCCACGCCCTGGAGCCGCAGCAGCAGTTCGACCTGACCAAGGGCAAGAACGCCACCGACATGAAGATGACGATCGATGCCATGGATCTGCTCTACGGCGGCCACGTCGAGGGTTTTGGCATCATGTCGAGCGATAGCGACTTCATGCCGCTGGCGATCCGCATCCGCCAGAACGGGACGCCGGTCTACGGCTTCGGGACCAGCCGCACACCCGAGGCCTTCCGCGAGGCGTGCACGCGTTTCATCGACCTTGACGCCTTGGCCGATGCGGACGAGGACGAACCGCTGGTGTTGCCGCCCGCGATCGGCAGGCCGGCAGCGAAGTCTGCGGTCAAGCCGGCTGCAAAAGCGGTGCCCGCCTCCAAGACTGCAGCGCCCGAGACGGCCCCCACCAAGGAGAAGCCGGCGGTGGACGAGGAGCTGATCAAGTTGCTCAGCCAGGCGTGGAAGGCGAGCAAGCGCGACGATCAGGGTTTTGCCAGCATTTCCGAAGTGGGCCAGCGCGTGGCCAACCGGTCGAGCTTCGATGCGCGCAGCTATGGCTTTTCGCGTCTGGCGGACTTGGTGAAGTCGCTGCCCAATTTCACCACCGAAAAGCGGGAGAGCGGGCTGTTCGTGAAGCGCGTTCGGTAGCGCGGCGGCAATCGCCGACGGATCGATAGTCCATTTTACAGGTATCGAGAAAACACACCTCTTTACGACGCCGACTTTGCGCGGACCCATGCCGGCCGTGCGGCCTCAGATCGCCTTGGCTTCGCGCAACCTTTCCAGGTCATCCTGCGTGTAGCCGATCTCGGCGAGGATTTCGGCGGTGTGCTCGCCCAGCATCGGCGGAGCGGAACGGATCGTCGCGGGGCTCTCGCTCATCTTGGCAAGGGGGCTGGCGATGAGGTCGACGTAGCCGGCTTCGGCCCAGGCATGCGGCGTGCGCGCCCGCAGCTCGCGGTGCTGGACCTGCGGTTCCTCCCAGACGTCGACGAGCTCGTTGTACTTCGCCGCCGGGATGCCGACGCCATCGAGCATTTCCTGCACGGTCTTGGTGGGAAACTGGCGGCTCCAGGCGTTGATGATCGCCATCAGTTCGGCCCGGCTGGTCTTGCCGCGCTTGAAGTTGCTGTCGAACCGAGGGTCGGTGAACAGCTCGGGCTGCTCCATCAGCACGGTCAGCCGGCGGTAATGCTCGTCGGTGCCTGCAGTCAGATAGATGATGCCGTCGGCGCAGTAGATCAGGTCGGCCGGCCCGCCGCCATTGCCGCCGTTGCCGAGGCGGGGCGGCGCGTTGCCGCTGATCAGGTAGTCCTGCATGATGTGGCTGACCATCGCCACCGAGCTGTCGAGCAGCGCGATGTCGATGTACTGCCCCTCGCCGGTGCGGTTGCGGTACATGAGCGCGCCCAGGATCGCGAGCGCGGTGTTGTGACCGGTGATGAAGTCGACCAGGCTGGGCCCTGCCTTGAGCGGGCCGGCGCCGGGCTGTCCCTCGGGGATGCCAGTCACCGCCATCATACCGCCCGTCGCCTGAAACAGGCCGTCGTAGCCGGGAAGCGCCGCCATCGGCCCGGTTTGCCCGAAGCCGGTGACCGAGCAGTAGATCAGGCCGGGGTTGATCGCCTTGAGACTTTCGTAGTCGAGGCCGAAGCGGGCGAGGTCGCCCACCTTGTAGTTCTCGATCAGCACGTCGGCGGTGGCGACCAGCTTCTTCAGGATCTCCTGTCCTTCGGGTTTGGAGTGGTTGAGCGTGACGGAACGCTTGTTGCGGTTCGAGACGGTGAAGAAGCTGGAGTGGCGCGTCTCGATCCCGTCTTTGCCTGGCACCCACGAAAAACCGTAGCCGCGCCCGTCGTCGCCGACACCCGGGCGCTCGATCTTGATCACGTCGGCGCCGAGATCGCCCAGAATCTGCCCGCCGACCGGAGCAGCGAATACGCGGCTCATGTCGATGACGCGGATGCCTTCGAGAGCCATTGGCTTGGCGGCGGAAGTGGTTGTGGTCATGGCGGTACCGATCCGGTGATGTGGGAAGCTGCGCCGAACCCTAGAAGCGGTCTTCCCTGCGGCCAAGTTGGGGTCATGCCCTCATCGCCGAGAGGATCAGGCGGACTTGCCGGCACAGTCTAGCAGCGCGGGCTTTGTCGCTGGGGCCGAACGGCGCTAGCGCGATCGGACGTGGAGTGGACGGGAGAGTTGGCACGATGAAGACGGCGATCATAACCGGTGCGGGCAGCGGCATCGGCCTCGAAACAGCGAAGATCCTCCACGCCGAAGGCTTCGCCATCGTTGGCGTCGGCCGCAGTCCGGACAAGTTGGCCACGCTCGAAGCTGCTATCGGCAGCCCTGACCATGTGCTGGCGATCTCGGCCGATGTCACTGACCCCGCCGCTCCAGCCGCGATCGTCGCGCAGGCGCTGGAAAAGTTCGGCCGGATCGACGCGCTGGTGAACAATGCCGGCGTCGGCAGTCCCAAGCCGCTGGACGAGACCGACGACCCGACGCTCGACTATTTCCTCGACATCATGCTCGTCGCGCCGTTCCGCCTCTGCCGCGACGTGATCCCCCACCTGAAGGAAGGCGCGAGCGTAGTGAACGTCACCAGCACTTTCGCACACATTGGCGGGCGGCGCGGCGGTGCGTACTCCGCAGCCAAGGGTGGCCTCAAATCGCTGACCGAGCACATGGCATGCGAATACGGGCCGCGCGGCATCCGCTCCAACTGCGTGGCGCCCGGTGTGACGATGACCGACATGGTCGCACACCGCTTCGACGACGAAGGCTTCAAGCGCAGCAATGTCGAGACCACGCCCTATCCGCGCCTCGCGCGGCCGCAGGACATAGCCTCGGTCATCGCCTTCCTGTGCCTGCCGGGCAGCGAGATGATCAACGGTCAGTCGATCGTCGTGGATGGCGGGTGGACCGCGACGAAATACCTCTCGCCGCGCGTGACCCGCACGATCTGGGTCGAGCCTGAGAACGACGCCTGAGGCGAGGAGTGCGTGCTAAGACTGCGCGGTCCTGGCCCGGGCTGACTCGAAGCGCTGAGCAGGTCGCCGGTGAAGGGCCGACTCGGGCATGACGATATCCTGGCAGGGCAAGTCTGGGCCATTGCGTCGTCTGTCCGGAGCCACATACTCCCCACCAAAGACTTGGGAGAGGCGACCATGATCCGTGGCATTCACCACATCGGTATGAACTGTCGCGACATCGACCGCATGAAGCGCTTCTACATCGAGGCGTTCGGCTTTGAGCCGGTCGACGAGGAGGGCTTCGCCTGGGCTGACGAGCCGATGATGGATCACATCGTCGACGTGCCCGGGTCCAAGGCGAAGGGCTGTATGCTGCGCGCCGGCCAGTGCTACCTCGAGATGTTCCAGTACAGCGCCCCGCCCAGCGCGCTCGATCGTCCGCTGCGCCCGAATGACCGCGGCTACACCCACTTCTGCATCGATGTGACCGACATGGAGAACGACATCGCGCACCTGGTCGCCTGCGGCATGACCTTCAACAACCGCGCCTTCGTCGACGTGGGGCACGTGAAGACGCTCTACGGCTACGATCCGGAGGGCAACGTGATCGAAGTCCAACAATGCGCGCCGGCCAACGGTTTCACGCTCGAAGAACTGCGCGAGCGGACGCTGATGCTTTGACCCGCAATCTCGGGGCCCGGAGCGAGCGCCCGTGATCGAGCCGCAAGCGACCGCTGGCGAGGAGTTCCGCCGGCACTGGCCGATGGTGGTGGCGGCTGCCATCGGCTTCTCGTTCACCTCTGTCGTCACCTCGGCGACTGGCTTGTTCATCGGGCCGATCAGCAAGGAGTTCGGCTGGAGCATCGCACTCGCCTCCTCGGGCGTTTCGATCACTGCGGCGCTCACCTTCCTGTTCTCGCCGTTGTTCGGCGTCTTCATCGACCGCTGGGGCGTGCGTCGCATGGCGCTCCCCGGCCTCGTCCTGATGGCCGGCGTGATCGCCAGCCTCAGCCTGCTGACGGGAGCGGTCTGGCAGTGGTTCCTGGCGTGGTCGGCCTATGCCGTCGCGACGTTGATGACCAAGTCGACGGTGTGGACGGCGTCGGCGAACAGCACATTCGTGGCCGGGCGTGGCCTCGCGCTGGGGCTGGTGCTGTCGGGCAGCGCGCTAGCGCAAGCCTTCACGCCCGCGATCAGCGAATGGCTGATCCGGACGCACGGCTGGCGCATGGCCTTCGTGTGGCTGGCCGCCGGCTGGGGATCGATCGCCTTCGTGGCGTGCCTGTTCTGGCTGCGCGACGGTTACGAGATCAGGCGCTGTGCAGCTGCGAAGGATGCGCGCGGTCCGCTGCGGGACATGCCCGGCCTGACCGTGGCTCAGGCGCTGCGCAGCGCGGCGGTGGGGCGGATCGCCATCTCCACGTTTCTGGTGATGACGGTTACCATCGGGCTGGTCGTCCATCAGTTCCGCATCCTCACCGGTTCGGGTTTCGGCGCCCGTGAGGCGGCGTTCTACGCTTTGCCCGCGGGGCTGGCGGGTATCGCTGGTAAGCTCGTCACCGGCTGGCTGCTCGACCGCTTTCCCGCGCGCTGGGTGGGCGGACTGACGATCGGTGCCACTGCCGTGACCTTCCCGATCCTTCTCCTGGCACACCCGCCGACCTGGCTGGTGGTGCTGGCGCTGATGGTCAACGGCTACGCCGGCGGCACCAAGTTGCAGCTGGTCGGATACCTGACCGCAGCCTACACCGGCATGCGCCAGTTCGGAGCGATCTTCGGCCTGATGGCAAGCCTCATCGCCGCGGGATCGGGGCTTGGACCGGTTTTGGGCGGCCTGGTCTATGACGCATGGCACAGCTACGACCCGGCACTGTGGGGCGGCCTTGTGCTGACACTGGCGAGCGCGGTGCTGCTGCTCGGGCTCGAGCCCTACCCCGACTGGAGCGAGGAACACGGCGACGCCGTCTTTCGCTGAGCATTTAGGTGGAGCCGCGCTCGATCAGCGTGATCGGCGCGACGCTTGCCGCACCCTCGCTGGCGGGATCGGTGAGGCGCCGGGCCGCGAGGCACGCCATCTCACGCCAGGGCACGCGGACTGACGTGAGCGGCGGCAGCGCGCGTACCGCCAAGGGGGTGTCATCGAAGCCTGAAACGGCAAGCGCGTCGGGCACCGCGATGCCGCTTTGCGCGGCGGCGTGGAGGACGCCGAGCGCCATCTCGTCGTTGCAGGCGGCGATCGCGGATGGCCGCGGGCTGACTTCGAGCAGCAGCAGCCCGGCCGCGATCCCCGAGCGAAAGGAATGGTCGCCCGCTTCAATCAAGGCCGGTCCGCGATCGAGACCGTGCTCGGCCATGGCATCGAGATAGCCCAGTTCCCGTTGCTGCGCGCTGAGCGAGGCGTCCGGCCCGGCGACCAGGCCGATCCGCCGGTGACCTTGCGCCACCAGCGAGTCGACAAGACGCGCCATCGCCACACGTTCGTCGACCGCAGGTACGTCGCTGTCGGTGCCCGACCCGAGACGCTGGCAAGGTGTCCGGGCAGCGGCGCAAGCCTGCGCCAGCTCCTCGCGTTCGGAGAGTGGCGGCGCGAGCACGACGCCGGCGGGGCGGTGGCGGGCAAGGAATGCCTTGAGCTCGTCAAGGCTACTGGCGGCATGCACGACCAGCGCATAGTCGCCACCGGCGAGTGCCTCTGCCATGCCTTCGATGATGAGGGGCGTGACGGAGAGATCAGAGCCATCGTGCACGAGCGCGACGAGGAAATTTCGCTGCAGGGCGAGGCCCCGAGCCTGTGCGTTGGGCACGAAGCCCATTTCGGCGATCACTTGTGCGACCCGCACCCGTGTGGTCTGTGCCAGCAGCGGCGAACTGTTGAGGAACCGGCTCACCGTCTTGCGCGACACGCCGGCGCGCCGGGCAACGTCGTCGATCGTGGCCGCTTGGGAAGCGCTGGTCATGGCGCGATCTAGGGGCTTGGCCGGGTCGACCCAAGCCGGTTCAGGTCCGGATTGGAGCGATCGTGCGGCAGGTCCGACGCGCACAACGCCCCCGTTGACGGGCTGCCGGACGCGCAGTGTGATACGCTCGATTACACCCTCCCGATTGCACAGCGGGGGCAACGCGCCTAAGTGAGCGCGCAAGTTGGCTGCGGTGCGCCGCCGCAGCGACCCAACGGAATCAGGATGGATCGCGTCCCTTCGTCTCAGCGACATTTCGGAATGGACTGGCTGCGGATCGGTGCGTTCGTGCTGCTGATCCTCTACCACGTCGGCTTCTCGTTCACGCCCTGGGGCTACCAGACGCCGAGCCGCGGCGTGGTCGGTTGGGCTGAGATTCCGCTGCTGGGATTGAGCGCCTGGCGCCTGGCGCTGCTCTTCGCCATCTCGGGATACGCCAGCGCGGCGCTGCTGAGCAAGGATCGCGACGCGGCGACGTTCCTCAAGAGCCGGTTACTGCGGCTTGGAGTGCCGCTGCTGTTCGGGTTGACGGTGATCGTGCCGCCACAGCCCTACATGGGCCTACTGAATTCCGGCTATACCCACGGCTACGGCTATTTCCTGCTCCACGATGCCTTCAGCTTCCGCCGGGTCATGGCAGAGCACCTTCCGGCCGTGATGCACTTGTGGTTCGTAATCTACCTTCTGGCCTATACGCTGGTGCTTTGCGCGGGTCTGCTCGCACTTCCGGACGCCTGGCGTATGAAGCTGGCGCGCGGGCTGGAGCGCATGTTCGCCGGACCTGCGCTGATCCCGCTCGGTATCCTGATGACCTATGCGATCCGCGCGCCCGGCGATGGCTGGACGGACACGCACGATGTCTTCAACGATCTTGCCGCTCACCTTCACTACGGAGGCATGTTCGCCTTCGGTTTCGTCCTGCGCGGGTCGGAGCGCCTGCAGGCGGCAATTGCCCGACAATGGCGCACGGCGCTGGCGGCCGGCCTCGCGGGTTACGCAATCGTCGCACTGGAGGCGTGGTATTTCCCGGGCAACGTGCGCACGCCGCAAGCCTGGGTCGAACCGCTCGATTTCGGCAAGGCGGTGCAGTGCTGGGGCACCGTGATCGCGCTGTTCGGGATTGCCGACCGGTACTGGAACCGCGACACCCGCTGGCGCGCGACATTGGCCGAAGCGGTGTTCCCGGTGTTCATCGCCCACCAGACGGTGATGGTGCTGGTCAGCTACTGGCTGCGCGACAAGGGACTGAGCGCCCTGCCGGAGTTCCTGGTGCTGTGCCTCAGCGTCACGGCGGGTTCCTGGCTGTTCTACCTCGCCGGCCGCGAGATTGGTCCGCTGCGCCCACTGATCGGCCTCAAGCGGGGCAGGGCGGCACCACGAGAGCTACCCGAAGCACTGTCCTCGACGGTGGCCTGATACGACGAGGCCGTCATCATCTCCCGCCTCGCGGGAGAAGAGCCCGCAAGGCCGGAGCCGGATAAATTCAGTCGCACGCCAGCAGCATCGCCGCCGCAAGCGGCCTGCCTCCGAGGTTGCCAGCGCCACTTTGGGATTGCCGGGGATCTGGCGCTCGCCACCGGCCCTGCGCAGGTGTGTCACTGCCTCGTGCGCGAAGCCGAAGCCGTGCAGGCGGCCACCCGCGATGTTGAGCGGCTATTCGCCATCACGCGCGGTGCGGGTGCCGCCCACCGTCGAGCGGGACGGCAAGCGCGCACTGTCCGCCTGAAGTCAAGCGGACAGTGCCGAGCCTTGTCACGCTTCGCTGTTCCGCTTCTCGTCAAGATAGGGGAACCGATCGACCGTCACGCGCACGTCCTTGATGCGCTTGCCGTGATCGCCCCACTGCACGATCAACTCGGTGCCTGGCTCCGAGTGGCTCACATCGACGCAGCCCATGGAGAGATTTTCTCTGAAATAGTAGCTGTAGATCGAGCCCGACGACATGCCCACCAGCTTGTCGCCGGAGAGCAGCCGATCGGCATGTTCGAGCATGCCATGCCCCCAGGTCGGCGTGGTCGGCAGATCCATCGTCCGATACTCCTCGCCGGGGCGATAGAGAGAGGCATAGATGTCGATCACATCGTCCGCATTCCACCGGAGCGTCACAGTGCGTCGCTGGTCGGGGGATGATGCGACCTCTTCGAGTGCCTTGCGGCCCATGAATTCGTGATCGAATCGCACGGCCTTGTCCCAATTCACCTCGAAAGGATTGCGCTGGCGGGCGCGAAGGTCCGCGGGATCGTAGCTGCCCGTGCGCTGGGGGTGGAGCGAGAAATGGTCGGCCCCGACCCAGTCGCGAAAGCCCTGATCGTTCACCATCGCCATGCCGAACGTCCAGGCGGCCTGCGGGAAGCCGCCCTCGACGTGATTGACGAGATAGGTGCGCCAGCCAAGTCGCTCGATGCCAATGTCCTTGTTCGCCTGATAGATGGCGTCGAATACCACCGGTCCATCCGCGATCGGCCCGCGAACTTCATAGGCGAGGTTGCCCGACATGCCGATGCGGCCCACCTCGACGGTCTTGCCCGCAATCCGGGTCTTGCGATAGCGCAGGAACTTGATGTCGCTGAGGTCTTCGCCAGTGGCGCGCTGCAGCGCCTCGAGCGAACGCGGACCGGCAATCTGGGTCAGGTAGATGTCCTCCATCCACACCCGCACGTCGAACTTGCCCTGAAGGCCTTGATAGAGGGCCCAGGGCCCGGCCGCGAAGTGCCGGTAATGCCCGTCGTCATAGCGCTGCAGAATGCCGTGCGCGGCGATCAGCCCTTCCTCGGTGCACATCACCGCATGCCGCATCGTCCCTTCCGGGAAGGTCGCCAGATTGTTGGTGCACAGCTGGGCCACAAAGGCATCGGCATCCGGGCCATCCACGCAGACCACCGGTCCCGAGAGACCAGTATGGATATAGCAACCCTGCTTCCACGACAGGCTCTCGGGCTTCCACCCGTTATATTCCCACGGACGCAGCGAATCGCCGACGGCCACGTACAATGTTGGTTCGGCATAACAAGGGAATGCGAATGTCCGGTTGAAGGGTGTGGTCATGCTTCTCTCCTCAAATCTTATGGCGGAGCGCGTCTAAAAGCCTGTGAGGTTGGACCCGGATTTCGGCGATAGAGCGTTCGCGACCCGTGCCCGTCCCTGTGTGCGGACACGATATCGTGCCGGGAAAACGGGCCGCCTGTTTTCGTTCATCTGATCAAGGCTTGCAGCGCCGGGACCAGGTGCTGCCTGTGCGCCGGGGGAATGCGAGCGAGCAGATCATCCTCGAACTGCCGAGTGATGGTGTCGACCCGAGCGCGGCAGTTTCGGCCTTCGTCCGTCAGCAGGATGGCCAGGGACTTCCGATCGAGCGGTTCGCGCCGTATCAATCCGGCGCCTTCGAGACGTGCGAGCAGGGGCACCATGTTGGCGCGCTGGATATCGAGGATCTTTCCTATATCCGCAGAGGTCAGGTCCGTTCGCGCATCCACCAACAGCAGCACGGTGGCCTCTGAAATCCGGAGGTCCAGCGCGGCAAGGCGGGCGGAGAGTTCCGCCATCATGGTATTTGCAGCGCGGCGCAGCAGATAGCCCGGCAGTGTCGCCAGCGGATCGACCAGCGACGCGGCAGGCATGCCTTTCTCCAATTCGCTCATCGCATCGTTCCTCCCCATGGCCTTGCCTACCTCGCAATATCGCTATTGACTATAGCAAAGTTAAAGTTATGGCATATAGCAATTCAAATTTGCATGGGAGAGTGGGATGACCGAGCGCACCGAAGAGGACACCGTCTCCGTTCACGTCGAGGCGCGTATCGCGTGGGTCTCGTACAATCGGCCGGAAAAGCGCAATTGCATGAGCCCCAAGCTCAACCGGCAGATGATGCGGGTGCTGGAAAGTCTTGAGTTTCGCGAAGATGTGGGCGTGCTGGTGTTGACCGGCGAAGGCGACGCCTTCTCGGCCGGCATGGATCTCCAGGAATATTTCCGCGAGAACGAAGCGCTTGGGATCGGCGCGATCCGCAAAAGCCAGCGCGAAGCCTATTCCTGGTGGGACCGGCTGCGCTGGTATGAAAAGCCGACCATCGGCATGGTCAATGGCTGGGCGTTTGGCGGTGCCTACGGCCCGCTCCACGCGCTGGATATCGTGGTTGCTGCCGATGATGCGACTTTCGGCCTTTCCGAGATCAACTGGGGCATTTTGCCAGGCGGCGGCGCCAGCAAGGTGGCGCAGGAACTGATGCCGTTTCGCAAGGCGATCTACCACGCCATGATGGGAGAGAACCTGACCGGGAAACAAGCGGCAGAACAGGGTCTGGTGACTGAAAGCGTGCCCGCCGATCGACTGCGCGCGCGGGTGGAAGAGATTGCCGGCGTCCTGCTCAAGAAAGATCCCAACGCGTTGCGTTCCACCAAGTGGGCGATGCGCCGCATGACCGAGATGACATTCGGCAATGCGATGGACTATCTGATCCGCGCACAAGAGGCGCTGAATGGCATGGGCGGGCTGGAGGCGCGCAAGGAGGCCACCCGTCAGTTCCTCGACCAGAAGACCTTCAAGCCCGGACTGGGCGCGTTCGACGCGTCAAAGGTGGCCACGTAAGCCGGCGCGGGGAGAAGGGCATATGGGAGAAAAACTCAACGCGGCGATGATCACGCGCCTGCTGCGGCCGCGATCCATTGCGGTAGTCGGCGCCAGCGACAAAGCCGGGGCGCTCGGCGCGTCCTTATTGGGGAATCTCGACCGTCATGGTTTTTCGGGTCCGATCTATCCGATCAATCCCAAGCGGGAGACGATCGGCGCGCGTGCGTGCCTTGGTTCGATCGACGATCTGCCTGAGGGCGTCGACGCGGCCGTGCTCGCGATCCCGCGGGTTGCCGTACTCGATGCGATCCGCAGGCTTGCCGATCGCAAATGTGGTGCCGCGATCGTCTTTTCCGCCGGTTTCGCGGAAGGCGGCGAGGAAGGGCTGATCGAACAGGCGGAGATCGCGCGGATCGCGTCGGAAGCAGGCATGGTACTGGAAGGCCCGAATTGCCTGGGCATGGTCAACCATGTCGATGGCGTGCCGCTGACATTCGTCGAATCCCGGTGCATCGCTCCGGCAGGGCGCAAGGCGATCGGTATCGTGTCGCAATCCGGCGCGATGGCGGCCGTGCTTGGCACGACGTTGCAGGCCCGTGATGTCGCCTTGAGCTATTCGGTGTCGACCGGAAATGAGGCGGCCTCCACGGTCGAGGATTATGTCGACTGGTTGGTCGACGAGCCCAACACTGCCGTGGTGGCGATGATCGTCGAGCAATTCCGCCATCCTCGCCGCTTCCTAGAAGTCGCGAAGAAAGTCCGCGCCGCCGGCAAGCAGATCGTGCTGCTTCATCCCGGAAAATCGAGTGCGGCACGCGAAAGCGCCGCGACGCACACCGGCGCCATGGCCGGCGATTACCTGCTGATGCGTGCAAAGGTGCAGCGCGCCGGCGTCATCTTCGCCGAGACGATCGAGGAGTTGGGCGACATCGCCGAGCTGCTGGTACGTTGCCCCGCACTGGCCCGCCCCGAACTCGCCGTGCTGGGCGAATCCGGTGCCTTCAAGGCGCTGACGCTCGACCTCGCCGAGGAGCTCGGCTTGCCGCTTGCCACGCTGGGCGACGACGACAGCCCCGCGCTGCGCGCCGCGCTACCGCCCTTCGTTCCGGTCAGCAATCCGCTCGACATAACCGCGCAGGGGCTTAGCGAGCCCGCGATCTACACCCAGACGCTGTCTGCCTTGTTCAGTGACCCTCGCGTCGGCGCGATCATATGCGGAATAATCCAAGGCGATCCGGTGACCAGCGGAATCAAGGTTCCGGCAATCCTTGCATCGCTCGACAGGGCCGGGTTGACCAAACCCTTGGTCTTTGCGGGCCTGGACGAGGGCGCGGCTATTCCTCCTGCGTTCGTTGCCGACTTGCGCGCGCACGGCATTCCATGGTTTCCGTCGAACGAGCGCGCTTTCCGCGCACTTGCTCGGCTGGGGCGGCAGGTCGGGCGGATCGATGTCGATAACAGCCCGACACCGACAGCTTTGCCGGGGCTCGATGCCCATCGCGGCGTCATTCCCGAGTATTGCGCCAAATCCCTGCTGGCGCAGGTTGGCGTTCCGTTCCCCCAGGGACATTTCGCGGCCGACGCTGACGCAGCGGCCAGCGCGGCCGAGGCGCTGGGCTTTCCCGTTGCGATGAAGGCGCAGGCCGCCGCGCTCAGCCACAAGAGCGATGCCGGCGGTGTAGCCCTCAACCTGGCCGATGCCGCCGCTGTGCGCACGGCCTGGGCTCGGATGCACGACGCCGTGGCATCCTATGACGCCTCCATCGTGCTGGACGGTGTTCTGATCGAGGCGATGGGTCAGCGCGGGGTCGAGATGATCGTGGGCGGTCGCAACGATCCCGATTGGGGGGCGGTAGTCCTGGCCGGATTCGGCGGCGTCACCGCGGAAATCCTGCACGATGTCCGGCTGATCACGCCCGACCTGTCGGAAGCGGAGATCGAGGACGAGCTCATGCAGCTCAAGAGCGCGGCCTTGCTGAGCGGCTATCGTGGCACGCCAGCGTTGGATGTCCCGGCGCTCGCGCGGCTGATCCGCAGCGTAAGCGCCGTCCTGCTCGCGGAGCCCGAGCTGCAAGAGCTCGATCTCAATCCCGTCATAATCGGCCCAGCCGGCCAAGGCGTGACGGCGCTGGATGCGCTGATCGTGCAAGGCTGATCGCACCTAACCGCCGGGTGGCACCATAAGGCTGCACATCCGGATCGATCACTTCCGCCCGACTATAATCGATCCTGGGAGAGTTTCATGGAATTCAACCGCATCAATCCCATCACGGGCGAAGTCGCCTCCTCCGCGCCCGCGATGAAGGCCGGCGATATGCCTGCGATCGCCGCGCGCGCGGGCGCAGCGTTCCCGGCCTGGGCGGCGCAGGGACCAAATTCCCGCCGCGCCGTGCTGATGAAGGCAGCCGAGGCGCTGGCGGCGCGCAAGGACGATTTCGTCGCGGCGATGATGGCGGAGACCGGCTCGACGGCGGGCTGGGCCATGTTCAACCTGATGCTTGCGACCGGCATGGTGCGTGAGGCCGCCGCCATCACCACGCAGATCGCCGGTGAGGTCATTCCCAGCGACAAGCCGGGTTGCCTCGCCATGGCGCTGAAGGAGCCTGTGGGGGTTATCCTGGGCATTGCGCCGTGGAACGCCCCGATCATCCTCGGCGTGCGAGCCATCGCCGTCCCGCTCGCCTGCGGCAACAGCGTGATCCTCAAGGCCAGCGAAACGTGCCCGCGCACCCATGCGCTCATCATCGAGGCCTTTGCCGAGGCCGGGTTCCCGGAGGGTGTCGTGAACGTGGTGACGAACGCGCCCGAGGATGCGGCCGACGTGGTCGGCGCACTCATCGATGCGCCTGAAGTGAAGCGGATCAACTTCACCGGGTCCACCAATGTCGGACGGATCATTGCGAAGCGGGCAGCCGAGCATCTGAAGCCCTGTCTGCTCGAACTGGGCGGCAAGGCGCCTCTGCTGGTGCTCGAGGATGCCGATCTTGACGAGGCGGTGAAAGCTGCTGCCTTCGGCGCCTTCATGAACCAGGGCCAGATCTGCATGAGCACGGAACGGATCATCGTCGTCGAGGCGGTGGCCGAAGCCTTCATCGAGAAATTCGCGGCGAAGGCCGGCAGCATGCCCTCCGGTGACCCGCGCGAGGGCACGACCCCGCTGGGCGCGGTGGTCGATCGCAGGACCGTGGATCACGTCAACGGCCTGATCGAGGACGCCGTCGCCAAGGGAGCGACCGTCGCAGCCGGTGGTAAGGCGGACAGCGTGCTAATGCCGGCAACCGTGGTGGCGGGGGTCACATCAGACATGAAGCTGTACGCAGAAGAGAGCTTCGGCCCGGTCGTGGCGGTGATCCGCGCCCGGGACGAGATCCATGCCATCGAGCTTGCCAACGACAGTGCCTATGGCCTGTCGGCGGCCGTGTTCACGCGCGACACCGCGCGCGGGTTGAGCGTGGCGCGCCGGATCCATTCGGGCATCTGCCATGTCAACGGGCCGACCGTACATGACGAGGCGCAGATGCCCTTCGGCGGTGTCGGCGCATCGGGTTACGGCCGCTTCGGCGGGCGCCAAGGTATCGACAGCTTCACCGAGACGCGCTGGATCACGGTCGAGACCCAGCCCGGACACTTCCCCATCTGATTTTCAGCGAAATCGGCGCTTTAAGCTATTGCCGCTCGAAACGGTTCGTGGATCGTACCTGTACGGTGCAGCGTTTCAATAAGCGCTTTGTGCTGGGGAATCCCGCTCCCCTTGTGGACCGAACGGAGCGAAAACCAGCTCCATGAATCGCGCCGCCAAGAGTTGAATGGTCGGCCCTTGGCGCCTCGTCCGACCAGCTGTTGGTCCGGGCTCCAAGTGGTGGGAACCGCATGGAGCGGCTACACAACGGAGCATTGTCCCATTACCGAGGCAATCGGCCACTTAGCCGAAGCGATTTAAAAGAAATCGGATTCCGGGACCGAAGGAATTGGCTCCCCGAGTAGGATTCGAACCTACGGCCATTCGATTAACAGTCGAATGCTCTACCGCTGAGCTATCGGGGAGCGGCCCTGCGCTGGCTCCAGCGCCGGGCAGGGGTGCGCCTATAACAGCGCGGCAAGGATTGGCAAGCCCGTTTGCGGATGGGATGGGGCCTTTTTTCGCTTGGCGCCGCACCGCTTTTCCTGCGCCTTCATGTCACACCTGGAACTGCTCGGTGAAGATGCGCTCCTCCAGCGTGTAGCCGGGATCGAACAGCAGCGTCAGCTCCTTTTCGGCGGTGGCGATGATGCGCACGGTGGAGACGTCGCGGACCTCTTTCTGGTCGGCGACGGCAGCGACAGGGCGCTTGCCGGGTTCGCGGATCCGGAACTCGACTTCGGCGCTCTCGGGGAGGATCGCACCTTTCCAGCGGCGGGGGCGGAACGGGCTGAGCGGCGTCAGCGCCATCATCCGGCTGCCGAGCGGCAGGATGGGACCGTTGGCCGAGAGGTTGTACGCGGTCGAGCCGACGGGGGTCGCTACTAGGATGCCGTCGCCCGCCAGCTCTTCCATGCGCACGCTGCCATTGATGCGGATTTCGATCTTTGCGGTTTGACGCGTCTCGCGGAGGAGCGAGACCTCGTTGATCGCGTAGTAGCTGTAGCTATGCCCATCCTGTGTGGTGGCTTCCATGCAAAGCGGACTGACAGGCACTTTGTGCGCCTGGGCGACGCGCCGCGCGATCGGCGTCTCGTCGTGCATTCCGTTCATCAGGAAGCCGACAGTGCCCAGGTTCATCCCGTAGACGGGCTTGATCCCTCCGACGTCGAGCATCTCGTGCAGCACGTGCAGCAGGAAGCCGTCGCCGCCCAGCACCACCAGCACGTCAGCTTCTTCCCGCGAGACCCAGTCGTGCGCCTCGCGCACCGTGCGCGCGCCGATCTGCGCCTGCGAACTGTCGGACACGATGAGCGCGAGCTTTGGCAGTGCAAGCTCCGCTAGAGCCGGCTGCGGCAGGTCCAGCTTCGGATCGTCGCTCACTTGCATCCCCCGTGGCCGTCCGGACCCGCGAGCCAGTTGGCTGTCGAATTTTGAACGGTTTGGCAAGAGCTTTGGGCTAAGGCGCTGGCCATGGGCGCACCAGCAAAAGAATCGTCATCGGGTGAGCCCGCCATCCACGCCAGAGGTATCGAGGACCGGCTGACCGGGGTGCCGGGGCTGGAAGCGGTGCACGAGAGGATCGCCGCGTGGCGAGCCGACCCGCCGATGATGCCGCACCAGGCCCACGTCCATGCCATGCTCCTGGGGCTGCGCCGGCTGGACGCGATCAACATCGCTTACGGCGCGGCGGCGGGCGATGGGGCGCTGGAAGAAGTCGCGGCGCGCCTGACCCATTTCGCCGAGGAGGAGCTCGACGGTCCCTGGTTGCTGGCGCGAGCGGGCGGAGGCACATTCGTGCTGGCCGCCAACGAGGCTTGCAGCCGCGAGCGGTGGATGATGGTGGCCGAGCAGCTGGCGGACCTGATCGCGCGGCCGATCGCGGTGCCCTCCGGCGTGCTGCGGCTCACTCCCTCGATCGCGCTGATCCGCGCGCTGACTGACGAGAGTGTCGATTCGATGCTCGACCGCCTGAGCCAGACCCTGGAGGAAGCGCGCGACCAGCGCGGGCCGCGTCTCGCCTGGGCCGACGGTGAACTGACTCCGCCGGGGCGTACCGCCGCGCAACTCGACGCCGATCTTCTCAGCGCCATCGATAGCGATGAGATCGAAGTGCTGTTCCAGCCGCAGTTCGATCTTTCTACCGACGCTCTGGTCGGCGCCGAGGCGCTGGCACGTTGGAACCACCCGCGGCTGGGGCGCATCGGCGCGGGCGCGCTGTTCGCGATCGCCGAGCGAGCGGATCACCTCGCGCCGCTTTCACGCCACATTGCCGCCAAGGCGCTGGAGGCGGCCGGCGCATGGCCGGGTGCCTTGCGCCTCTCGATCAACGTAACGCCGGCCGATCTCGCCTTCGGCAGCTACGTGCGCCAGATGCTCGACCTGGTGCGCGAGAGCGGTTTCCCACCACGGCGGCTGACGCTGGAGGTGACCGAGCAGGCGCTGATCAGCGACGTGTCGCTGGCTGCGCAGACGATGGCCGAGTTCGGCGCACAGGGCATCCGCATCGCGCTGGACGATTTCGGCGCTGGCTTCTGCAACTTCCGCTACCTGAAGGTGCTGCCGCTTCACTACCTCAAGCTCGACCGCTCGATGGTCGAGGGCATCGCCTCGGATCGCCGCGACGTCGCCGTGTTGCGCGCCATCGTCGCCATGGCGCGGGCGCTGGACCTCGAGGTGATCGCGGAAGGCATCGAGGACGAGGCGCAGCGGCAGGTCGCCGCACGCGAGGGCTGCGCTTATTTCCAGGGGTTTCTGCGCGCCCAGCCGATGAGCGCGGCGATGTTCGCGAAGCTGGCGAGGGCGGGGGAAGCCGAAGGCTAGCCACATACCGCCGCCGGTCCCGGGCCGAGCCTGGAACGAGGGATACGTTCAGGCCTTTTTCGCTACCGCGCTTAGCCCCTTGGTTAGCTGGAACACGCCATTGAGGCGGCCCTTGGGATCGCTCCACGCGCGCAGCAGCACCAGCTTGTTATCGGGCCGCAGCTTGACCTTGCCTTGCAGGCGCTCGGCATAGGCGACAAGGCCTTCGGGGTTGGGGAAACTGTCGTTGTGGAACGTGACGAGGGTGCCGCGTGGGCCGACGTCGATCTTGGCGATATGCGCGTCGATCGCCTGGCGCTTGATTTCGATGAGCTTGACGAGATTGGCCGTGGCATCGGGCAGGGGGCCGAAACGGTCGATCATCTCGGCCGACATTGCCTCGATCTCGGCCTGGCTGTCGGCGTCGTTGAGGCGGCGGTACAGCGCCATGCGCACCGCGAGGTCGGGCACGTAATCCTCGGGGATCATGATCGGAGCGTCGATGGTGATCTGTGGCGAGAGACCGCTGGTGTCCTTCTCCAGCCCGGCGCCGCCTGCGCGCGCGGCGAGGATCGCGTCCTCCAGCATCGACTGGTAGAGTTCGAACCCGACCTCGCGGATGTGGCCGGACTGTTCGTCCCCCAGCAGGTTGCCGGCGCCGCGAATGTCGAGGTCATGGCTGGCGAGCTGGAAGCCGGCACCCAGCGAATCGAGATCGCTCAGCACCTTGAGCCGCTTCTCGGCCACCTCGGTCATCTGCGCGTCCGAGGGCGTGGTCAGGTAGGCATAGGCGCGCAGCTTCGATCGCCCGACGCGGCCGCGCAGCTGGTAGAGCTGAGCCAAGCCAAAGCGGTCAGCGCGGTGGATGATGATCGTGTTGGCGCGCGGGATGTCGAGCCCGCTTTCGACGATCGTGGTCGAGAGCAGGACTTCGTACTTGCCCTCGTAGAACGCGCCCATGCGCTCCTCGACCTCGTTGGCGCCCATCTGACCGTGCGCGCTGATCGCCTTGATCTCGGGCACGAACTTGCGCAGCCAGTCCTCGACCTCGGGCATGTCCGAGATGCGGGGCACGACGATGAAGCTCTGGCCCCCGCGGTGATGCTCGCGCAGCAGTGCTTCGCGAATCACCATGTCGTCCCACTCCATCACGTAAGTGCGCACGGCGAGGCGGTCGATCGGCGGAGTCTGGATGGTCGAGAGCTCGCGCAGCCCGCTCATCGCCATCTGCAGCGTGCGCGGGATCGGCGTTGCCGTGAGAGTGAGCACGTGCACGTCGGCGCGCAACTGCTTCAGCCGCTCCTTGTGCGTGACGCCGAAGCGCTGCTCCTCGTCGACGATGACCAGGCCGAGGTTCTTGAAGCTGACCGACTTGGATAGGATCGCATGGGTGCCGCACACGACGTCCACCGTCCCGTCGGCCAGGCCCTCGCGCGTGGCCTTGGCCTCCTTGTCGGGCACCAGACGTGAGAGGCGACCGACCTTCAGCGGGAAGCCGTTGAAGCGCTCGGCGAAGCCCGAGTAGTGCTGGCGCGCCAGAAGCGTGGTCGGTGCCACCACCGCGACCTGCTGGCCGGACATCGCCGCGGCAAAGGCAGCGCGCAAGGCGACCTCGGTCTTGCCGAAGCCGACGTCGCCGCAGACGAGGCGGTCCATCGGCCTGCCGCTGGCGAGATCCTCCAGAGTATCGTTGATCGCCGCGTCCTGGTCGTCGGTCTCGGACCAGGGAAAGCGGTCGACGAATTGGTTGTAGGCGCCTTCGTCCGGCTCGATCACCGGCGCCTGGCGCAGCGCGCGCTCGGCGGCGGTCTTCATCAGCTCGCCGGCGATCTCCAGGATGCGCTCCTTGAGGCGGGCACGACGCTTCTGCCAGGCTTCGCCGCCCAGCTTGTCGAGGCTGACGCCCTCGTTCTCGCTGCCGTAGCGGGACAAGACGTCCAGGTTCTCGACCGGGATGTAGAGCTTGTCGCCGCCCGAGTACTCCAGCATCACGCAGTCGTGAGGGCTGTCGCCCACGGGGATCGACTGCAGGCCCTCGTAGCGGCCGATGCCGTGATCCATGTGGACGATCAGGTCGCCCGGCGTCAGCGCGGCCAGCTCGGCCAGGAAGGCGTCGGAGTCCTTCTTGCGCTTCTTGCGGCGAACCATGCGGTCGCCCAGGATGTCTTGCTCGGTGACGACTTCGACGACGTCGTTGGCAAAGCCAGTGTCGAGCGGCAGAACCAGTGCGGCGGAGCGGCCCTGCACGGCGAGGCCCAGCGCCTCCTGCCAGGTGTCGGCCAGGCGTGGCGCCGGGCTCTTGGCCTCGCCCAGGATCGACACGAGGCGGGCGCGGCTGCCGGTCGAGTACGCCGCGAGGATCGCCTTGCGACCCGACTTCGCCACCGTGTGCAGGTGCTGCGCAGCCGCCTCGTAAGCATTGTCGCCCGATCCCGACGCGCTGCGCGCGCGTTCCGGCGCGAAATCGCGGGCGTTGGTGAAGCCGAAGTCGAGGACTTTGGCGCTCTCGGGCTGCGCGAACGGGTCGGCGCGGTGGACCGGATGCGCACGCAGCGCGGCGTCGAGCTCGTCCTTGGTGAGATACAGCGCGTCGACCGGCAGCGGACGGTAGGAGCCGGCCTTCTGTCCCGAAGTCTCCAGTCGGGCCTTGTGGTAGTCAGCGATGTCGCTCAGCCGCTCGTCGGTCGCGCCCAGCGCGGCATTGTCGATGACGATGAGGTCGTCGTCCGACAAATGGTCGAAGAGCGTGACCAGCTTGTCCTCGAACAGCGGCAGCCAGTGCTCCATGCCGGCGAGCCGGCGTCCGTCGCTCACCGCCTGGTAGAGCGGGTCGGCAGTGGCATTGGCTCCGAACTGCTCGCGATAGTGGCTGCGGAACCGCTTGACGGTGTCCTCGTCGAGCAGCGCCTCGCTGGCGGGCAACAGGAGATGTTCATCGATGGTGCCGGTCGAGCGCTGGGTCGCAGTGTCGAACAGGCGCAGCGACTCCAGCTCGTCGCCGAAGAAGTCGAGCCGCAGGCCGCCGTCGAGGCCGGAGGGCACGATATCGAAGATGGCGCCGCGCACTGCGAATTCGCCCGCATCGATTGCGGTATCGCTGCGCTGGTAGCCCTGGCGTCGCAGCAACGCGATCAGGCTCTCGTGCCCGACCTCCATGCCCGGCTTGAGCAGGCGGACGGACTCGCGAATGCGGAACGGCGTCAAGACGCGCTGGAGCAAGGCATTGCCGGTGGTGACGAATAGTTGCGGCCCCGCCCGCTTGGCCTGCAGCCGGTGCAATGCCGAGAGCCGTCGGGCGCTCACCGAGAGGGCTGGGCTGGAGCGGTCGTATGGCAGGCAGTCCCAGGCGGGGAATTCGATAACCTCAAGCTCGGGCGCGAAGAACTGCGCGGATTCGGCAATCGCGCGCATGGCGCTCTCGTTGTCGGCTACGAATACGGCCCGCCCACCCGCTTTGCCTTTGCCTGCGACTGCGCGCGCAAGGTCCGCCATGACCAGCGGCTGGCTGCCGCGCACCACCGAGGCGAGCGTCAGCGGCGAAGTGGCGGAGAGGATGCGGGATATGTCAGGCATCGAAAAGAGGGCCTTGCTGCAGGGCCTTCGACAAGCTCAGGCTGAGCGAAAAGAAAAAGGGTGGTGCCCCGCGAAGAAGTTGGGGCCGGCAGTGTTCAAATGATGGCTGTCGCAGGATTGTTCCGCCTAAGCCGAGCGGGCCGGTACCGTTCAGCGCGGTACCTCAACGTAGTCGAGGCGCATCATGCGCTCGAGCAGCGGGCCACGGTATTCGGACGGGATGGAGATGGTTCCGAGCGCCCAGCCCATGATGTCGACATCCTCTTCCTCGATGATCCGTTCAAAGAGCACGACGTCATCCTCGGACCAGTGGGCGTGAAAGCGATCGAAGAAACAGCCGATCATGTAGTCGGCTTCGCGCGTGCCGCGATGCCACGCGCGAAACCTGAGCCTGGCGAGGCGGGGTGGAAGTTCGCTCATCCCCGCGCCGTTACAGACGCGCGCGGGGATGAGCAAGCGGCCGGGCGACAGAGGGCCCATTGACAGGCCCACGGTGAGCGTGGGCGCGGTAACTGCGTCGATCACTGTCGTCCCTCCACCGAGGGCACCCACTTCCGCTCAGGTTGAGCGAGTCGAAGCCGCGACCCTGCATAATTCAACTCTCACGAGTGCAGGGCCTGCACGATTTCCTGCGAGGGACGCCCGGTCAGTGTCTTCGGGACTTCGCCCAACAGCACGCCTTGCAGTTCCTTGTGGTAGTGACGCCGCATCTCGCCGAGCGATTTCGGGTCGGCAACGACCACCAGTTTGTCGATTTCGTGCGCGAGGACTTGCGAGTTGAGCCATTGCGCCACCGCGGCGGCGTGGGCTGCTTCCTCCATCTTGTCGAGCCGGTCCTTCGGGGCGCCCGACTGGAAGCGCGAGACCTTGTCGTTGTCGCGTGCACCCCAGCTGTAGTTGGTCGCCTCGAGATCGGGCGTGTCGAGCGCGGTCAGCCGCGGCGAGGCTTCCATCCCGGTGTTGCGGTAGAGCTCGAAATTCTCTCCGTCGACGATCGCGAACACGGTTCCGTGCGGCAAGAGCATGCGTTTTCTCCAGTGGACCCAGCGGCCTGATCATGAGCAATCGCGGGGCGCGCAGGCAGGTTCCGGTGCCAAGGGCGAACCGGTGCCTTGTCGCGCCGAGAGGCGTCGGGCTAAGACGCGCGCCATGCGGCCCGATGCGCTCAACTCGCTGTTCGTGGAAACCGAAGCGCTCGACGGCGTCGGTCCAAAGCTGCGTCGTCCCCTGGAGAAGCTCGGGCTCGAGCGGATCAAGGACCTGGCGTACCATCTGCCTGACCGCTTCGTGGAGCGGCGCGCAGTCGCCAACCTCGACGAGGCTGGTGTGGGCGAGAACGTGATCGTGGCGCTGACTGCGCGCGAGCACCGCTCCTCCAGCGGTCGTGGGCCGTATCGTATCATCGCCGAGGACGCCATCGGCAACATTTGCACGGTCACCTACTTCGGCCGTGCTTCCTACACCGGCAGGAAGCAGCTGCCGGTCGGCGAGAAGCGCTGGGTGGCCGGGCGGCTCGACCAGTATGGGCAGATGTTGCAGATCGTGCATCCCGAGCACGTGTCTGAAAGCTCGGCCGCGCCCCTCGGGCACTTGCGCGAGGCGGTCTATCCTTTGTCCGAGGGGATGACCCAGGGCCGGATCGCCGGTCTCGTCGGGCAGGCGCTGGTTACTTTGCCCGAGTTGCCCGAGTGGATCGAGCCCGGTTTGCTCGCCCGCACGGGCTGGCCCGCCTGGCGCGTGGCCCTGCGCGAAGTTCACCGGGGCCCCCATGCCGAGGCGCGCGACCGGCTCGCCTACGATGAACTGCTGGCCAACGCCCTCGCATTGATACTCGTGCGCGAAAGCAACCGATCGCAACGCGGGACACCGCTAGAGGGCGACGGAACGCTGCGCGCCAAGCTGCGGCTGCCGTTCGCGCTGACCGGTGCGCAGCAGCGCAGCATCGCCGAGATCGAGGGCGACATGGCGCAGACCGCGCCGATGCTGCGCCTGCTGCAGGGCGATGTCGGCTCGGGCAAGACGGTGGTCGCGCTTTCGGCCTTGCTGATCGCGGTCGAGGCGGGGGCGCAAGGCGCGTTGCTGGCGCCCACCGAGATCCTCGCGCGGCAGCACCATGAGACGCTTTCGCGCATGCTGCAAGGGACCGGCGTCACCCTTGCGCTGCTCACCGGCCGCGACAAGGGCCGGGCTCGGGAGGCGACACTGATGGGTCTGATCGACGGCTCGATCCAGCTCGTCGTCGGCACCCATGCGATTTTCCAGGACGCCGTCGCCTACCGCAATCTCGCGCTGGTGGTGATCGACGAACAGCATCGCTTTGGCGTCGGCCAGCGGCTCATGCTGGCACGCAAGGGGCGGCGCGTGCCGCATACGCTGGCGATGACTGCGACCCCGATCCCGCGCACGCTGACGCTGGCTCAGTACGGAGAGATGGAGGTGTCGCGCCTCGACGAGTTGCCGCCGGGACGCCAGGCGATCGACACGCGGGTCGTCTCGATCGAGCGGATGGACGATGTCGTCGCAGGTCTCGCGCGTCATCTCGAGGCTGGTCACCAAGCCTACTGGGTCTGCCCGATGGTGCGCGAGAGCGAGGGCGACGACCTGGCAGCGGCAGAGGCGCGCTATGCGGCGCTCAAGGCGCGCTTCGGCGACGACGTCGTGCTGGTCCACGGCCAGCTCCGGCCCGAGGCCAAGGATGCGGCGATGGAGCGCTTTGCGGGTGGCGCCGCGAAGCTGCTGGTCGCCACTACCGTGATCGAGGTCGGCGTCAACGTGCCCAACGCCACGCTGATGGTGATCGAGCAGGCCGAGCGCTTCGGCCTGGCCCAGCTGCACCAGCTGCGCGGCCGCGTCGGGCGCGGCAGCGAGGCTTCGACTTGCCTGCTGCTGCGGGGCTCGGCCTTGTCCGAGACCGCTCGCCAGCGGCTGGCGTTGATGCGCGAGACGCAGGACGGCTTCCGCCTTGCCGAGGAAGACTTGCAGTTGCGTGGTGGCGGCGAATTGCTCGGCACCAGACAGTCGGGCGACACCCCGTTTCGTATCGCCAGCCTGGAACAGATCACCAAGCTCCTGCCGCTCGCCCACGACGACGCACGCCTGCTGATCGAGCGCGACGGCGGCCTGACCGGCACACGCGGCGAGGCGGCACGCCTTCTGCTCTACCTTTTCGAACGCGACTGGGGCGTCCAGCTCCTGCGCGGGGGCTGACTAACGTCCAATACGGAGCGATTCGGCTGGACGGGGTTCGCTCAGACGGGAACTTGTGCAGACGCCAGCAAACTACGCAGTTCGGCGATCGGCTGGTCGGCCGCGCCCTCCAGGACTTCCACGTTAGCCCGGATGTTGTTGGCATTTCCCGAAGAGAACAACACCGGACCCGCCAGGTTCGCGTCCAGCGCTTCCGCCAGGAATACTTTGGCCAGGCGGCCGGCATCGTGCGCGTCAAAGCCTAGGGCGTCGCTCCATTGCCTGAGCAATTGGTCGTCGCCGGCCAGGCGCCGGCGCAAATCGGCAAAAGGTGTGCCCATGATCGAATGGGAGCCCACCACCGCTATGCCGCTGGTGTTCAGCGGGCCTTCGCGGCGATCCCAGAGGCTGTCAGGCACTTGTGCGAAGGCGAACCGGCCGGGGTGGGCAGCGGCAATCGTGCGGGTCTCGGCGCGCCCAGTTGCCAAGCCGTAAGCGCCGACTTTTCCTGCCGACGTCAAGGCATGCAGCGTCTCGAACAGTTCGTCGGTCATGTCTGTCAAAGCGATCTCGTGCAGGAGCAGTAGATCGATCCGCTCGGTGCCGAGTTCGCGCAGGCTCGCCTCCAGGCTGGCGTTCAGCTGGTCGCGGCGGAACTGGTGTGCCGGCGGCCGGGCGAAAATCGGAGGTGCCATCCCGACACGCCTGGAAAGCTTGCGCGCTGCCCGTGCGGCGGCGGAGCCGCTGGGGGGCAGGAGGCCAGCCTTGGTGGCAATGAACATCTTGTGTCCACGCCGTCTGGCTACTTCGCCGACGACGCCTTCGGCCATACCGCCACAGTACATCCGAGCGGTATCGAAGTAACGAACGCCTTCGTCGATAGCGAAATCCAGTAATCGTATCGCATCGGCGCGTGTTCTGCCATCGAGAAGATAGGCGGTTCCAAAGCCGATCCGGTGAAGCGGCGGCCAACTCAAGGAAATTACATCCATTTTAGACCCTCAGCGTTTCCACGATCATGCCTCCACGGTACAGACATCGCAAGTCGCAGTCAGTGTTTCATGGCCGGAGGTTCGATGGCGATCAGGGACTTGCGTGAAGACGATCTGGCTGGCGATGGCTTGCACTACGACGTGTGTCTGATCGGCGCGGGCGCTGCTGGCATCTCCATTGCGCAGGCGCTGGCGCACAGCCGCCTGTCGGTGTGCCTGCTTGAAAGCGGAGGAGGCGAAGCCGAAGCGGAGACCCAGGCCCTGTACGAAGGAGAGGTTGCGGGGCATCCGATGACCATGGACGTCGGCCGCTATCGCGTGCTCGGCGGCTCAACCTCGGAATGGACGGGCCGCTGCGGCAAGCTCGATCCCATCGATTTCGAGCGCCGCCCCTGGGTGCCGCATTCCGGATGGCCGATCGGACTGGCCGACCTGGAACCTTACTACTATGCCGCGCGCACCGTTTGTGGCTTCCCGAACGTATGGGAGGACGAAGCGGCCGCCGCCCGGCGCCTGGGTGTGCCGGATCCGGGCGACGACCGGCTGGTCAACTTCCTGTGGCGCTACGCCCCGATCGGCAATCGGCTCTACCGAAACTGGGGATGCGAATTTCGCACCTTGCTGGAAAGTGCGGGCAACATCGACACTGTGCTGCATGCAAATATGACGCACTGGCACGCCTCGGCGAATGGCAAGCGGGTCGATGCAGTGACGGTCTCGACGCTGGAAGGCCGCACGGCGCGCATTTCGGCAAGCCTGTTCGTGCTGTGTGCAGGCGGGCTGGAATCCACGCGACTGCTCCTCTCCAGTATTGAGGACGTTCCCGGAGGACTGGGCTCAGGCCAGGCGATGGCGGGCCGCTTCTTCATGCAGCATCCGCGCGGCCGCATCGCTACGCTCAAGACCGACGCCCGTACCGCGCTGGCATTGCAGGATCGCCACGCCATCTTCGGCGTGCGTAGCGGGCTGCAGTACGAGACTGGCTTTGCGCTTTCCGATGCCGTGCAGCGCCGCGAGGAGCTGCTCAATGCCAGCGTGATCCTCACGTATCGTGCGAACCCGGACTCCGGTTGGGAGGCGTTGAAGATATTGGCCGGGATCGCGGGCGAGCAGCCGGCAGACTATGGCCGGTCTGGCGCGCTGTTGCGCCTGCTGCAGGATCCCGGCTCGGCGATCGCCAATCTCTGGCGTCGCGGAGCGCAGAGACGCCACGCTGCGTTCCCTGTCGATGGCATCGACCTCTTGATCGACCTGGAACAGGAACCCGATCCGGATAGCCGGATCACGCTTGGTGCCGATCGCGACCGCCTGGGCATGCGCAAGGCACGTGTCGACTGGCGCATGAGCGAGGCCGAACGGCGCACGTCGGCCCGCTTCGCCGAAATCCTCAAGGATCACTTCGCAAGGAGCGGCATCGGAACGGTGGCGCCTGACTCTTGGCTGCAGGAGACGGGGTCGATTGGCACCGAGCTTGCCGGCACGTACCATCATATCGCGACGCTACGCATGTCGGACGGCCCGGAAAGTGGCGTCGTCGACCGCGACTGTCGTGTCCATGGTGTGGACAACCTCTACGTTTCGAGCTGCGCAACTTTCCCCACCGGCGGGCAGGTCAATCCCACTTACACGATAGTGGCCCTGGCTCTGCGCCTGGCCGACCACCTGCGCGAGCGGCTGATCGAAGAGCGAAGCAGCCCCAGGCCAAGCACGGCGATCTCTGCAGGGGAAACTCAGCTGGCCTGAGCGCCGCGCATCTACGTGCATCATAGGAAAGTGAAATGGTCGGGGAGAGAGGATTCGAACCTCCGGCCCCTGCCTCCCGAAGACAGTGCTCTACCAGGCTGAGCTACTCCCCGACCGATCGTACCGCCAAAGCGGCCCGAGGCAGGAGCGCGCCTATAGAGAGCGTTTCCGGGGCTGGCAAGGGGAGTTCGGACGATTCGCGCTGCCGCGTTGAGGCCGGGGTCACCGCGGGTCCGGCGGGGGTCTTTGAGGTTCTTCGCAGAAGCGAAAATGGGCGAGGATCTGGGTGCGGTTGACCCCTGTCCTCGACAGCGTGCAAGGCGCCGCGATCCTTTGTCGAAAGTCTATGCCAAGGGCCCCCGCCGGGATCTTGCGGGCACCCGACAAGACTTCCCCTGGCTCGCAGGCGGCATTATCACTGCACCATGACGCCCGATCCGCTCGCCCTGTCGCCTCAATCGCTGCCCCCCGCTTGGCCTGGCGAGCCGCACTGGGAGTGGCAGTACCTCGATCTCATGCGGCAGATCTGGGAGCATGGCGACGAGCGGGTGGACCGCACCGGCGTCGGCACCCGTTCGCTGTTCGGCGCGACTATCCGCTTCGACCTTTCGCGCGGGGCGATGCCGCTGCTGAGCACGAAGCGGGTCTACTGGAAGACCGCGACGCGCGAGCTGCTGTGGTTCTTGACCGGCGACACCAACATCCGCAACCTTTGCGCGCAAGGGGTGGAAATCTGGACCGACTGGCCGCTCGATCGCTACCGCCGCGAGACCGGGGCGGTGATCGACAGGGCCGAGTTTTCGCGCCGCATCGTCGACGACGAGGCGTTCGCCGCGCAGTGGGGCGACCTCGGTCCGGTCTATGGCAAGCAGTGGGTGGACTGGCCCAGGTACGAGCCGGCCGGGGAGGGACTTTATCGCCGCGGCCCGGGCATCAACCAGGTGGCGCAAGTGATCGAGAGCCTGAGGGCCAATCCCGGCAGCCGCCGCCACATCATCGAGGGCTGGAACGTGGCCGAGCTTGACGCCATGGCGCTGCCGCCGTGCCACAAGACCTACCAGTTCCACGTCTCTGGCAACCGTCTGTCCTGTCTCCTCTACCAGCGCAGCTGTGACCTTGGGCTTGGCTTCGCTTTCAACATGTGGTCGCTGGCGTTGCTGACGCGGATGATCGCCCAGCAGTGCAACCTTGAACCGGGTGAGGCCGTTTGGACCGGCGGTGATGTCCATCTCTACCTCAACCATGCGGCGCTGGTGGAAGAGCAGCTGTCGCGCTCGCCTGCCGGTGAGGCTCACATGGTGATCGTGCGGCAGCCGGCAAGCATCTTCGAGTACCGGATCGAGGACTTCGAAGTCACCGGCTACGCCCCGCAGGCCCATATCGCGGCGCCAGTGGCTGTGTGATTGACATTGCTGGAAGTTGAAATATTGTAACGCAATCGTAGAATTTTGCGTCGCGAGATTTCCGCGGGGTCCGAAGTGAAGTCAGCTTGTACGGGAGAGCGTCGAAGATGGCCGAAGGCCCGGTAGGATCAGGCACCTCGCGGGGGAATCTTCCCCCGCTCGATCTCCACGTGCCGGAACCGCGATACCGTCCTGGCGACATCGTCGATTATTCGCATCTGCCGATACCGCCCGCCGGCCAGCTGGGCAGGCCTGACGAGACCTGCGACGCAAGCGAGACCTGGCCGCTCACTACCGAAATGATCCGGGTTCTGGACGAGCAGGATCGCGCGGTCGGTCCGTGGGACCCGCACCTCGATGCTGAGACGCTACGCCGGATGCTGCGCACGATGGCGCTCACCCGCGCCTTCGACGATCGCATGTATCGCGGCCAGCGCCAGGGCAAGACCAGCTTCTACATGAAGTGCACCGGCGAGGAGGCGATCTCGATCGCCAGCGCGCATGCGCTCTCGCGCGACGACATGGTGTTCCCGACCTACCGGCAGCAAGGCATCCTGATCGCGCGTGGCTACCCGCTGGTCGAGATGGTCAATCAGATCTTCTCCAACCGCGCCGACAAGCTCAAGGGCCGGCAGCTTCCGGTGATGTACTCGGCGCGCGACTACGGGTTCTTCAGCATCTCGGGCAACCTGGCGACGCAGCTGCCGCAGGCGGTGGGCTGGGCGATGGCCAGCGCGATCAAAGGCGATACCCGCATCGCCACCGGTTTTGTCGGCGAGGGATCGAGCGCCGAAGGGGACTTCCACGCGGCCATGACCTTCGCCGCGGTCTACAACGCTCCGGTCGTGCTGAATCTGGTCAATAATCAGTGGGCTATCTCGAGCTTTTCGGGCTTCGCCGGCGCCGAGCGCACCACCTTTGCCGCTCGGGCAGCGGGATACGGCATCGCGGGCCTGCGGGTGGACGGCAACGATATCCTGGCCGTCTACGCCGCCGCGCGCTGGGCCGCCGACCGCGCCCGCGCCAACGCCGGGCCAACGCTCATCGAACATTTCACCTACCGGGCCGAGGGCCACTCGACGTCCGACGATCCGGGTGCCTACCGCTCGGCGCAAGAGCGCGAGGAGTGGCCGCTGGGCGATCCGATCATGCGCCTGAAGCGCCACCTCGTCGCGCTCGGCGAATGGTCGGAGGAGCAGCAGGAAGCGATGGATCGCGAACTGGTCGAAGAGGTCAAGGTAGCCACCAAGGAGGCCGAGAAGAACGGCGTGCTGGGCCATGGCCTGCACCATCCGTTCCACACCATGTTCGAGGACGTGTTCGAGGAACTGCCCTGGCACCTGGAAGAGCAGGCAGCGCAGGCCATCCGCGAGCGCGAGATCAAGTGGCCGGAGTGGAAGGACTGATGGAAGGTCTGACGCGATGATAGAAGAAAACCCCGTCAGCTTGCACGACGCGCCCATCCGGTCGCTCAACATGATCGAGGCGATCAACGATGCGCTCGACATCATGATGGCGCGCGATCCGGATGTGGTGATCCTGGGCGAGGATGTCGGTTACTTCGGCGGCGTGTTCCGCGCGACGGCTGGCTTGCAGAAGAAGTTCGGCCGCAACCGGGTGTTCGATTCGCCCATCAACGAGTGCGGCATCATCGGCGCGGCAGTGGGCATGGCTGCCTATGGCTTGCGGCCGGTGCCCGAAATCCAGTTTGCCGACTACATCTATCCGGGCCTCGACCAGTTGATCTCCGAGGCGGCGCGCATGCGCTATCGCTCGGCGGGTGAGTTCACTTCGCCGATTACGGTGCGCTCGCCGTTTGGTGGCGGCATATTCGGCGGGCAGACCCACAGCCAGAGCCCGGAAGCGCTCTTCACCCATGTCGCCGGTCTCAAGACGGTGATCCCGGCCACCCCGCACGATGCCAAGGGGCTGCTGATCGCCGCGATCGAGGATGATGACCCGGTCATCTTCTTCGAGCCCAAGCGGATCTACAACGGTCCTTTCGACGGCTTCTACGATCGCCCGTCGAAAACCTGGCGCGGCCATGCGGGCGGCCAGGTGCCCGAAGGCTATTACTCGATTCCGCTCGGCAAGGCCCGCACAGTGCGCGAGGGTTCGGCGCTGACCGTGCTGGTCTACGGCACGATGGTCCACGTCGCTGAAGCTGTGTTGGCCGAGAAGGGCGTCGACGCGGAGATCATCGATCTGCGCACGCTCGTGCCGCTCGACATCGAGGCTGTGGAAAAGTCGGTGGAAAAGACTGGGCGTTGCCTGGTGATACATGAGGCGACGCGGACCTCCGGCTTCGGTGCCGAGCTGTCGGCTCTGGTGCAGGAGCGTTGCTTCTATCATCTGGAGGCGCCGGTCGAACGGGTCACCGGCTTCGACACGCCGTATCCGCATAGCCTCGAGTGGGCCTATTTTCCCGGTCCCGTCCGCATCGGCGAGGCGGTCGACAGGCTGATGAAAGACTGAACCATGGGACGCTACGTTTTTCGCCTGCCGGACATCGGCGAGGGTATCGCCGAAGCCGAGATCGTCGCCTGGCACGTCAAGGTCGGTGATGCGGTAGAAGAGGACGGCCGCCTGGCGGACATGATGACCGACAAGGCTACGGTCGAGATGGAGAGCCCGGTCTCGGGCACCGTGATCGAAGTGGCCGGGGCCGAGGGCGACGTGGTCGCGATCGGCTCGCCGCTGGTGGTGATCGAGATCGAAGGCGCCGGCAACGAAGACGCGCGCGGCGGCGGGCAGGGGGCACCGGCACCAAGGTCCGACGTAGTCGAGGAGCGGATCGAGGCTGAGAACCCTGACGCGGGTGACGTAGACAGAGTCGCGGGCGCCGTCGCTGGCGCCTCGACCAGCGCAGTACGAGCGAATGGTGGAAGTGAAGCTCCGCCGTCGACTCCAGTGCCGGCTCCCACCCCCAAGGCCCACACCGCTCAGGCTGAGCCCGTCGAAGCTCGCACGCCGGCGCTGGCGCCAAAGCCCGCTGCCGCCAGTACAGATGCCAAAGTTCTCGCTAGTCCCGCGGTACGGCGGCGCGCACGCGATCTGGGCATCGATCTCGGCGAGGTGCGCCCGGCCGAGGACGGGCGCGTCCGGCATGCCGACCTGGATGCGTTCCTGTCCTACAACGCAGCCGGCGGGTTCCAGCCTGCCGGCACCAAGGGTGTCGACGAGCAGGTCCGCGTCATCGGCCTGCGACGTCGCATCGCCGAGAACATGGCGGCGTCCAAGCGCAACATCCCGCACTTCGCCTATGTGGAAGAATATGATGTCACCGCGCTCGAGGAGACGCGTGCTCAGCTTAACGAAGGGCGGGGAGCCAACGGCGAAGTGCGCCCGAAGCTCACGATGCTGCCGTTCCTCATCACCGCGATCTGCAAGCTGGTGCCCAAGTATCCGATGCTCAATGCGCATTACGACGATGAGGCCGGCGTGGTGACGCGTTACGGGTCGGTGCACATGGGCATGGCGGCGCAGACCCCGGCCGGGCTGATGGTGCCAGTGATCCGCGATGCGCAGAGCCGCAACTTGTGGCAGCTTGCGGCCGAGATCGGCCGCCTTGCTGCCGCCGCTCGTGATGGCTCGGTCAAGTCCGCGGAGCTGTCGGGATCGACCATCACGCTGACTTCACTGGGGCCGATGGGCGGCGTGGCCACGACGCCGGTCATCAACCGACCGGAAGTGGCCATCATCGGGCCCAATCGCATCGTCGAACGGCCGATGTTCGTAAAGGGCGCGGACGGAATCGAGCGGATCGAGAAGCGCAAGACGATGAACATCTCGATGTCGTGCGATCATCGCGTGGTTGACGGCTGGGATGCGGCCAGCTTCGCGCAGGATCTCAAGAAGCTGATCGAGGCGCCGGCCTTGATCCTCGCCGGATAGGCGCTGCGGCTACCGATTGGCTAGCGCACGATCCCCGCGTAGGCGATCTGCCCGCGGCCCTGCATCGCCCTGCTGGCCGTGATGCGCCAGCGTACGTGGGTGACGTCTTCGGGGGTCGCGAAACGGCTGCCGATGCGCAGGTTGCCGATATGTCCCCAAGTCCGGCCGCCATCGACCGAGACCTCTTGCGCATCGCTGGTGCTGCGCTGGTAGGCAAGACTGGCGGGCAGGGGGTTGGTGATGATGAAGCCACGCTCCTCGCCGCTCTGCCACTGCCAAGTGAGCACGGTCACGACGCGATCGCCACGAGAAAGGTGGCTCACCGGCTCCAGCCGGCGGGCGCTGCCGGGCTCGACGCGCTCGACGTAGACGGCGCTTTGCGTGGTCACGGCCGGACCTTCCCGCGCTTGTGCGGGCGTTTGCGCCATTATGCCTGCAGCGGTGCAGAGCATCAGCGCGGCGGTCGTGATGAATCGATGGTGCGGTCGCACGGCTTGCCCCCTTTTCAGCCCGGGCGTCCCCTCCCGAGCAGCGGCAAACCTGACCTGAAAGCGCGAATATATGGTTAACGCGCCTTGACCATCTTCGGCCTGTCAGGGTCTCGGCAAATTTTCGGAAGTGCTCGGGCTAGGCGGTTGACAGCCCTGCGAGGCTGGCTTAGTGGCGCGGCTCCCAAGCGGACGCAACCGTAGAACGCGGGTGTAGCTCAGTTGGTTAGAGTGCCGGCCTGTCACGCCGGAGGTCGCGGGTTCGAGCCCCGTCACTCGCGCCACTTGGGAGAATCCACCGGGAAACCGGATGGTGAAAAGGCCGGGGCGAACCCGGCCTTTTTCATCGCGGAATGGCCGAGCGGGTGTAGCTCAGTTGGTTAGAGTGCCGGCCTGTCACGCCGGAGGTCGCGGGTTCGAGCCCCGTCACTCGCGCCATTTCGGATCGCGCTCAGCGCCAGGAACCCGTTTCCATCCACTTGAGATAACCGCGTAGCGGCAGGATCCATACGATTCCGAGCACGACATAGACGGGCGTCTGCGCCAGCGCCGGCCACCCACCGATCAATGGCGGCAGATAGCGCGCGATCACCAGTCCGTAGACCACCAGGCCCGCGACAAGACCCAGCACGCCCAACGGTATCCGTAGAGTGGGTGTCTCGCGCATATCAGGCCAGTCCTTCGTAGAAGCGCGTGGGAGTGACGACCGCTCGCAAGGGGCGATCGTGCGCCTCGATCGGCAGCTCCTCCACGATCTGGCAGTCCCAGGCAAGGCCGATCGCAGGCACTTGGGGATGGGCGTCAAGCCAGCGGTCGTAGTGTCCGCCGCCTTGCCCGAGCCGGTGCCCCGCGGCGGTGAAGCCCACCAGCGGCACGATTACCACGTCGGGCGTCACGTCCGCCGCAGTGGCCGAGGGCTGGAGAGCGCCCCAGGGACCCGGGACGAGCGCGTCGTCATCCCACGGGTTGTCCCATAGCCGGAAGGCCATCATGGCATCGCGCGAAGCGAACCAGGGTAGCGCGATGCTCCGGCCATTCTCCGACAGGTATCGCGCCCAGCCCAGTGAAGGCGCCTCTTCGGCGTTGGGATGATAGAGGCCGACGACCGCGCCTTCCGGGATCAGCGGCAGCACGGGCGCGGGCGGGCGATTGAGCACCAGGGCGCGCAGCGAAGACGGCAGCGCGGCCACGTGCTCGGCGCGCCGCCGACGCAAGTCGCGGCGCAGTGCCGCTTTCGCCTGACCGATGGGAAAGGGTGACGGGTCCACCATGGGTCGGTTTCCGATTGAAATCCTCTGACGCCTCAACGTCAGGTGGGGACCATGTGCATCGGACCTCTATGCGAAATAGCGGACCGGGCAGGGACAGCCCCCTTGGATTGCTTATAGCCTCAGGGATGTTCGCGGATCGTGCCGGGCAGATCCCGTCACGCCTTAGTTAGGCGTTCGCGGCCAGACCCTCAAGAAGGCTTGCGAGATTTTCCATGCGGCCTGCGATCTCGCCGAGGCGGTTGGAAAGGCCGGGCGGCAGCGCCGGCTCACTGGCGAGGGCTGGGGTGACGGCAGCACCATGTGCGTCGTCCGCCAGCAATAGAGCCGCAAAAAGCAGCATGCGCGATTCGGCCTGGCCCGTGACGCCAGCACTGGTGACCTTTGCGTCGATCAGCCGTCCAAGGTTCGCGACGTGCGCTTCCTCGCCATCGGCACATGAAACGGAAAACGTTCGGCCGCCGATGGTCAGGGAGACGTTGCTCACTCTGCCGGCTCCTTGGTGTCGATGCCAGCTAGCAGGGTGTCCAGATCGGCAAGCGAGCGCGCCACGGATGTCTTGAGTGCCTGGTGACGATCAATCAGTCGCGAGCAGCCGCGAGCCGCCGCTTCCAGCCGCTCCAGCGCTGCGCCGATGCGCTCGACCGCGTCCTCGATCGGATTTTCGTCCATCTTGTCTGGCTAGTACGAAATGGCGCCGATGCAACTGCTTGGGGCGGGTTGTTCACAGTGGCGTGAGCCTTAGCGCGCACTCCACCACCGCACGCGTGACTGCGGGCGCCCGTATAGATCGGCCTCGAAATCCGGTGCTGAACTTGACGGGGCGTCCCCTCACCCTAAAGGGGGGCGCGACTGCGCGAATCATCGCGAACCTGCCATTTCCCGGAGCCTCCCGATGTCCCTTGCCACCGATCGTCTCGCACCGATGGCGAACGCCATTCGGGCGCTGTCGATGGACGCGGTTCAGGCGGCGAACAGCGGCCATCCAGGCATGCCGATGGGTATGGCAGACGTGGCGACGGTGCTCTACGCCAAGTTTCTGAAGTTCGATCCGGCGGCTCCGCGCTGGCCGGACCGCGACCGGTTCATCCTGTCGGCCGGACACGGATCGATGCTGATCTACTCGCTGCTTCATCTGACCGGGTATGCCAGCCCGACGATCGAGGACATCCGCAATTTCCGCCAGCTCGGCTCGGTCTGTGCGGGGCATCCGGAGAACTTCCTGATCGAGGGTGTCGAATGCACGACGGGTCCGCTGGGCCAGGGCCTGGCGATGGCCGTGGGCATGGCAATGGCCGAGCGTCACCTCAATGCAACCTTTGGTGACGACCTCGTCGACCACCACACTTGGGTGATCGCCGGCGACGGCTGCCTGATGGAAGGCATCAACCACGAGGCGATCGGCCTGGCCGGCACGCTCAAGCTGGGCCGCCTGAAGGTGCTGTGGGACGATAACCGCATCACCATCGATGGCGACACCTCGCTCTCGACCTCCGAGGACATCCCGGCTCGTTACCGCGCTTCAGGCTGGGACGTGTTCGAGTGCGATGGCCACGATTATGCCGATATCGAGCGTGCGCTCGGTGAGGCGGCTGCCTCGGACAAGCCATCGCTCGTCGCCTGCCGAACGCTGATCGGCAAAGGTGCGCCCAACAAGCAGGGCGGCCACGACGTTCACGGTTCCCCGTTGGGTGCCGACGAGATCGCCGCCACCCGCGCTAACATTGGCTGGGCCTCCGAGCCGTTCGAAGTGCCCGCGGAGATCCTTGCCGACTGGCGGTCGCTGGGTGCGAAGGGCGCCGAGGCTCGCGCTGCGTGGGAGGCACGCGCCGCCGCCGACGCGAACAAGGCCGAGTTCGACCGCCGGATGGCTGGCGAGCTTCTCGATGGCGAGGGCATCCGCGCCGCGCTTGCCGACTGGTTGGCCGGCGACGCGAATGTCGCCACTCGCAAGGCCTCCGAGAACTGGCTCAACGTGCTGGCTCCGGCGATCCCCGAGATGGTCGGCGGCTCGGCCGACCTGACCGGCTCGAACAACACCAAGGCCAAGTGCCAGGCGCCGTTCACGCCCGAGAGCTACGACGGCCGCTACATCTATTACGGCATTCGCGAGTTCGGCATGGCCGCGGCGATGAACGGCATGGCGCTGCATGGGGGCGTCGTTCCCTACGGCGGTACCTTCCTGATCTTCTCGGATTACTGCCGCAATGCGATCCGCCTCTCGGCGCTGCAGCAGACCCGCGTGATCTACGTGCTGACTCACGATTCGATCGGATTGGGTGAAGACGGCCCGACCCACCAGCCGGTCG
>Ga0070667_100000455_pt1 | contig 42084 bp, 42 predicted proteins | sample KBSS33metaG_FD_64659 | JGI IMG/M metagenome (GOLD analysis project Ga0070667, IMG submission 64659) | Switchgrass rhizosphere microbial communities from Kellogg Biological Station, Michigan, USA - KBS S3-3 metaG | ecosystem: Host-associated > Plants > Roots > Rhizosphere > Soil ...
GAAATCCATCAAGGCCAACAGACTTCGGTCTGTGCAAACAGGCCGGATATAAATCTGCAGCCTGAGCCTGTCGAACATCACATCAAGAGGGTCTTGGCAAACGGGAGGCGTCCATATAACATTTTATGGACGCACTGGAGCTCGAAAAAACCTACTGCGCCCCCAATTACGCCCCGCTGCCCGTGGTCCTGACGCGTGGCAAGGGCGTCTGGCTCTGGGACGCGCAGGGCAACAAGTATCTCGACATGATGAGCGCCTACTCGGCCGTGAGTCACGGCCACGGGCATCCGCGCATTCTTGGTGCGCTCACGCGCCAGGCCGAGAAGCTTGCGGTGGCCTCGCGAGCCTATCACTCCGATCAGCTGGGGCCCTTCCTCGAACGGCTCTGCCGCGTGACCGGGCTCGATGCCGCCTGTCCCATGAACACCGGCGCTGAGGCGGTGGAGACGGCCATCAAGGCGGCCCGACGCTGGGGCTACAAGCTCAAGCAAATTCCCGACGGGCGCGCACAGATCATCGTCGCCGCCGGCAACTTCCACGGCCGCACCACCACCATCGTCGGGTTTTCGGATGAGGCGGCTTATCGCGACGGCTTCGGCCCCTTCACGCCGGGCTTCGTGACTGTGCCCTTTGGCGATGCCGCGGCCGTTGAGAAGGCGATCACCGCCGACACCTGCGCGATCCTGGTCGAGCCCATCCAGGGCGAAGCCGGCATTCGCGTCCCGCCGGCCGGCTGGCTCAAACAATTGCGTGAGATCTGCGACCGCCACGATGTGCTGCTGATTCTCGATGAGGTCCAGAGCGGCCTGGGTCGCACCGGTAAATGGTTTGCCTGGCAGCACGAGGGCATTCAGCCCGATGGCGCCTGCTTGGGAAAAGCGCTGGGTGGCGGGATCCTGCCCGTATCCGCGTTCGTCGCGCGCCGTGAAGTGATCGACTTGCTGACACCCGGCAGCCATGGCTCCACCTTCGGCGGCAATCCGCTGGCGGCGGCCGTAGGCCTCGAGGCTTTGCAAGTGCTCGAGGACGAGCGTCTCATCGAGCGCAGCGCCGAGCAGGGCGAATTCCTGCTCCAGGCGCTGCGGAAAGTCCGCTCCCCACTGATCCGCGAAGTACGCGGGCGCGGCCTGTGGATCGGCGTCGAGTTCGATCCGCTCCATGTCTGGGCGCGCAAGGTGTGCGAGCGCCTTTCGCATCGCGGCATCCTCACCAAGGAGACCCATGACACCACCGTTCGTTTCGCGCCGCCTCTGGTGATTGCGCGGGCGGAGCTAGAGTGGGCCGTGAAGCAGCTCGAGCTCGTGGTGCGGGAGCTCGAACGGGAATTGCTACCCAGCCTTCAACTGCAGACCGCCTGAGGGAAATTCATGACTCGTCCCGTCATCTTGATGTGTCCGCCGGATCACTTCAGTGTGGATTACCGCATCAATCCCTGGATGCAGCCGCAGGAGTGGGCGAAGCGGGCGCCCGAGCTGCTCTCACAGGCCCGGGCCGGCTGGCACCGGCTGGTAGAAACCTTGCGCGGCCTGGGAGCACAGGTGGTGATCCTGCCGGCACGGCCTGGCCTGCCGGACCTGGTCTTCACCGCCAACGCGGCGGTGGTGCTCGACGGGACCGCCCTGCTGGCGCGTTTCCGGCATTCGCAGCGCAGCGGCGAGGAACCGCATATCGCGACATTCTTCCAGCAGCTGCTCGTGACGGGCGCCGTCAAGCGAATCATCGAGCCGCCGGCGGGGATGACGCTCGAGGGCGCGGGGGATTGTGTGTGGGATGCCACGCGGCAGCTTTTCTGGATGGGCCACGGACCGCGTTCCGCCGCTGCGGGTAGCCGCCTCGTGAGCAAGACATTCGGCACGCGAGTCGTCGAGCTTCCGCTGCCCAATCCGCGCTACTATCATCTGGACACCTGCCTGTGCGTGCTCGACGGCGGACACGTACTCTATGTGCCCGAGGCGTTCAGCATGGCGGGGTTGCAAAGGATCTATGCCCATGTTCCGGAATCACAACGCATCGCGGTCCGCGCGCAGGACGCGGAGCAACTGGCGGTCAATGCAGTATGCTTGAGTCGTCACGTCGTGCTGTCGCAATGCTCGCAAGCCTTGAGGTCGGCGCTCGAGACGGCGGGCTATACCGTGCACGAGGTGCACATCCCGCAGTTCGCGATGAGCGGCGGCTCGGTGTGCTGCCTGACACTGCGGCTCGATCGGACCTCCGGCGCCGCACAGGTGCAGCTGCCCAGAACGGGATGACCCTCCCATCATGACGGCCCGTCGGCTCGATGCGATCGACCTCAAAATTCTCGCCGAGCTGCAACGCGACGGGCGGGTGACGTTCCAGAAATTGTCGGAGCTCGTCGGGCTCTCGCCCCGGCCCTGCCTGGAGCGTGTGCGGCGTCTGGAGCGCGAGAAGATTCTGCTCGATTACACCGCGCGCGTCGACGTGCGCAAGCTCGCCGACGTCGTGGTCGTGTTCGCTCAGCTGTCGCTCGCCAAGCAGGGCAGGGAAGTGCGCGCCTCCTTCGAGCAGCACATGCGCAAGCTCCCCGAGGTGCTGGAGTGCTTCGAGGTGAGCGGCCCCTTCGATTACCTGGTGAAGATCGTCTGCCCGAGTCTGGCCGCCTACCAAAAACTGAGCGAGGGGTGGCTCGATGACCCCAGGCTCAATGTCGGGCGGGTAGTGACCAACATCGTGCTGCGGCCGGTACGCGACGACGGCATCTATCCCGTCTCCGCCGTTGAAATACCCGAGTGACCCTTCGCACGATCGTAGCGCTGGCGGCTTTGGCCCTGGCACCCGCCGCGTATGCCGAGCGCGAAGCTTCCGGCACCAGCTGGCAGCCCGATTCCACGCCCATGGGAATGCAGCACGTCATGCACGGCGACTGGATGCTGATGGAGATGGGCTTTGCCGATGCCGTCTACACGGACTCGGCGGCGCGCGGCCGCGGCGGCGATGAGTTCTTCGTCTCGAGCATGGGCATGCTCATGGCGCAGCGGCCGCTGCCGCAAGGGCAGCTTGAGTTGCGTGCCATGCTGTCGCTCGATCCGCTGCTGATCGGCAAGGAGGGCTACCCGCTACTCTTCCAGACGGGCGAGACCGCCAATGGCAGGACACCACTGGTGGACCGCCAGCACCCGCACGATCTTTTCATGGAGCTCTCGGCGCAATATACGCGGGACTTGGGCGGCCATCGCTCGGTATTCGTGTACGCCGGCTTGCCGGGCGAGCCGGCGTTGGGACCCACCACGTTCATGCATCGCCTTTCCGGCGCCGACAATCCCGAGGCGCCGCTGGGACATCACTGGTTCGACTCCACGCATGTGACCTTCGGTGTGGTCACGGGCGGTATCACATGGCGCGATCTCAAGCTCGAAGCATCGGCCTTCAATGGCCGCGAGCCGGATGAGAACCGCTACGACATCGAGATACGCAGTCTCGGTTCCTGGTCCACACGAGTGTCGTGGAATCCCACGCCGAACTGGTCCGGGCAGGTGAGTTACGGGTCGCTGAAAAGACCCGAGCAGCTGGAACCCGACGTCGGCGTGGATCGCGTGACCGCTTCGGCCACTTACAATCGTCCCGCCGCGCCGGGAAACTGGCAGACGACGTTTGGGATGGCGCGCAATACCAGGCATCCCGGAGGCAGTACCGGCGCGTGGTTCCTGGAATCAGCGTGGTCGCGGCCGTCGGGCTATACCTGGTTTGGGCGCGCTGAGCGGGTGGATAAGGATGAATTGTTCACTGAAAACGATCCGTTGCACGGCCGCGCATTCGAAGTGAGCAAGGTTACGCTGGGTGCGGTGCGCGATTTCGCCGGTACTTCGTATGGACGTCCCGGTCTGGGAGCGTCTTACAGTCTGTACTTCATCCCGGCAGCTCTGCGGTCGGTCTATGGCGACAATCCCGCCTCATGGCTGCTTTTTGTGCGCTGGAGATTCGGCTGATGACCGGCCCTTCTAAATGCCGCCCGTCGAATTGAGTCTCAGCTCAACGCCCGGGAGATCTGCCCAGAGTTGCAAAGTGGGGCGCTGATAAGGATCGCCGAAACGCAGCATTCCAATCACCTAAGTCTGGACTCCCGCTCGGTTCAGATCTTCTTGTGGCGTATCTTTTCGAGTAGATCCGAAGCGGATCGTGTAATGACCGGTATCTTGTTGCTGACAACGTCCCAGACGATATTGATGTCCAGGCCGAAATATTGGTGCGCGATGACGTCGCGGAATCCAGCGGCCTTCGACCACTCAATGTCCGGCATGGCCGCGATCGCATGCTCCGGGAGGTTCTTGGCGGCTTCTCCGATAATCTCGAGATTGCGAACAACCGCATCGAATACCAGGCGGTTGTCGCGGAAACTCTCCAGCGTCATCCCTTTGGTGAAGGACTCCACATGCGAGCTGCAATCCAGGATATCCTCGAGAAAGAATGTCCAGTCACGCGACATGGATCAGATCTTTTTCGATGATGGGGAGCATGCGAGGCTTGACGGCGCCCCTCGTTACCAGGTCAACACGAGCACCGAACAGCCTCTCGAGGAACGCCTTCAGGTCCATATAGTGATCGAAAGTGGCCGGTCCGTCGAACTCGACCAGAATGTCCACATCACTCCCTTCGCGCGCCTGGTCACGCGCCACCGAACCGAAGAGCGCAAGCGCCTTCACGGCAAACTGTTGCTTCATGTGGTCCCGCCGCTGCTGCAGCAGTCTAATGGCCTGTGCTTTCGACATCAGTCTACCGTCTGTCTTCCATAGTGGCTTAAGTTGTTAAATGTTATCTTGTGGCGGCGCGATTGTCGAGGCAATGACTGCGCATATTCCCAGAAAAATCAAAGCATTGGCTGTCACCCGGCTCTACCCTGTTGCGGGGAGCGATCCGCAAATCGGTCCATCGTCTCGTTGACTGGCGGGGGAAGTGAGCCACTCAGACTTCGGCCATTATCCGACAGATAGGCTTCCGCCGCGCCAAACACCTGCCGATACAGCGCGCGACAAAGTTCATAGGCTGCGGTTCCCACCCAGTCTTTGGGCAGCAATCCGTGCGGTAGCAGGGGATCGCGCAGATGTATTTTGCGATACTCGTGAATCAGCAGCGTTCTGACCGCGAAGGCGCGCTCCGATGTGGGCCGGGAATCTTTTTCAAGGATCGCTGCGACAGGTGCAAAGCCAGCGACAAAACGCCGGTAACTCTGCGCGAGCTCATCAAGATCCCAGCCGTTTGAGATCAGGTGACGGTCCTGCGCGAGACCGCCGCTCTGCGCCTGAAGCACGATCGCGTCATTTCCGGCATCTATCTCGCACAGCTGCCGCCGGGTGTCCGCGATACCGCGGCTCGGATGCGCAAGCACGCCGGGAGACAGCTGGCCAAATCCCAGCCAAAGCATCTGCTCACGGATCAGATCGCGCCTGTTGATCGTTGAGGGCGGCAACAGCAATAGCGTCCAGTTTCCGTCCCAGGTACGCGGTGGCTCGCTGTAAATGCGCTGAGTGGCTTCCGCGAACCTCTCGCGGCCGTGGCGAGTGAGGGCGTATTCGCTTTGCCGTCCGGACCTGCGGGACATCAGCCAGCCGTCCTTGGCAAGACGGCCCACTGAGGTACGCACCAGCCGCTCGGGCAGCCCAAAAGGCTCTGCCAGCTTGATCAGGCTCCCGAGTGTGACCGTTCCGCCGCGCGGCGCGATCGCATCTCCCAGAATGGTGATCAGCAGCGACCCGCTGCGCAGCGGGCGCTGGCGGCGGAAGCGGGTGAGCAGGGCGCGTACGGCGCGGTCCAGGGCGGCTTCAGGCATGGTTACGGATTGTGACACAGAAAAGTTTGCGGAATGAAGTATTCTGTGTCACATTTACGGCCTGCCGTCACACTCCGGAGGTTCGCGTGTATACCCAGGGACTCGATTCGCTCGGCAAAGAGAGCCTGCACGTGGCGAGCACGGATACCACCGCGCTCGAGGCGCGCTTCCAGGGCAAGATCGACGCGGATGAGAAGATCGAGCCCAAGGACTGGATGCCGGACGCCTACCGGCATACGCTGCTGCGCCAGATCTCTCAGCACGCTCATTCCGAGATCGTCGGCATGCTACCCGAAGGCAACTGGATCACGCGGGCGCCGAGCCTGCGCCGCAAGGCCGTACTCATCGCCAAGGTACAGGACGAAGGCGGCCACGGCATGTATCTCTACAGCGCCGCCGAGACCTTGGGGCTGTCGCGCGACCAGATGCTGCAGCAATTGATCGCCGGCACGGCCAAGTACTCCAGCATTTTCAACTACCCCACCCCCACCTGGGCGGATGTCGGCGCTATCGGCTGGTTGGTGGACGGCGCGGCCATCATGAACCAGATTCCGATCTGCCGCTGCTCCTATGGACCCTATGCGCGCGCCATGGTGCGGATCTGCAAGGAGGAAAGCTTTCACCAGCGCCAGGGCTTCGAGATCATGATGACGCTGGCCCGCGGCACCCCCGCGCAGAAAGAGATGGCGCAGGCGGCGCTCAACCGCTGGTGGTGGCCCTCGGTCATGATGTTCGGCCCCAACGATGCCGAGTCCAAGCACACCGCCCAGTCCATAAAGTGGAAGATCAAGCGCTTCACCAACGACGAGCTGCGTCAGCATTTCATCGATGTCACCGTGCCGCAGGCCGAGTTCCTGGGTCTCAAGGTGCCCGACCCCGATCTCAAATGGGACGCGGCGACGGAACACTACACATTCGGAACGATCGACTGGACCGAGTTTCAGAACGTGCTCAAGGGCAACGGGCCGTGCAACCGCGAACGGCTGGAAACACGGCGGCGGGCCTATGAGGACGGGCAGTGGGTACGCGATGCGGCCCTGGCGCACGCACAGAAACACAAACAGCGCGAGGCGAAAGCCGCATGAGCGATCACCCGGAATGGCCCCTATTCGAGGTTTTCATCCGCTCGCGCCAGGGACTCGAGCACAAGCATGTGGGCAGTATCCACGCGGCGGACTCCCGTATGGCGATCGAGCATGCCCGCGATGTGTATACGCGACGGCAGGAAGGCATCAGCATCTGGGTGGTGCGATCGAGCGAGGTCACGGCCTCGGATCCCGCCGACGCCGATGCCTTGTTTGAGCCCGCGCGCGACAAGGTCTATCGCCATCCGACCTTCTATCCCATCCCGCCCGAGGTCAAGAACCTGTGAGCGGCAGGCACGACGACCGGTTTGAGCAGCTCAAGGCGGAGCAGGCGGCGGCGCACGGCGAGGTCGATTTGACGGAGGCGCCGGCCCCGGGAACCCGGGCGGCAATACCGCGTGACGTTCATTCCGCAGATCCCATGCGGCTGCGCTACGTGCTGCGCCTCGCCGACACCAGTCTGGTGCTGGCACAGCGGCTCGGGGAGTGGGTGGGACATTCTCCGGCGCTGGAAGAAGACCTGGGGCTGGCCAATATCGCGCTCGACCTCATCGGTCAGGCGCGGTATTTACTCACCTACGCCGCGGAGCTCGAGGGCCGCGGCCGCAGCGAGGACGATCTGGCCTACCTGCGCGATCAGTCTGAGTTTTTGAACCTGGCGCTGGTCGAGCAGCCTAATGGCGATTTCGGCCAGACCGTCGTGCGCCAGCTATTGCTCGATGCTTGGCAGCTCGAGCTTTACGAAGCGCTGCAGAGATCTTCCGATCCAAGGCTCGCCGAGATTGCCGCCAAGGCTCTCAAGGAGACACGCTACCATTTCCGTTTCAGCGCCAGTTGGCTGGTACGTCTCGGCGATGGTACGCGGGAGAGTCACGATCGCGCACAGGTGGCGCTCGATCAGCTGTGGCGCTTCACCCGCGAGCTCCTTTCGGCCGACGACACCGACGACGCCATGGCGCGTGCCCAGGTGGCCCCGTCGCTGGCCGAGCTCGCGCCGCGCTGGAACGTCCGCATCGACGAGGTCCTGAAAGAAGCCACTCTGCAGCGCCCGGTGGACACTCCGTTTCCATGGCATGGCAAGCGCGGCCAACACACCGAGCATCTGGGCTATTTGCTGGCGGAAATGCAGTCGCTGCACCGTGCCCATCCCGGAGCGGTCTGGTGATACAGGTGACCAAGCAGGATCAAACATCCGGTTCTGCGCGTTTCGACCATACGGCCGGTGTGTGGCGGGTGCTGGGGACGGTGCACGACCCCGAAATACCCATTTTGGGTATCGTCGATTTAGGGATCGTCCGCTATGTACGCTGGCGCGACGATGGGCACCCGCACATTGGTCTCACGCCAACGTATTCGGGCTGCCCGGCCACCGAGGCGATCAAGGGCCTGGTGCGCCGAGCGCTCGACCGTGCCGGCTATGCGAATGCCGTCCTCGATGAAGTGCTGTCCCCGCCCTGGACCAGCGACTGGTTGAGCGAGGAGGGCCGGCGCAAGCTGACCGCCTTTGGTATCGCGCCACCCGCCGAAGCTGTCGGTAGCCCCAAGCGCCTCTTCGGCTCGCATCCTATTGCCTGTCCGCGCTGTGCCAGTGAGGAGACCGAGCTCCTGAGCGAGTTCGGCTCCACGCCCTGCAAGGCACATTATCGCTGCACCGCCTGTCTCGAGCCCTTCGATTACTTCAAATGCATCTGAGCCATCACTACGTTGCCTTTGTCGCCGGACGGGGCATCGAGCCGGTGCTGCCGCTGATTGAGACGCTGCTGTCACGCGATCCGGCTTCACGCGTCCAGCTCTTTTACGGCAATCGCGATCGCGAGCGGGCCACGCATGCCGAGGAGTTGCTGGCGCTCAAGGATCGTTATATCGATCGCTTTGCGTTGAGCTTCGTGATGAGCCAGGAGCCTCAGGAGATCGACTGGCTCAACGGGCGGCTGGATGCGCAGAAGGTTACGGCACTGGCCGGCCAATTTTTCGAGCCACGCGCGGTGCGGCAATACCTCATCTGCGGTCCCGGCACCCTAAGCACGGAAGTCAGTTTGGCGCTGCACACGCTGGGCGTCGACGCGGCGCATATCCGCGTGGAGCCGTACTCCAAAGGCGCGGCACCTGCCGCTGCGCCGGCAGCGCCGACCGCCGGTGCCGGCGAGACTGAAGTAGTAGTGGTCATGGACGGCCGCCGCCGCAGCTTCACCATGCGCACCAACGAGGACACGGTGCTGGATGCGGCTGCGCGGGCCGGCATCGATCTGCCCTTCTCCTGCAAGGCGGGCGTCTGCTCGACCTGCCGTACCAAACTGGTGCGCGGGCAGGTGGAGCTGGCGCAGAACTACGCCCTCGAGGACTGGGAGCTCGAGCAGGGCTTCATCCTCGCCTGCCAGGCGCATGCCCGGACATCCGAGCTTGAGATCACCTACGATGAGACCTGATTCATGAGCTATCAGAATATTGCGTTCGATCTTACGGACGGCATCGCGCGTCTCACGCTCAACCGGCCGGACAAGCTCAACAGCTTCAATATGGCCATGCACGAGGAGGTGCGTGACGCCCTCGAGCGCACGCGTAGCAGCGGCACGAGCCGGGTACTGGTGATCAGCGGGGCGGGCCGCGGCTTCTGTGCGGGACAGGATCTGGGCGATCGCGCCGTGACGCCGGGTAGCCAGGGCGTGGACCTCGGCGAATCCATCGAGCTGCGCTACAAGCCACTGCTCCTCACCTTGCGTAAGCTGCCCATGCCGGTGATCGCCGCGGTCAACGGTGTCGCGGCGGGCGCCGGTGCCAACATCGCACTGGCTTGTGACCTCGTGATCGCCGCCCGCTCGGCAAGCTTCATCCAGTCGTTCTCGAAATTGGGTTTGATCCCCGACTCCGGCGGCACCTGGTCGCTGCCACGCCTGGTGGGTACGGCGCGCGCCATCGGATTGGCGTTTCTTGGCGAGAAATTGAGCGCCGAGCAGGCCGTGCAATGGGGACTGATCTGGCGCTGCGTCGACGATGCCGAGCTCGTCCCGACGGTCGATCAGCTCGCGCAGCAATTCGCCAGCGCGCCGACGCGCGGCTTTGCGCGCACCAAGGATGCCATTTATACCTCGGGGCAGCGCACGCTCGAGCAGCAGCTCGATCTGGAGCGGGATTACCAGCGCGAGCTTGGGTACTCCGCCGATTATGCCGAAGGCGTCGCCGCATTCATGGAAAAGCGCGCACCGAAATTTACGGGACGCTGATGGTAGAGAGCGCCCAACAGATTGCCGAGCGTGCCGGACAGGCGCTGTTCTCGCGCGACCGCGCCTCGCAAGCGCTCGGCATGCGCATTGTCGAGATGCGTCCTGGCGCTTGCCGCGTGACCATGCCCGTGCGCGCCGACATGCTCAACGGTCACCGGCTGTGCCACGGCGGAATCGTGTTTGCCCTCGCCGATAGCGCGTTCGCCTTTGCCTGCAATTCCTACGACCGTAATACCGTGGGCGCCACGGCTTCCGTGGATTTTCTGGCGCCGGCCCGCGAAGGCGATGAGCTCCAGGCGCAGGCCACCGAGCTGTGGCGCACAGGGCGCAACGGCATTTACGAGATCACTGTCACCAATCAGCGCAACGAGCGCATTGCGCTGTTCCGCGGCCGCTCGTACCAGCTCGACGGCAAAGTCACCGATCCCCCCAAGCTATGAGCGAGTCCGTCATTCTCGAGCGCCGCGGCAGCGTAGCGCTCATCGTTATTGACCATCCGCCCGTCAATGCGCTTGCCCAGCCGGTGCGCGCCGGACTGCTGAAAGCCATCGTCGCCGCCGACGAAGACCCGTCGATCGAGGCGATCGTGCTGCACGGCGCGGGCAGGAATTTCATTGCCGGCGCGGATATCCGTGAGCTCGACAGGCCGGCGGTCGAGCCCTTGCTGAATAACGTCTTGCTGCGCGTTGAAGCCTGCCGCAAGCCCGTGATCGCGGCGCTGCACGGTATGGCGCTCGGCGGTGGATTTGAACTGGCTCTGGCCAGCCACTACCGCTGCGCTACCCGCGATACCCAAATTGGGTTGCCGGAAATCAAACTGGCCTTGCTGCCGGGCTCGGGCGGTACTCAGCGCCTGCCGCGCGCCATTGGCATCGAGGCGGCGCTCGATCTCACGATCTCGGGCGATCCCATCTCCTTCGAGCGTGCCAGCGAGCTGGGTCTGATCGACCACGCCGTCGAGGATCTCGAGGGTGCGCTCGACTATGCACGGGAGTTGGTCGACCGGCAGGCACCGCCGCGCCGCCTTCGCGAGCAGCCGATTCCCCAGGTGTCCGCGGCCACGCCGGAGTTCTTCGCCGCCTACCGCAAGACCCTGCCGCGCGCCGCGCGCAAGGTAGACGCCGCCGAGCGTATCATTCGTTGCATCGAGGCAGCGGTGGCAAAACCCTTCGATGAGGCACTGGCGCTCTCACGAGTGCTTTTCGAGGAGTGCCGTACCTCGACGCAATCCGCGGCGCTGAGGCACCTGTTCTTCGCGGAGCGCGGCGTGGGCGGCAAGAGTGGGCAGGGTGCCCGCGCTATCGAGAGTGTCTGCGTGCTGGGCGCGGGCACCATGGGTTCCGGCATCGCCATCAGCTGCGCCACCGGTAGTCTCAAGGTCACCCTGATCGACACGCAGGTCAAAGCGCTCGAGGCGGGCATGGAGCGGGTGCGGACGACCATTGATGCCGCGACGCAAAAGGGCCGCATGACTCGGGAGGCAGCCGAGGCCGCAAAGGCGCGTGTGCACTCATCGCCCGATCTCAGCGCCGCGCGCGCCGCGGACCTGGTCATCGAAGCCGTCTTCGAGAGCATGGCGGTCAAGCAGGAGGTCTTCGGCCAGCTCGGTCGCATTTGCAAGCCGGGCGCCATCCTCGCCAGCAATACCTCGACGCTGGACATCGACGCCATCGCCGCCGCCACGCACCGGCCGGCGCAGGTGCTGGGCATGCACTTCTTCAGTCCGGCGAACATCATGAAACTGGTTGAGATCGTGCGCGGCGCCGCCACATCGCAGGAAGTCATTGCGGCGGCGCTGGCTGTCACCAAGCGTATCGGCAAATTGGGCGTGGTGGTCGGCAATTGTTTCGGCTTCGTCGGCAACCGCATGCTCTACGCCTACGGCCGCGAGAATCAAATGATGATGCTCGAGGGCGCCACACCCTGGCAGATCGATCGGGCGCTCGAGGATTTCGGCATGGCCATGGGACCGAACGCGGTCGGGGACCTCGCCGGGCTGGACGTGGGCTACCGCGTGCGCCAGGAGCGCAAGGCGCTGCAAACCGATCCGCTCTACTACCGCGTGGCCGACCTGCTCGTGGAGCGGGGGCGACTCGGTCAGAAGACCGGCCAGGGCTACTATCTCTATAACGCGGCGCGGGAGCGGACGCCCGACCGGGAGGTGGAAGCGCTGATCCGCGCGGAGGCGTTACGGCTCAATATCCCGCAAAGGGAGATTTCCGACCGTGAGATCGTCGATCGATGTATCGGAGCGCTCATCGGCGAAGGCGAGCGGATTCTGAAGGAGGGCATCGCCGCCTCCCCCGACGACATCGACGTGATCTGGTGCAATGGCTATGGCTTTCCGCGCATGCGCGGCGGGCCGATGTTTTACGCCAAGTCGCTTGGCCGCACGACCTGAGGAATTGTTATGCAATTGAAGAGCTATGTGCAGGGTAAATGGGTCGCGGGAGCGGGCGAGGGCGCGGCGCTGCGTGATGCAACGACCGGCGCGGTTGTGGCGCGCGCCTCGACCGACGGCATCGATTTTAAAGGTGCGCTGGATTACGGGCGTCGCATCGGCGGTCCCGCGCTGCGGGCGTTGACGTTCCATGAGCGCGCTGCACTGATCAAGGCGCTCGCCAAGTATTTGGGCGAGCGCAAGGAGGAGTTTTATCAGCTCTCCTACGCGACCGGCGCCACCAAGACCGATTCGTGGATCGACATCGAAGGCGGTTTCGGTACCCTGTTCGTCTTTGCGAGCAAGGGCGCTCGCGAGTTGCCCAACAGCCGCGTGTACATCGACGGCAATGTCGAAGCACTGTCGAAGACCGGCACCTTCGTCGGCCAGCATATCTGCACTTCGCTCGAGGGTGCGGCGCTGCACATCAATGCCTACAACTTTCCGGTGTGGGGGATGCTCGAGAAGCTGGCGCCGACTCTGTTGGCCGGCGTGCCGGCCATCGTCAAGCCCGCCACGGCGACCTGCTATCTAACCGAGCTCGTGTTTCGGCGCATGATCGAGTCGAACATCCTGCCCGAGGGCGCAATCCAATTGATTTGCGGCAGCGCCGGCGATATTTTCGATCACTTGAACTGTCAGGACGTGGTGGCCTTTACCGGTTCGGCCAGTACAGCGCAGAGCCTGCGCACTCATCGCAACGTCATCGCACAGTCCGTGCGCTTCACTGCCGAGACCGACTCGCTCAACTCCTCGATCCTGGCGCCGGACGCCACGCCCGGCACGCCGGAGTTCGATCTCTTCGTGCGCGAGGTGGTGCGCGAGATGACAGTGAAGGCGGGGCAGAAATGCACGGCCATCCGCCGGGCGTTGGTGCCTGCCGGCGCCAGCGACGCGGTGCTTGAGGCGCTGCGCGCCGCCCTGGGTAAGATTGTAGTGGGCGATCCGCGGCTTGAGAGCGTGCGTATGGGACCGGTGGCCTCGCTCGGCCAGCGCCGCGAGGTGCTGGAGCAGCTCGGCAAGCTCAAACGGGAGGCGCGCGTGATCCACGGAAACGATGCCGTGAATCCAAATGGTGCCGACTCCGACAAGGGCGCATTTGTCGCGCCGACGCTGCTTTATTGCGAGGATGTCAGCGCCGCGCAGGCGATCCATGAGGTGGAAGCTTTCGGTCCCGTCTGTACCGTCGTGCCTTACAAGTCTTCCGACGATGCCATTGCGATCGCGCGCCGCGGCGGCGGCAGTCTCGTAAGCTCAGTGTTCAGTGTCGACGATGCGATTGCCGCGCAGCTGGTTCTGGGGCTTGCGCCCTATCACGGCCGGGTACTCGTGGTGAACCGCAACTGCGCCAAAGAATCCACCGGGCACGGCTCGCCCATGCCGCACCTGATTCACGGCGGCCCGGGGCGCGCGGGCGGCGGTGAGGAGATGGGCGGCATCCGCGGAGTGCTGCACTACATGCAGCGCACGGCCTTGCAGGGCTCGCCGTCGACCATCGCCGCCGTCACAGGCCGTTGGGTGAAGGGGGCGCGCGAGACTGCGCCCAAGGCTCACCCTTTCCGCATCCCGTTTCATGAGCTCAAGATCGGCGATACCTTTCATTCCGGGGAGCGTAAGGTCACGGTGGAGGACATCGAGCGCTTCGCCGATCTCTCGGGGGATCATTTCTACGCGCATATGAACGAGGAGGAGGCGCAGCGCAATCCGTTCTTCGGTGGCCGGGTCGCTCATGGCTATTTTCTGATCTCAGCCGCAGCGGGCCTGTTCGTCGAGCCGCAGTACGGGCCAGTGCTGGCTAACTACGGACTCGACAGCCTGCGCTTCATCAAACCCGTCAAGCCTGGCGATCGCATCAAGGTGCGCATCACCTGCAAGGAGAAGTCACTACGGCCGGGCAAGGGCTATGGCGAGGTGCGCTGGGATACGGAAATCACCAATCAGAGCAGCGAGATCGTGGCGGCCTATGACGTGCTGACCATGGTGAGCGAGCAGGCGATTCCGCAGGCCGGATGAGCCCCACAGGCGACTCATCCGGGGATGTGGATAACCGAGACATGGCCTAAGAGTTCACATTTATCCCTCGGGAGGCCACATATGTCACCCGTTTTCCTGTAAAGTCGCCCCTTCCGCGGAGGGTTTAACTCGATGATCGATCTGCAATTTCTATACGGTCTGGTGCAGCTGCCCTGGTGGGGCTACGCTCTGGTCACTTTCGGCATTGTCCAGCTCATGTTTCTCGGCATCACCCTGTTCCTGCACCGCGAGCAGTCCCATGGATCGCTCGAGCTGCACCCGGCTCTGCGTCACTTTTTCCGCTTCTGGCTCTGGTTCAGTTCCGCCACCGTCACCAAGGAATGGGTGGCCGTGCACCGCCGCCACCATGCCTTCTCCGATCAGGAGGGTGACCCCCACAGTCCCGTGATCTTCGGCATCAAGAAAGTGGTGCTCGAAGGCTACGAGCTCTACGCCGTCTCCGCCAAGGACCCGAGCGTGCTCGACAATTATGGCCGCGGCACCCCCGATGATTGGCTCGAGCGCCATATCTACACGAAGCGCTCGCACCTCGGCATCATTCTCTCCTCGGCTCTGCAGCTCGTGCTGTTCGGCTTTCCCGCCATCATCATGATCGCGGTGCAGCTCGCCTCGCAGCCTTTCTTCGCCGCCGGCGTGATCAACGGCCTCGGCCACTGGTTCGGCTACCGCAGCTTCGAGATGCCTGCCGCCGCCACCAACATCGCCCCTCTGGGGCTGCTGGTCGCCGGTGAAGAGCTGCACAACAACCACCACGCCTTCCCCTGGTCCGCGCGCTTCGCCGTGCAGCGCTGGGAGTTCGATATCGGCTGGATGTGGATCTGCGTATTCCGCGCCTTCGGCCTCGCCAAGGTCAAACGCGTGGCGCCGCGGCCGCATCTCACTAAGCAGCGGCATACGCTCGATGCCGAGACCCTGCAGGCCCTCTTCACCAATCGCATGCACGTGCTGCGCGACTATGCACGGCGCGTGGTTCGCCCCGTGTGCCGCGAAAGCGGGCCGGCCGTCGAGTCCAAACTGCTGATCCGTCATCCGGCACTCCTGGCCGAGGAGGCGCATCACGCCGCGCAGAAGCTCCTGGCACAGCACGACAAGCTACGCGCCGTGGTCGAGTTCCGCGATCGGTTGCAACACCTGTGGGACGACGCCAACCAGGCGCGTGCCGTGCAGAAGCTGCGTGAGTGGTGCGCGCAGGCTGAAGCCAGCGGCATTCGCGCATTGCGTGAGTTCGCCCTGCATATCCGCGCCTACGCGCACGCCCCGGGCTGACGGGCTCTCTCGCCCGGTCACTTGATCGGCAGCGTGGTCGAGCGGGTGACCTTGCGCATGGCAAAGCTCGATTGCACCCGCGCCACGCTCGGCAGTCGGGTGAGATGCTGATTGTGGATGCGCTCGAAATCGGCGAGATCGGCCGCCACCAGACGCAGCATGTAATCGTGCTCCCCCGTCATCAGGTAGCACTCCATCACCTCGGGAATCTTGCGCACCGCCTCCTCGAAAGCCTCGAGACCGGACTGGCTCTGTCGATCGAGGGTGATGGTCACGAAGATATTCATCGGACAGCCGGCCTTCTGCTGATCGATGACGGCCGTATAGCCCTGGATCAGCCCTGACTCCTCCAGCGCCCGCACCCGACGCAGGCAGGCCGATTCCGAGAGGCTTACCCGCTCCGCCAGGGCTGCATTGGTCAGGCGGGCGTCCTGCTGCAGCAGGGCGAGAATGGCACGATCGAAGCGGTTCAGGTCCATAAGCGGCAGAATCGGTCTTTAAAGACTATATTGGGCGCAGATTCTGCCAGAAATGGTGACATAACACCCAAATACGCAAATCCCTGCCACGCCCAAGTCTCTAAGCTGCTCCTATCATTGTTCCGGAGCAGCCCCATGCGCATTGGCGTCCCCCGCGAGATCAAGAATAACGAGTATCGGGTGGGCCTGGTGCCTGCCGGCGTGCGCGAGCTCACTCAAGCTGGCCATAGCGTGATGGTCGAGACCGGCGCCGGAGGCGGCATTGGCGTGGACGATGCGCAGTACCAGACCGCCGGGGCCACCATCCTGCCGCGGGCAATGGAGGTTTTTGCGCAAGGAGAACTCATCGTCAAAGTGAAGGAGCCGCAGCGCGAGGAGTGCGCCATGCTGCGGCCGGGACAGGTGCTGTTCACCTACCTGCATCTGGCGGCGGACCCCGAGCAGGCCAAGGGCCTGATGCAATCCGGCGCCACGGCCATCGCCTATGAGACCGTCACCGGCCGCAACAACTCGCTGCCGCTGCTCACACCGATGAGTGAGGTCGCGGGGCGGATGTCGATTCAGGTGGGCGCAAGCTCCCTGCAAAAGGCCAACGGCGGCTTCGGCGTGCTGCTGGGTGGGGTGCCCGGGGTGCCCCCGGCCAAGGTGGTGATTCTGGGCGGCGGGGTCTCCGGAACGCATGCCGCGGAGATGGCTGTCGGACTGCGTGCCGATGTCACCGTGGTGGACCGCTCGGTGGATCGTTTGCGGGAGCTATCGGCCCTTTTCGGCAATACCCTGTGCACGGCTTACTCGACCACCGAGACCATCGAGCGGCTGGTCTTGGAGGCGGACCTTACGATCGGTGCCGTGCTGATCGCCGGCGCCGCGGCGCCGAAGCTGGTCACGCGCGCCATGGTGAAGCGCATGAAGCAGGGCGCGGTGCTGGTCGATATCGCCATCGATCAGGGCGGCTGCTTCGAGACCAGTCACCCGACCACGCATGCGAACCCGACTTTCGTGGTGGATGGCGTCATTCACTACTGCGTGGCCAACATGCCGGGCGCGGTACCGCGCACCTCCACCTTCGCGCTGACCAATGCCACGCTGCCCTATGTGCGCGCCATCGCCGATCTCGGCTGGGAGGCGGCGCTCAAGCGTGATCCTGGGCTTGCCGCGGGACTAAATGTCCACGCGGGCCAGATAGTCCATGAAGTCGTGGCCAAGGCCTTGGGTGCTCAGGCATAGTCCGCCTCCTGAATTTTTCCGATGGAGGTTCCCGCGATGAAGACGGCTGCACTGTGTCTCATGATGTCCCTGGCCGGCGGCGCGCTCGCCGCTCCCGTGACCTACCAGGTCGAGCCCAATCACACTTTCCCGGCGTTCGAGACAGACCACTTCGGGGGCCTGTCCATTATCCGCGGCAAGTTCGACAAGACCTCGGGCACTGTGGTCCTCGATAAGGAAGCGGGCACCGGCACGGTGGACATCACCGTCGATACCGACTCCATCGACTTCGGTCACGAGAAGCTCGAGAAGCATGTGAAGACGGCCGAGATGCTCGACGTCGCGAAATACCCGACGGCGACTTACCAGGGCAAGCTGGTAAAATTCAAAAACGGCGCGCCCACCGAAGTGGAAGGCACGCTCACCCTGCACGGGGTCACCAAGCCGGTGAACCTCAAGATCAACCAGTTCCTGTGCAAGATGCATCCCATGCTCAAGAAAGAGGACTGCGGCGCCGATGCCGTAGGGTTCTTCAAGCGCGACGATTTCGGCATCGATTACGGCAAGGCCATGGGCTTCAAGCAAGATGTCAAATTACTGATCTCCATCGAGGCCATCCGCGCCGGCTGACCGGCGGCTATAAGGTCAGGTCCGGTAAATCTGACGGATTTCTCACCCGGCGGCCCGCAATCGCGTGCCGTCGGGTAAACTTGGCGAGAAATTCAGGCCAAAAATCAGGGGATTACCCTTTGCTCGACGCCATGATCGCCGCCGCCATCGAGGCGGGGCGCGCGGAGTGTGACATTTACGCCGGTGCCTTCCAGGTGCATCACAAGCACGACGCCTCGCCCGTGACGGCGGCGGACCATGCGGCGGAGGCCATCATTTTGACGCACCTGGCCCGGCTGGCTCCGACGATTCCGGTGGTGGCCGAGGAGGAAGCGGCGGCGGGACGTATTCCCAAGGTAACGAGTGAGTTCTTTCTGGTGGACCCCCTCGACGGCACCAAGGAATTCGTCGCGCGGCGCGGCGACTTCACCGTCAATATCGCCCTGATCCGTGACGGACAGCCGGTGCTGGGTGTGGTGTTCGCGCCGGCGAACGGGCAGCTGTTCGCGGGAGATGTGCCGGCACGATCGGCTTTCCGCAGCGCGCAGCGTCCCGATCCCGATCATCGCGCCGAACGTGCGGCCATTGCCGTACGGCCGCCGCCAGCGCGCGGCTTGACCGCCGTGGCCTCGCGCTCGCACAGCAACGCGGAAACGGAGGCCTATTTGGCCAAAGCCCCCATCGTGGACCGCGTTTCCGTGGGCTCCTCGCTCAAGTTCTGCCTGGTGGCGGCCGGGGAGGCGGACCTCTATCCGCGCCTGGGACCGACCATGGAATGGGACACGGCCGCGGGACATGCGGTGCTGGCGGCCGCGGGTGGGAAGGTCTCGACCTTGGATGGCGCGCCGCTGCTTTACGGCAAGCCGCAATTCCGCAACCCCTCCTTCATCGCGAGCGCTGCATGAGCACGTCGCACCTGAAACGGCTCGAGGCCGAGTCCATCGCCATCATGCGCGAGGTGGCGGCGGAGTTCCGCAATCCGGTGATGCTGTACTCCATCGGCAAGGATTCGGGGGTGATGCTGCACCTGGCCATGAAGGCCTTCTATCCTTCCAAGCCGCCTTTCCCGCTGCTGCACGTGGACACCACCTGGAAGTTCCGCGACATGATCGCGCATCGCGACAGCATCGTTGAACGCTATGGCGTCAAGCTCCTCGTCTACACCAACCCCGAGGGCGCGGCGCGCGGCATCAATCCCATTGCTTCGGGCTCGCAGCTGCACACCCAGGTGATGAAGACCGATGCGCTCAAGCAGGCGCTGGACAAATGGGGCTTCGATGCCGCTTTCGGCGGCGCACGGCGCGATGAGGAGAAAAGCCGCGCCAAGGAGCGGGTGTTCTCCTTCCGCTCGGCCGGCCATGTGTGGGATCCGCGCAATCAGCGGCCAGAGCTGTGGCATCTTTATAACACCCGCATCAACAAGGGCGAGACCATCCGCGTGTTTCCCCTCTCGAACTGGACCGAGCTCGATATCTGGCAGTACACGCGCGCGGAGAATATTCCCGTGGTGCCGCTGTACTTCGCGGCCGAGCGGCCTGTGGTGCAGCGCGACGGCCTGCTCATCATGCGCGACGATGAGCGCCTGCCGCTCAAAGCCGGCGAGGTGCCGCAGATGCGCCGGGTGCGCTTCCGCTCCCTCGGTTGCTATCCGCTGTCGGCCGCCATCGAAAGCGATGCGGCCACGCTCGACGACATCATCGAGGAGATGTTGAGCACGCGCACCTCCGAGCGCTCGGGACGGCTCATCGACTCCGATGAGGCGGCCTCGATGGAGAAGAAAAAGCGCGAGGGGTATTTCTGATGGACGCCCTTCCGCAAAAAAGCCTGCTGCGCTTTCTCACCTGCGGCTCGGTGGACGACGGCAAATCGACGCTGATCGGCCGGCTGCTGTACGACACCAAGCTCATCCTCGAGGACCAGCTGGCCGCGCTCACCCGCGACAGTCGCAAGCATGGCACGGTGGGCGAAGATATCGACTTCGCGCTGCTGGTCGATGGCCTGGAGGCGGAGCGGGAGCAGGGCATCACCATCGATGTGGCCTACCGCTTCTTCACCACGCCGCGCCGCTCCTTCATCGTGGCGGACACGCCGGGGCATGAGCAGTACACGCGCAACATGGCCACGGGTGCCTCGAATTCCGAAGCGGCCGTGATCCTGATCGACGCCCGCAAGGGCGTGCTCACCCAGACCCGAAGGCACAGCTACATCTGCTCGCTGCTCGGCATCCGCCATGTGATCCTGGCGGTCAACAAGATCGACCTGGTGGAGTTCTCGGGAGAGCGCTTCCATCACATCGTGGCGGAGTATCTGGGCTTCGCGCAGGGTCTCGGATTTGAGTCCATCACGCCCATTCCGGTGTCCGCGCGCTTCGGCGACAACATCACGCAGCGCTCCGAGCGCATCCGCTGGTACGATGGCCCGACGCTGCTCGAGCATCTGGAGCAGCTCGAGGTGGAGCAGACTCTCGACGCCAAGCCCTTCCGTTTTCCGGTGCAGTGGGTCAACCGTCCGAATCTCGATTTTCGAGGCTTTTCAGGCACCGTGGCCTCCGGCGTCATCCGCCTGGGAGATCGCATCGCGGTGGCGGCCTCCGGCAAGGAATCGACCGTGGCGCGTATTGTCACCGCCGATGGCGATCTCGATGAGGCGCGCGCCGGCGATGCGGTGACGCTGACTCTCGCCGATGAGGTCGATATCGCGCGCGGCGATGTGCTCGCCCGCTCCGAGGACCGACCGGAAGTGGTGGACCAGTTCGCCGCGCATGTCCTTTGGATGTCGGAGGAGGCCATGCTGCCGGGCCGCTCCTACATGCTGCGCATCGGCACACGCTATCTACAGGCGCGCATCACCAGCCTGCGGCACAAGATCGACGTCAACACGCTCGAGCATATCGCGGCGAGAACGCTGGCGCTGAATGAGATCGGCCTGTGCAACCTCGCGACCTCGGCACCGATCGCCTTCGACCCGTATACGGCCAACCGCGAGATGGGCGCCTTCATTCTCATCGACCGCTACACCAATGCCACAGCCGGCGCCGGCATGATCGAGTTCGGTCTGCGCCGTGCCACGAATATTCATCGGCAGAATCTGCTGATCGACAAGGGGGCACGTGTTGCGCAAAACGGACACAAGCCGGCCATCCTGTGGTTCACGGGGTTGTCGGGCTCGGGCAAGAGCACCATCGCCAATATCGTGGAGCGCGAGCTGCATGCGCGCGATGCCCGCACCTACATGCTCGATGGCGACAACGTGCGCCACGGTCTCAACCGTGATCTGGGGTTCACGGACGCGGACCGGGTGGAGAACATCCGCCGGGTGGGCGAGGTGGCCAAGCTCTTCGTCGATGCCGGCATGATCGTCATGTGCTCCTTCATCTCCCCCTTCCGCGCGGAGCGGCGCATGGTGCGCGAGCTCGTGGGCGGGGATGAGTTCATCGAGGTGTTCATCGACACGCCCCTCTCAGAATGCATGCGGCGCGATCCCAAGGGGCTCTATGCGCGCGCCACCGCCGGTCAGATCAAGAACTTCACGGGTATCGACTCACCCTACGAGCCCCCCGAGGCGGCGGAGATCGTGGTGCAGACGCGGGATCTTTCGGCCGAGGCGGCAGCGCAGCAAATCCTGGAGATGCTGCGGGAACGGCAGATCATTGCGTAGGGGTCGGGTGGATAAAGTCTTCCAGGAAGGCCAGCACATAGGGCGCGAACGAGCGCCAGCACTCCACCCGGTATAACCGCTCCACACCCGGCCGCAGCAAGACAATCTCCGCCTTGCCGAGGAGCGTCCGCGTCGCCGTCCCCGGTGCAAACGCCCCATCGTTCAGATCCAGCGGACAACCGCCGTTAAGGATTTCCCGCGCATGAGCCCCCGCCACCTCAATCCCCACATTGCGATGCCCGATATCCACCAGCGAGAAAACCCGCTCCGCGAGCGCCGCTTCGAGCTCCCGCGCCAGCCTCGCGTTTTCGGTCGCCGGCCCCATAAGGAACCACTCATCCGGCCCGAGCCGCGCGCAAAGGCAATCGCCGTCCGCCTTGCAGCGATTGATCGGCAGATCGAGCTGAAACCCCACCACCTTGCCCAGTTCCTCGGCCGTCCCGGCACGCAGCCGCAACGAGAACCGCGCGCTGGATTTGAGCGGGGATATCACGTTAGACATTCACACGCTCCCCTTTGGGATCGACGAACACCGGATCGGTGATGCGCACCGTGGTGAACCCTTCAGGCGTCGTCACATGGAGCGTCTGACCCTTGAGCGCCCGCCCATCCGCCACCAGCGCGAGCGCAATCGACCGTCCGCAGGCCTCGCTCCAGTAGCTCGAGGTCACGTGACCCAGCATCTTGAACGGCACTTTCTGATGCGGATCGGCCACGATCTGCGCGCCCTCATCGAGCACCACGTGCGGATCCTCCGTGAGCAGACCCACGAGCTGTTTGCGATTGGGCGCGACCAGATCGGGCCGCGCCAGCGAGCGCTTGCCTACGAAATCCGGTTTGGCCTTGGCGATCATCCCAGCTAGCCCCACATCCTCCGGCGTCACCGTCCCATCCGTCTCCTGCCCCACGATGATGAAGCCGCGCTCGGCGCGCAGCACATGCATGGCCTCGGTGCCGTAGGGCGTGACGCCGAAGGCTTGGCCGCTGGCGTAAACCGCTTCCCACACCGCACGGCCGTACCCCGCGGGTACGTTGATCTCGTAGCCGAGCTCGCCCGTGAAGGACACCCGGAAGAGCCGCGTGGGTATGCCGCAGATATGCCCCAGCCGTACCGCCATGTGCGGGAAGGCCTGCGGTGAAAGATCGATGTCGGAGGTGAGCGGTGCGATGACCTCGCGCGCCTTCGGACCCTGCACGGCGATCACGGCCCATTGCTCGGACGTGGAAGTCAAAAAGACATTGAGATCCGGCCATTCCGTCTGCAGGTAATCCTCCATGTGCGCGAACACCCGTGGTGCTCCGCCGGTAGTGGTGGTCACATGGAAGCGGTCGGGTGCAAGTCGCGCGACCACGCCGTCATCCAGGATATAGCCATCCTCTTTCAGCATCAGGCCGTAACGGCATTTACCCGGCTCGAGTTTCAGCCAGGCATTGATGTAGATACGATTCATGAACTCGGCGGCATCGGGTCCGACCACCTCGATCTTGCCCAGCGTTGAAGCATCGAACAGCCCGACTGCGGAGCGCACCGCGCGGCACTCGCGCTGCACCGCGGCATGTATGTCCTCACCGGCTTGTGGAAAGTACCAGGCGCGCCGCCACAGCGCGACATTCTCGAACTTCGCTCCGTGCTCCACCGCCCATTCATCGATCGGGGTCTTGCGCAGCGGATCGAAGAGTTTGCCGCGACTGGGTCCGACGAGCGCGCCAAATGACACGGGCGTGTAAGGCGGACGGAACGTGGTGGTACCTACCTGCGGCACCGGCTTCGAGGTGGCCTGCGCGACGATGCCGAGCGTCGACATATTGGAGGTCTTGCCCTGATCCGTGGCCATGCCGCTGGTGGTGTAGCGTTTGACGTGCTCCGCGGACTCAAAGCCCTCGCGCAGCGCGAGGCGGATGTCCTTGGCTGTCACATCGTTCTGGAAGTCGACAAAGGCGCGCACCCGGCCGGCATCCGCATCGCTGGGTAGCTCGCGGATGGGAACAAATCCGGTGGAGGAAGGCGGCGACACGGTGAATGGACGCTCGCCGGAGCGCGCGGTGGCGGTGAGACCAGCCTGCCAACCTTCGGTGAGACAATTCGCCAGATCATAGGTGCCCTTACAGGCACCGGCGCAACGCACGGCTTGTGCCGGGGCGCCCGGCACAAAGGCGTCGATCGCGGCATCGAAATCCAGCTTGCCGCGTGACTGGGAGTAAAGATGCACCGCCGGTGTCCAGCCGCCGGATATGGCCACGCCATCGCAGGCCAGTGTTCGGCGTGGGCCCACACGTCCCTGAGCGTCGACCGGGGCTACAATGAGACCCGTGACCTGCTTGCGTCCTTGTGAGCCGACGACGGTGTGCTGGGTGAGTACTTCAATACCGTGCTCTTGCAAGGAATGGAGCTCAGGCTCGCAAGCGGACGGCGCACGCACATCGATCAGCGTCACCTCGAGGCCTGCCGACTTGGCATCGAGTGCCGCCCGGTAGGCCGATGTGCTCGAGGTGACAAACACTAGGCGTCGAGCGGGCGCCACGGCATAGCGATTGATGAAAGCGCGCACGCTCTCTGCCAGCATGATGCCGGGCCGGTCATTGTCGGCAAACACCAAGGGGCGTTCGTGTGCGCCGGTGGCCAGCACGACTTCGCGGGCGCGTACCTGCCACAGCCGTTCGCGCGGCTGCTGGGTGGGAGGGACCTGTAAATGATCGGTAATCCGCTCCACCAGCGCGACATGATTGTGATTGTAATAGCCGAACGCTGTGGTGCGCGACAGCAGCCGAACGTTGTCATAGGCCGCGAGGCGCGCCAGCGCTGTGGGTAGCCATTGGCTGGCTGACACACCGTCAATGCTGGAATGGCGATCGTGCAGCAACGTGCCGCCCAGCTCCGCCTGCTCATCGGCCAGCATGACACTCTGGCCGCTCTGCGCAGCCGCCAGCGCCGCCGCCAAGCCTGCCGGGCCCGCACCGACGATCAGCACATCGCAGTGCGCGTGGCGATGCGCGTAGCGGTCCGGATCGGCCTCACGTGGCGCCACACCCAGGCCAGCGGCCGCGCGGATCCGCGGCTCGTAGACTTTGTCCCAGAACGAGCGCGGCCACATGAAGGTCTTGTAGTAGAAGCCCGCCACGAACACCGGTGAGAGCAGGTCATTCACGGCGCCAAAATCGCAGCTGAGCGAGGGCCAGTGATTCTGCGAGGCAACTTTGAGTCCGTCGGTGGCCTCGATCACCGTGGCGCGGTTGTTGGGATCGACGCGGCCGGGACCGCGGTCGACACTCAGCAGGGCATTGGGCTCCTCGGCGCCGTGGCTCAGAATGCCGCGTGGGCGGTGGTATTTGAACGAGCGGCCGGTCAGGCGTACGCCGTTGGCGAGGAGGGCGGAGGCGACCGTGTCGCCGGCATAAGCTTCAATGGACTGCCCATTGAAGGTGAGCCGCAAGGGTTTACTGCGATCGATCCGGCCACCCGTGGCAAGGCGATAAGTCTGGCTCATCGCGATTGCGGGCGTTCGCCCATGCGGTAAGTGGCGATGAACCGGTCACTCACCGTGTCGCGCAGCGCATTGAACCAGCGGGCACAGCCATGGATATGCCACCAGCGCTCGGCATGCGTGCCCTTGGGATTGTTCCGATAAAAGAGGAACTCCGCCCATTCCTGGTCATTGAGCGTGGACGGCTGCACGGGACGGGCAATATGGGCCTCGCCACCGCAGCGGAACTCCACTTCAGGGCGCGGGCCGCAGTAAGGACAGTGGATGAGCAGCATGCTTAGTGCGCCACGGCCGCCGCGGCCGCTTCGTCGATCAGACGGCCGGTGCGGAAGCGCTCGAGTGTGAAGGGCGCGTTGATGGGGTGGGGCTGGCCTTTCGCGAGCGTCCAGGCAAAGACATGGCCCGAGCCCGGCGTGGCCTTGAAGCCGCCGGTGCCCCAGCCGCCATTGACGAAAAGACCCGGTACGGGGGTCTTGCCGATGATGGGCGAGCGGTCCGGTGTGACGTCCACGATACCGCCCCAGCTGCGCAGCATGCGCATTCGGGAGAACTGCGGCATGAGCTCGCAGATGGCTTCGAGGGTATGGGTGGAGATATGCAGACCGCCCTGCTGGCTGTAGGACACGTATTGATCGGTGCCGGCGCCGATCACCAGCTCGCCCTTGTCGGATTGCGAGATATAGGCGTGCACGGCATTTGACATCAGTACGCAGGGAAACACCGGCTTGACCGGCTCCGAAACCAGCGCCTGCAGCGGAAAGCTCTCGATGGGCAGCCGCACACCCGCGCGCTTGAGAACCACGCTGGTGTGTCCGGCAGCGACGACGCCGATGCGGGGCGTATGGATCACCCCTTGCGAGGTGACGACCCCAGTGACGGCCCCGTCGGACCCCAGCTTGATGTCCTGCACCTCGCAGTTCTGGATGATGTCCACGCCGAGGGCGTCGGCGCCGCGCGCATAGCCCCAGGCCACCGCATCATGGCGCGCCACGCCGCCGCGCCGCTGCAGCGCGCCACCGATCACCGGATAGCGGATATCGGGCGAATCGTTGAGCGGCGGACAGAAGGCCTTGGCCTCCCGCAAGGTCAGCCACTCATTGTCCACGCCGTTCAAGCGATTGGCGTAGATGTGGCGCTTCATGCTCTGCCTGTCATGGGTGCTGTGCGCCAGCATGAGCACGCCGCGCTTGGAATACATGACGTTGTAGTTGAGCTCTTCGCTCAATGTGTCCCAGAGCTTGAGCGCATGGTCGTAGATGGCCGCGCTTTCATCGTAAAGATAGTTGGAGCGGATGATGGTGGTGTTGCGCGCGGTGTTGCCGCCGCCCAGCCAGCCCTTCTCCAGCACCGCGATATTGCGGATCCCATGCTCCTTCGCGAGGTAGTAGGCCGTCGCCAGCCCGTGGCCACCTCCGCCGACGATGAGGATGTCGTAGGAGGACTTGGGCGTGGGCGAGCGCCACTGGCGCGGCCAGCCTCGATGGGCATTTCCCGCCTCCGACAGCAGCGTACGCAATGAGAAACGGCGCATGGGCGGGCAGGGTGCCGCAAACGCTCCCGCCGGGCTCATCATTTCCCGACACGAATTGGAATAAATGCGACAATGGGTCATGAGCGCCGCGCGCCGAACCCCGAAAAAACCTGCACCCCCGCCGGACCGGCCGCCCAAGCTGCGCATCGGCTTCATTCTGGCACCGCGCTTCACGCTCACGGCCTTTGCCGGTTTCGTCGATGCGCTACGCTTGGCGGCGGATGAGGACGATCGCAGCCGCCCCATCGATTGCGAGTGGGTGGTATTGGGCGATGCCAACCGGCCGGTGACTGCGAGCTGCGGCGCGCAGGTGCAGGCCTGGGGTGCGCTCGAGAGCCCGCAGACTTTCGATTACATCGCCGTGGTGGGTGGGCTGCTGCACGGCGGACAGACGGTGCCACGGGGCGCCGAGCAGTTCCTGAAAAAGGCAGCAGGCGCGGGCGTCGCGCTCATCGGCCTGTGTACCGGCTCCTTCATCCTCGCGCGCGCGGGGCTGCTCAACGGCTACGAATGCTGCGTCAGCTGGTTTCACCGCGAGGATTTTCTCAAGGAGTTTCCGCGGCACTCGGTGCAGACCAACCGCATGTTCATGGTCGATCGCGACCGGCTCACCTGCGCCGGAGGAACGAGCGTAGTGCATCTGGCGGCGCATCTGATCGAGCAGCACTTCACTGCCTCGCATGCCGCCAAGAGCCTGCGCATCCTGCTCGAGGATGCACCGCTCCCCTCCAATGCCTGGCAGCCGCAGTCCATTGTCACGCGGCGGGCGCAGGACAGTGTGGTGCAGCAGGCCATGCTGACCATTGAGCAGCATCTGGCGGAGACGGTACCGCTCGCGAGGCTGTTACGGGGACTGGGCGTTGGCGTCCGGCAGATCGAGCGACGGTTCAGGGCGGATATCGGCCTGGGGCCGAGCGAGTACCGCCTGAAATTGCGGCTGACGCGGGCGCGGTGGATGCTCGAGCACACCGACCGGCCGGTAACCAGGATTGGCCTTGAGTGCGGCTTTGCCGATGCGTCGCATTTCTCGCGTACCTATGCGAGGCATTTCAAGGTGCGGCCGTCGCGGGCGAGAAGGCTGGCACGCTCAGCGCAAGAGCGCTACAGCTCCCGCCCCGTCAGCACCTTCGCATAGAACGGAATGAGATCGAGCCTGCGCTGGCGCGATTCGCGCACGCCCAGGGCGTAATATCCCACCTGGTGGTAGTAGGTGATGCGCGCCCGGATGTGCGCCTCCATGCCTTTGTATCCTAGGTCCAGGCAGATTTGCTCGATGATGGCGATGCGTTTCTCATCCACCGCCTGCACCACCTTCTGCACCGCCTTGGAGGTGCGCGCCCAGTCCCGCACCGCGCCGTCCCAGCGCGGGTCGTACTCGCTCTCATCGATCCACAGCCGGGTGAGGGCAAGATACTCCCGTATGCCGTTGCGCTCATTGGCCTGCAGTATCCGCTCAAACAGCACGGTGCTGGTATCGGCCCAGTACGCCAGCAGCTTATCCAGCAGCTGCTTGCGGCTCTTAAAGAACCAGTAAAAGCCGCCGCGGCTCACGCCCAGCCGTTTCGCGAGCTTGTTGATCTCGACGCCGGCCGTGCCTTCCTCGATCAGCGCCTGGCGTGCGGTGTCGAGCCAGGCGTCACGTCCCAGCGGCTGGCGTTTTCGGCCGGTTCTGCCGGCGGTTTTCGTAAGGGGACTGGCTGCCATGCGCCATTCTACAATACCGATTGCCATACACTTGTGTCTGTACTATAAAGACGCTCATGCAAGGCTATTCTCTGTGGCAGGTGGTGGGGCAGGCGCTGCGCGGCAATAAGGGCTGGCAGCCCGCCTGGCGCGATCCTACGCCCAAGTCTGGCTATGATGTCATCGTCATCGGCGGCGGCGGCCACGGGCTGGCCACCGCCTACTACCTGGCGAAAAAGCACGGCATCCGGCGCGTGGCGGTGCTGGAGAAGGGCTGGATCGGCGGCGGCAACAGCGGACGCAACACCCAGGTGGTGCGCTCCAACTACTTCTATCCCGCAAGCTCGGCTTTCTACGACCACTCGCTGAAGCTCTACGAAGGTCTCACCCGCGAGCTCAACTTCAACATCATGCTGAGCCAGCGCGGCCAGATCGCGCTCGCGCACAGCGAGCACGAGCTCGAGATCAACCGCCGCTGGGCCAATGCCGTGCGCATGAACGGCATCGACGCCGAAGTCCTCTCGCCGGCTGACATCCAGAAAATCGTCCCCATCATCAACCTCAACTCCCGCTTTCCGGTGGTCGGCGGCTTCATCCAGCGCCGCGCCGGCATCTCGCGGCACGACGCGGTGGTGTGGGGCTACGCGCGCGCAGCCAACGCCTTGGGGGTCGATATCATCCAGAACTGCGAAGTGACGGGCTTCGATCTCAAAGACGGCCGCGTGCGCGGCGTCACGACTTCCCGCGGTAACTTCGCCGCCGACCGGGTGGTCATGTCGGTCGCGGGCCACGCCTCGGTGCTGGCACAGCGCGCGGGCTTTGTGCTTCCCATCACTACCATGGCGCTGCAGGCCATGGTGACCGAACCTTTGAAACCTGTCCTCAATACACTGGTCATGTCAGGCGCCATCCATGCCTACGTGAGCCAGAGCGATCGCGGCGAGATTGTCATCGGTGGCGGTGCCGATGTGTACAACTCCTATGCGCAGCGAGGCGGGCTGCCGGCCATGCATGTGACCATCGGCGCCGTGCTCGAGCTTTTTCCCAGCTTCAGCCGACTGCGCCTCATGCGTCAATGGGCGGGGAGAGTGGATGTCTCGCCCGATACCACGGCCATCATGGGGCGTACGCCGGTGGAAGGTCTGTACATCAATTGCGGCTGGGGCACCGGCGGCTACAAGGCCATTCCGGCGGGCGGCGATACCATGGCGCACACCGTCGCCACCGGCACGCCGCATCCGCTGATCGCACGCTTCGGCCTCGACCGCTTCGGCGCCGGCGCCCTGATCGATGAGGGCGCGGCCGCGGGGGTGGCGCACTAATTATGCTAAGACTGCCCTGTCCCTATTGCGGCCTGCGCGACGAGCCCGAGTTCGCCTTTGGCGGACCTTCGCACATCATCCGGCCCACGCTCGAGGCCACGGATGCGCAGTGGACCGCCTATCTGTTCAACCGCGATAACCCGCTGGGCGTGCACTACGAGCGCTGGGCGCATGCGTATGGCTGCGGCCAGTGGTTCAATGTGGCGCGCCACACGGCGACGCATGAGATTCTCGCGGTGTATCGCATGGGAGATCCCAAGCCCGCGCTCGAAGCCGGAGCAGCGCGATGAGCGGCACGGGACCCTCACGGCTCGGTGCCGACAAAACTCAGTTCGGCGGCGCGATCGATCGGGCGCGGACCATCCGCTTTAGTTTCGACGGCAAATCGTTCACGGGTTTCGCGGGCGATACGCTGGCCTCGGCGCTGCTTGCCAGTGGCATACGCACCCTGAGCCGCAGTTTCAAATTTCATCGACCACGCGGGGTCTTTACCTGCGGAATCGAAGAGCCCAATGCACTGGTTCAGGTGGGCAAGGGCGCGGTCTCCGTGCCGTCGACCCGTTCCACGATGCTCGAGCTGCACGAAGGACTGGAAACCTTTTCGCATGCGGGCTGGCCCAGTCTCAACACCGACCTGGGCCGCGTGCTCGATTTTGTCTCGCTGCTGTGGGCCGCGGGCTTCTACAACAAGACCTTCAAATGGCCCTCCTGGCATACCTATGAGGACCTGATCCGCCGCATGGCCGGCAGCGGCCACGCGCCCACGGGCTCCGACCCCGACCGTTACGAGTGGCGCAATGTTCATTGCGATGTGCTGGTGATCGGCGGCGGCATTGCCGGATTGCGCGAGGCACTCACGGCAGCCGATGCCGGCTCGCGCGTGGTGCTTGCCGATCAGGACGTTGCGATGGGTGGGCGGGGCGTCTGGGATGGCTCGCAGATCGAGGGAACCTCGGCGGCCTCGTGGGCGCGGATGGCCGGCGAGAAGCTCCGCCGCGCGGACAACGTCACGGTCCTGTCACGCACCAGCGCCGTCGGCTACTACGAACGCGATGTGGTGACCTTGCTGGAGCGCGTGCCGGTCCACCAGGCCCGGCCTGGCATGCCGCGCGAGTGCTATTGGATCGTACGCGCCAATCGCGTCATCCTCGCCACAGGCGCCATCGAGCAGCCGCTGATCTTCGACAACAACGATCGCCCGGGCATCCTGCTTGCGGGCGCCGCGCAGCAATATCTGCGCCGCTACGCGGTAGCGGTGGGCCGCCGCGTCATCATCGCCACCAACAACGATACCGCCTACGCACTGGCGCGCGACCTCAAAGAAGCCGGCGTGACCGTGCTCGGCGTGGCCGACTCGCGCCATGAAGTGCCGCAAGCTCGCGCCGCAGAGCTCTCCGCCCTGTCCATTCCGCTGTGGGCCGCCTGCATTCCGGTGGATACCGGCGGCTTCAGCACTTTATCCAACGTGACCCTCGGCAAGTTGGCGCGCGAGGGCGGCGGCATCGTCTCGCAGGAGCGCCATGTCTGCGATGCGCTCGCGGTTTCCGGCGGCTGGACGCCTTCACTGCATCTTTACTCGCAGGCCGCCGGCGCGCTCGCGTACCGCGAGGAAACTCGCTCGCTTGCTCCGCTGAACGAGCATCCGGTGGCGAAGCCCGTCTTGTCCACCACACAGCAGACCGGTCTGGGTCCGCGCCATAGCCCGGTAGGCAAGAGCAGCCGTCAGTGGGTGGACCTGCGCCACGATGTCACGGTGTCCGATCTTGAACTCGCGCTACGGGAGAATTTCACCTCCATCGAGCACGTCAAGCGCTACACCACCGTCGGCATGTCGGTGGACCAGGGCAAGACCTCGAATCTTCCGGCCCTTGAGATCATCGCCCGCCTGCGCGGCCGCAAACCCGCGCAGATCGGCCACACCACCTTTCGTCCGCCCTACGTGCCCGTGACCTTGGGCGCGATCACCGGTCGCGGCAGCGGACCGTTTTTTGCGCCCAGCCGCACCACGACACTGTACGAATGGCATGCGGCTCACGGCGCGGTACTCGAGGACTACGGCGAGTGGAAACGCCCCGCGGTCTATTTGCGTCCCGGTGAGTCGCGCCATGAGGGCATCATGCGCGAGGCACGCGCGGTGCGCAGCTCCGCCGGCCTCTTCGACGGCTCGCCTCTCGGCAAGATCGAGCTGCACGGCCCTGATGCGCTCGAGTTCTGCGACCGGTTCTACATCAACAACCTCAAGACCCTGAAGCCGGGCCGGGCGCGCTACGGACTGATGCTGCGCGAGTCGGGAACGCTGCTCGACGATGGCACCGTGGTGATGCTGGCACCCGACCGACTGCTGATCACCACCACCTCCGGAGGCGCCCATCGCGTGACGGCCTGGATGGAGGAGTGGCGCCAGTGCGAGTGGCCACAGCTGCGCGTGACGATCACACAGGTCACGGATGCCTGGGGCACTGTGTCCCTGACCGGTCCGCGCTCGCGCGAGATTCTGGCCACGCTCGACTCGGATGTGGACTGGTCGGGGACGGCCTTTCCGCACTTAGGCCTGCGCGAGGGCCGGCTGCTGGGCGCGCCGGCGCGCATCTATCGCGTCAGCTTCACCGGCGAGCTCACCTACGAGATCAATGTGCCGGCAAGCGCCGCCCCGACGCTGTGGGAGGCCCTATTGAAGGCGGGTGCGCCGTACGACATACAAGCCTTCGGCGTCGAGTCGCTGCTGCAGATGCGTATCGAGAAAGGCTTCCTACACGTGGGCGCCGACACCGATGGCACCACCGTGCCCGACGATGTGGGCTGGGGCAAGGTGGCGGCGGGCAAGAGTGCCGATTTCATCGGCAAGCGCTCGCTGTCGCTGCCCGAGAACGTGCGGCCCGATCGGTTGCAACTCATTGGCTTGAGCTCGGAATCGCTCATCCCCATAGGTAGCCACTTGCGTCTGCCCGACTCGGACCAGCCTACAGACGGCTGGGTCACCTCGGCGGGCCGTGCGGCGCTCACCGGTGCACCGGTGGCGCTGGCACTGCTGCGGGCGGGCCGGGGCAAGACCGGCGTCGAGGTGAGCGTGCACAATATGGGCGCGATCACCCATGCCAAGGTGGTCGAGCCGCCGTTCTACGATCCGGCCGGGGAGCGCATGAATGGTTAGCATTGCCACGCACCCCACCCAGACCGTGCTACGCATCAAGTGTTTCGAGCGCGGCGGTGCGCCGCTGCGGCTTGCGGGACGGGCTCTACCGGTGCAGGTGGGCGAGACCTTGCCGGCGCCGCTGCACACCCTGTGCATGGGACCGGCTGAGTGGCTGATCGTCACGCCTGAGCCCTATACGGCGGACCTGAGCGCCCGTCTGGCGGGCGAGTTGGCCGCGCAAAACCTGACGCTGGTCGATATTACCGAGGGGATAGCCAGCGTCGAGGTTCACGGCGGGCAGGCGCGTGAGCTACTATCCAAGGGTTGTGGGGTCGATCTGCACCCGGGGGCGTTCAAGCCCGGGCGCTGCTGCCGGACCCGCTTCGCGAACGTCCCCGTAGTTCTCGAATGCCTCGATGAGATGCCGCGCTTTGAGCTGCATGTCGCGCGCAGCTATGCGCGCTATCTGCTGGCGTGGCTGACCGATGCGGCCCTTGAGTTTGGAGTTTCCACCCCGTGAGCGAGAGCAAGCCCAGCTACATCCTGACGCTGTCCTGTCCCGATGCCGTCGGCATCGTGGCCGCCGTGACCACACAGCTCGCCGAGCACGGCGGTCTCATCACCGAGGCGCATCATTTCCGCGAGCCGCTCTCGAGCAGCACGGTGCTGCGCATCGTGTTCGAGTCGGGCCGCGCCGCATCGCTCGATCTGTCGCGCCTGAGAGCCGACTTCGCGCCCATGGCAGAGCGCTTCGCGATGACCTGGCGCCTCCATGAGGCGGCGGTACGCCCCCGTGTGCTGGTAGCGGTCTCTCGCCAAGGACATTGCCTCAACAGCCTGCTGCACCGCTGGGCTAGTGGTACGGTGCCTATCGACATTGTCGGCGTGGTGTCGAACCATGAGACGCAGCGCCGGCTCGTGGAATGGCATGAGCTGCCGTTTCACTACCTGCCCATCGAGCCGGGACGCAAGGAGGCCCAGGAAGAGAAGCTGTTGGCGTTTTTCGAGACGCTTCAAGCGGAGCTCCTGGTTCTGGCCCGCTACATGCAGGTGCTGACGGACAAGGCCTGCCGGCAGCTCGCCGGACGGGCGATCAATATCCATCACTCCTTCCTGCCGGGTTTCAAGGGGGCCAAGCCCTACCACCAGGCCTTCGAGCGCGGCGTGAAGCTCATCGGGGCCACGGCGCACTATGTCAATGCCGATCTGGACGAAGGTCCCATCATCGAGCAGGCGGTGGAACGCGTTGACCACACCATGACGGTCGAGCAGTTGACGACGCTCGGCCACGACATCGAGGCCGTGGTGCTCAACCGAGCCGTGCAATGGCATGCCGAACGCCGCATTTTCGGGTTCGGCAACCGGACGGTGGTGCTGCGCTAGGTCAGGCACGCTGGCCTGCCCTGCTATCCCGACGAGGCGACCCGCTTGGGCGGCTCGATCCCCAGCCTTTTCTTCTCCGCGACTTCCTCCCGGTCCACGATTACATCGCGCGGCGCCTCGATGCCGATACGGACGCGATTCCGCTCCATACTCATCACGGTCACCCTGATGTGATCGCCGATGCAGATCGTCTCCCCCACTCGTCTCATGAGAATTAACATGTCAGTCCTTCGTCCTTACGCGGTTGCGACAGGTCGTAGGATATCTCCCGTGGTCTCAAAGTCTCAAGGGCTTCGTCGTTACAAAAGTACGGGGTGGGGCATGCATTTTTTTGGTGCGCAGCACAAAGACGGATGAAATCGCGGCCAACACCCGCAACACCTGCGCAACATCTGGGCCGAGAAGGTCGCACGGTATATGCTCGAAGTGGTGTACGAGAGGGCAGATTATTCCTTGATTTACAAGGAAATTATGGAAGGCCTTGCGCGGCGGTCCATGAACGTTGCGCACTCTGCTATCGGTGTTGGATTAAGATCTCATTCTCACTCCCCATGATTTCTCCACCAGCAGATCCAGCTCGTGGGAAAGTAGATCGGCCGGGAAATCCGGGTCGTCCGCGTCGAATATGCCGCCGTAGCGGCGCGAGCTCTGCTCAATGCTTTCGAGTTTGATCTGTACCGAACGCGCTATTACGGACGTCGCGCACGGAGATATGCGAGTCCCGAATCATCATAAATCCTGGGTTGAAAGTACCAAATCACTAAGCATACTAATTGGAAAGTAAAGTATTATATAGTATCCTTATAAAAGACCCTTGGACTTCTACTCGTTGAAAATCAGGGAGCTCTAATGAAAAAGAGTCGCAGCCGCGGCTTACACGGCCGCGTCATCCAAGACCTAGGTCGCCGCATCATCTCCGGCGATTTCCCCGCAGGCGCCCCCTTGCCCGGCCAGGAAGAATGCTGTGCCTTGCTAGGCGTCAGCCGTAGCGTCCTCCGCGAAGCCCTGCGCGTACTCGCCGCCAAAGGTCTAGTCGACGCGCGCCCTAAAGCCGGCACCTTCGTGAGACCCCGCGAAGCCTGGAATTTCCTCGATCCCGACGTGCTCGAGTGGCGTCTTTCGACCACCGAGTCCGACCAAGTCATGGACCAGCTCTACGAGCTGCGGCAAATGGTGGAACCGGTAGCCGCCTCCCTGGCGGCCTCGAAGGCCAAGCTCGCCGACTTCCAGAAGATGGACCAAGCCTATGAGGAGATGGTCGCGGCGGGCAATGACGAACATATCGTCGAGCCGGACCTCAAATTCCACCGCGCCATCATTGCCGCCTCAGGCAACGACCTCTTCGCCTCCCTGGGCCGGGTAGTGGAAGCCGCTCTGTCAGTGAGTTTCCGCATCGGCGTCGGCAATCCCCAGGGTCAGAAGCATTCCCTGGAACTGCACAAAGCCATTCTCGATGCCATCGTGGACCGCGATGGCGCCGCCGCGCGGCTCGCCATGCAGAAGCTGATCGAGTATTCGAGGCAAACGGTTCTGGATATCCGTGCGAGCCGCGGTAAAAAACGACCTGCCAAGCCGCGCGCCCCCAAAGCCAAACATCGTCGCTCCGCCTGACGCGCCATGCCCGTCGGACCGGTCATCGATACGCACCTGCATCTGTGGGACCCCAAGCTCATTCGATATCCCTGGCTGGATGACAACGCCTTGCTGAACCGGCCATACCTGCTCGAGCACTACCGGGGAGCCACCGCATCGATTCCCATCGAATCGATGATCTTCGTTCAGTGCGAAGCCGATTTTTCCGCCTTCGAAGCCGAAGCCGCCTGGGTCGCGGAGCTCGCCAAAACGGAGCCGCGCATCAAAGGACTGGTCGCCTGGGCACCTTTGGAGAAGGGCGGTGCGGTGCGGGCGGATCTCGAGCGCCTGAAACAGCATTCCATTTTACGCGGCATCCGCCGCATCGTTCAATTCGAGCCCGACCTCGATTTCTGCCTGCGTCCCGACTTCATCGAAGGCGTACGGGCTCTGAAGGATTTCGATCTCTCCTTCGACATCTGCATCGATCATCGTCATATGGCGAATATCCTGAAGTTCGCCGAGCGTATCGCCGATGTGCCCATGGTGCTCGACCACATCGGCAAGCCCGCCATCCGGGATGGCGTGATGCACCCCTGGGCGGATCGGCTGCGCGAACTGGCGCGCTTTCCGCACGTCTCCTGCAAGATCTCCGGCGTCGCCACCGAAGCCGATCACCGGCGCTGGACGAGCGGCGAGCTCAAACCCTACATCGAGGTTGCGATCGAGGCGTTCGGATTCGACCGCATCCTGTTCGGCGGTGACTGGCCCGTCTCCACCCAGGCGATCGACTACCGGCGCTGGGTCGAGCTTCTCGATGAGGTGATGGCCGGCGTCCGGGAAAGCGAGAGAAGCAAATTCTGGCGCCACAACGCCGCGCGCTTCTATCGGGTTTGACCTGCTGGTTATCTAGGCATATTATTCAAGGAAGCACACCGCACAATAATATCCCTATAGCCGGGTTGTCAGAACCGCCGAGTCATTGCATGCCCCGAATCGTCGTCACCGATGCCACCTTCCCCAGCCTCGATCACGAACGAGCCGTCGCCGCGCGCCACGGTGCGAAGCTGGAGGAGGCGCGCTGTCAATCCGCAGCGGATGTGATCGCGGCCGCCCGCGGCACGAACATCCTGATCGTCCAATTCGCGAAGGTGACACGTGAGGCCATCGAGCAACTCGCCCCCGGCGGCGCCATCGTGCGCTACGGCATCGGCCTCGATAACATCGATCTGATGGCGGCCCGCGACAGGGCCATTCGCGTCGCCTACGTGCCAGACTACGCCACGGGCGAAGTCGCGGACCACACGGCGGCCCTGATTCTCACAGCGCTCCGTAAAATCATTCCGCTCGATCGCTCCGTGCGCGAAGGCGTATGGGATGCGGTGGGCGTCGCCCGTCCCGTTCCAAGCTTCTCGGAGTCGACAGTGGGCTTTGTCGGATTCGGGCGGATCGGGCGCGAAGTCTTCGCACGCCTGAGACCCTTCGGCTTCAGCGCCATCGTCGCCGACCCCTATACAGATGCAGCGACACTATCGGCCTCCGGGGCACGTGCTGTCGATCTGGATACCCTCTTTTCAACCGCCGATGTCATCACCCTACACGCCCCGCTGACGGAGGCCACCCGTCACCTCGTCAACACACAGCGACTGAAGCTGATGAAGCCGACCGCGGCCCTCATCAACACAGCCCGTGGCGGACTCATCGATCCGGCCGCTTTGGAAGCGGCCCTAGCCGAAAGGCGCATCGCCGCTGCCGCGCTCGATGTGTTCGAGGAGGAGCCCTTGCCACTGACCTCCGGCCTGCGCCATCTGTCGAATGCGATCCTGACCCCCCACGCCGCCTGGTACTCCAGCCGCGCGATCGATCAGCTCCAGATCCTTGCCGCGGACGAAGTCGACCGCCACCTCTCGGGTCGACCCGCGCGCTGTCCGGCACCTATGCCCAATCCAACATGAACCATTACGACTTCAAGGACCGGGTGGCCGTCATCACCGGGGGCGCTCAGGGTATTGGTCTTGCCGTCGCCGAACGTATGCTGGCCGGGGGAGGGGCCGTCGGACTCTGGGATTGTGATCGCAGCGTGCTGGATGCGACTTTGGCGCGCCTGGAAGGCAAGCATCCCGTTCAAGGGCTCGTCGTCGACATCAGCGACATGAAGACCGTCGAGACGGCCACGCAAGCCACCCTCGAGCGTTTCGGTCGCATCGATGTCCTGGTCAACAACGCCGCCATCGTGGGTCCCAACACAAAAACCTGGGAGTACCCGCCGCAAGCCTTCAGTGACGTCGTTCAGGTGGGCCTCACCGGCACCTTCTACTGTTGCCGCGCCATCGTGCCGCACATGCTGGCCCAGCAGTACGGCCGCATCGTCAACGTGAGCTCTATCGCCGGCAAGGAAGGCAACCCGAATGCCGTGGCCTACAGCGCCGCGAAGGCCGGCGTCATCGCCCTCACCAAGTCACTCGGCAAGGAGCTGGCGGGACTCGACATCGCCGTCAATGCCGTCACGCCGGCCTTCGCCAAGACAGCACTCTCGATGCAGCAGTCGAAAGAGCACATCCAATACATCCTGTCCAAGATCCCCCGCGGGCGCATGCTCGAGGTGAGCGAGGCCGCCTCGATGATCTGCTGGCTCGCCACCGCCGAGAACTCTTTCACCACGGGCGCGGTCTTCGATCTCTCCGGCGGGAGGGCCACCTACTAGGAGACCGTCATGCGAGGCTTGAAAGACAAAACCGCCGTCGTCACCGGCGGCCTCGGCGATCTGGGATACGCCACGGCCCACCGCCTGCTCGAGGAAGGCTGCCGCGTCGGCCTCTTTGACCTCAAAGCCGATGACGATCGGCGCGCCAAAGCGATCGGCACCGAGTATTTCCGGGTCGACATTACCGATGACGCGGCGCTCGCGAAAACGTTCGGCGCGGTCGCCGAGCGCCTCGGACCGTGCTCGATCCTCGTCAATACCGCTGCTCACTTCTTATTCAAGGGCATTGAAGCCTCGCTTGAGGACTTCGAGCGCATCTGCGCCGTCAATATCGCCGGCACCTCTTTAGTGACCCGGCACGCCGTCGAACATATGAAAAAGGCCGGCGCAGGCAGCATCATCAACTTTTCCTCCGTCAGCGGTCTGCTCGGCCAACGGGGATTCGCGACCTACAACGCCACCAAGTTTGCCATTCGTGGTTTGACCAAATGCTGGGCGCACGATCTGGCGCCGCTCAATATCCGGGTCAACTCCCTGTGCCCCGGATATATCTACACCGCCGCCTTCGTCGATTCCTGCAAGGCGCGCGGCGTCGATATCGAGGCCGAGAACGCCAAGGTCTCAAGCATGAACTTGATTCCACGCCAGGGCCGACCGGAAGAGGTCGCGGCGGTCGCCGCGTTTCTGGCCAGCGATGACGCCTCGTTCATGACCGGCTCGGATGTCCTGGTCGACGGCGGATACACCGCCCGATGAAACTCGCACCCTACGGCGCGCCGGAAACCTGAGAGTGGGAATCCTCCTCGGCGTCCTCTATCACTTCATCGGCGGCTTTGCCTGCGGCAGCTTCTACCTCCCGTTCAAAAAGGTCCGTCAATGGTCCTGGGAGTCCTACTGGATCATCGGCGGGTTTTTCTCGTGGGCTCTCGCCCCCTGGCTCGCCGCCGCCCTCACGGTCCCCGATTACGCCCGGATCATCGCCGACACCCCGGGCACGACGCTCTTCTGGACCTACCTCATGGGTGTCCTCTGGGGCATCGGCGGCCTCACCTTCGGGCTCGCCATGCGCTACCTCGGTATCTCACTGGGCATGTCGGTCGCGTTGGGTTTCTGCTCCGCCTTTGGCGCTCTGATACCACCGATCTATCGAGACCTGGTGGGCATTCCCGGGGTGACCTTCAGCGGCATGTTCAACACGCCGGGCGGCGAGCTCGTGTTGATCGGCGTCCTGGTTTGCCTCTTCGGCATCGCCCTCTGCGGCCACGCCGGCATGCGCAAGGAACGGGAGCTCAGCGAGCGGCAGAAGAGGGCGGCAATCCAGGAATTCAACCTGCCGCTGGGTCTTGCCGTCGCCACGTTCTCCGGCATCCTGAGCGCCTGCTTCAACTTCGGCATCGAAGCGGGCGCACCCATGGCGCAACTCGCCGTCGCGCGCGGCAACAATCCGCTCTTTCAAACCAACGTGATCTACGTGGTCCTGCTGTGGGGCGGACTCACCACCAATCTGATCTGGTGCATCATCCTCAATGCCCGTAACCGCAGCTTCAGCGACTACACTAATCGCAAAACCCCGCTCGCCAATAACTACCTGTTCGCCGCCATCGCCGGCACCACCTGGTTTCTGCAGTTTTTCTTCTACGGAATGGGTGCCTCGAAGCTGACGAATGGCCCCAGCTCCTGGATCCTCCACATGGCCTTCATCATCGTGGTCTCCAACCTCTGGGGCCTCCTCTTCAAGGAATGGCAAGGTGTCACTCGAACCACCCTGCGCACTCAACTCCTCGGTATCGCCACCATTCTCGTCTCGGTGGGTCTCGTCGGCTACGGCAACTCGCTCATCGTCCGCTAGCACGACGCGCGAACCGGCAGCCGCGTCGTGAATTTCTTCGTCTTGAGCACAAAACTCGTATTCACCGCCCGCACCCCCCGCACCTGCAGCAAATGCGTGCTTAAGAATCGCTCATACGCCTCGATGCTCCCCGCCACGATACGCAACAGATAATCATTGTTGCCGCTCATCGAATGGCACTCGAGCACCTCGGGCCGGTCCGCCACCAGCTGATCGAACTGCTTGACGCTTTCCGGATGGTGGTTGTCCAGCGAAACCAGCGCATACGCCACGATAGGCAGCCCGATCGCCGGCGCATTGAGCAGCGTGACATAGCCGCTGATGAGTCCCTCTTTCTCCAGGCGCCGCAACCTCCTCCAGCAGGGCGCCGGCGAGAGTCCCACCCGCTTGGCGAGATCCTGGTTGGACAGCCGGGCATCCCCCTGCAGCTCATCGAGAATGCGCCGGTCGAGGCGGTCAAGGGTCTTGGTCATCGTAAGGGCTCCTATAGAGCAATAATATTGCCCATATAAGCCTGTATAAGGCAATAAGCGCAAGCTCATTGCGGGATATGGCGCATAAGCTGTGCCCACTCGGTTCCCCCCAAAAAGAGCCCGTATGGCCGCGCCCGACTGGAAACGCCTCACCTACCTGCTGCATGCCTCGCGCGCACTCGATGACATCGAGGAGACCCGCCTGCTCCCCGAGCGCAAGCTCCTGTATCAATTCTCGGCCCGCGGACACGAGCTCTCGCAGCTGCTGCTCGGCTTGCAGCTCACCGAGCCCCACGATGGAGTGGGCGTCTACTATCGCTCCAGGCCGCTCATGCTGGCCTTGGGAGCGACTCTCGAGGATCTCGCTGCAGGACCTCTGATGCGCGACGGGTCGTTCAGCAGCGGACGCGACATCGGCATGGTCTTCAACCGGCCGGGCGAGGGCGGCGCGACCGCCCTGCCGGCCTGCGGCGGTGTCGGGGCGCAGTACACCCCCACGGCCGGCTGGGCCCAGGCCATCCGCTATCGTCACAAGACCCTGCAGGAAGCCGATTACGCCCGCAGCATCGCTGTGGTGCACGGTGGGGATGCATCAGTGGCCACCAATGGGTTTTGGTCAGCGCTGACTCTCGCCACCACCCAACGCCTGCCCATGCTGTTCCACATCGAGGACAACGGCTATGGCATCTCCGTCACCTCCAACTATCAGACACCCGGAGGAAATATAGCCGCCAACCTGCGCTCCTTCGCCGGCCTTACCGTACGCGAGGGCGACGGCACCGATCCCGAGTCCGCCTCGCAATTGATCGGCCAGGCGGTCGCGAAAGTCCGTGAGGAACGCGCACCCGTGCTGCTGCGCCTGACCGTGCCGCGGCTGTCCGGCCATTCCGGGCAGGATACACAGGCCTACAAGTCGCCGGATACCCTGGCTGCCGAGCACGCCCGCGATCCGCTGACGGGCCTGCGCAAATACCTGGTGCCGAATCTTTTAAGCGCAGCCCAATGGTCAGATCTAGCCGCCCAAGCACGCGCCGATGTCGAGGTGGCGATCGAGCGAGCGCTCGCACGTCCGCAACCCGACCCCGCCTCGATTACGCGACATGTGTTTAGCGAGCACGCCGAGTCCGGATCCCCGCAATGGCAGCGACAGGGCGGGCTTTCCCCGGCCGAGCT
>Ga0070667_100000456_pt1 | contig 42029 bp, 35 predicted proteins | sample KBSS33metaG_FD_64659 | JGI IMG/M metagenome (GOLD analysis project Ga0070667, IMG submission 64659) | Switchgrass rhizosphere microbial communities from Kellogg Biological Station, Michigan, USA - KBS S3-3 metaG | ecosystem: Host-associated > Plants > Roots > Rhizosphere > Soil ...
GCGATGGCGGTGGCTGCGGTCGGCTGGCTGCCGCCCGCGCTCGGTGCCCTGATCCAGGAAGGGATCGATATCGCCGTGATCCTCAACGCGTTGCGCGCCCTCGGAGGAAATCCCGCGGTCCGTGTCGAACTCTCGGGCGAGACGGTGCAGATGCTCGAGCATTTCTCCGCCGAGCACGATCAACTGCGTGATGCGATTGGGCTACTTCGCGACGCGGCCGGTCTCGTATCTGCCGGTGCGGGTCCATCGGCGTTGGATGCGCTGGCGACCGCATACGCGTTTCTGACAGAGCGCCTACTGCCGCATGAGCAAGCGGAGGAGCATGAGCTGTACCCGGCGCTGGCGCGACCGTTGGGCAGCGGTGACGCCACAACCACGATGAGTCGCATGCACGCGGAAATACAACGCCTCAGCGATCGCATCGGCACCCATCTCGCACTGGCCAGCAGCGCCGGCGCGATACACCGCGACCAAGTCGACGATCTTCTCGCATGCCTTTATGGCTTGTACACGGTGTTGATGCTGCATTTCGCGCAGGAAGAAGAAACCTACTTCACGCTGGCTGACGCCGAGCCGGCATCGGCAGCGGGGCGTCTGCCGCGTAGATCTCTAGTGCCACGAACATGAGCTTGCATGCCAAATTCCGCCTAGATCCACACCAGCTCAGTCTCGGCGGGGCGAACAGTTTTGGCTAACCGCCAAACCGGCGGAGCTTTCGATGCCGCTCAACCCCCAGGGGGTTCTTTCGACGAGGTACGGGACATCGCGGTGCATTCTGCCGGGAAGGCGTCGGGCACTCGCCGACAATGCCGCCGATATCGTCAGAGGTGATGTAGCCGAGAGGATTTCGGGAATCGTCCACAACTCGGTCGGCATCGGCACGCATGCAGTTGCGAAGGTGAAGAAGCTCATCACCGGAAGTGATGCCGATAGTGACGCCGAAGCGTGACTTTGTTTCCCAGCGAATAATCCCAGACCAAGGATAGGGTGCGGGCGGCGATGCGGCCCAGCGGCCTCTGCAGGGTCGTCGCCATACCGACGACGGCCGACGAGTCCCTGGGAAGGACGGGAAGATGAAGGTTCTGGTGACCGGGGGGACGGGCTTTGTCGGTGCGCATATCGTTGCCGCGCTGATCCGGGACGGACACGACGTGCGGATGCTGGTCCGCCGGGCCGAGCAGGTGCCGATATCGCTTGAACCGTTGGGTGTTTCGGTGGACGACATCGTCGTCGGTGACGTGCTGGACCCCGAGGTGGTGGCCGCAGGACTCGACGGCGTGGACGCTGTCGTCCACGCCGCCGCGGTGTTCAGCCTGGACGCGCGCCGGGCCGCCGAGATCACCCGGACCAACCTGCGCGCAACGGAATTGGTCGTGGGCGGTGCGGTGGAACGCGGTCTCGATCCGATCGTGCACGTTTCGTCGACGGTGGCCCTGACCTGTCGCGACGGCGGCGGACCCGACCTGCCGCTGGGCGACGTCAACCGGCCCTACGCCAAGTCGAAACGGGAATCAGAGGAACAGATTCGGGCGCTGCAGGCGGCCGGGGCGCCGGTGGTGTCGGTGTATCCCGGCGGTGTGCTGGGGCCACACGATCCGTACCTGGGGACGCAGGCCGAGCTGTTCGCGTGGATCGTGAAGGGCTGGCTTCCCGTGTGGCCGACGGGCGGTGCCCACTACGTCGACGTTCGCGATGCCGCTGATGTCGTCGCCGCCTGCCTGGTGCGGGGGCAGGGACCGCGCCGCTATGTGGTGCCCGGTCATCACCTCACCGGCGACCTGATGCATGGCACGCTGCACAAGATCACCGGACGGTGGCTGCCCTTCGTGACCGCACCGTCCCTGGTGGCCAAGCCCTTCAGCCGTTTCGTGGAGCTGCTCAACAAGATGCTGCCCGACAGCGTCCACCTGCCGGCGGACGTGGAGACCGTCGAGCTCGCCGCGCGGGACACCCGCTTCGACACCTCGCGCACCACTGAAGAACTCGGCATCGCCGCTCGCCCCTTCGAGGAGACCGCCCGCGACACCCTGCTATGGCTCATCGAAATCGGCGCGTTGGCAAGCAGATACGCCGGCAACCTACGCTGAGCTATGTCGTCACGGTCGAGGCGGCCGCCCGGTCGGTGAGCAGGTCGTAGATCGGGCGGGATCCGAGAGCGATGGCGACCAGCAGCGCCGTTGCGCAGGCACCGAGCATCGGCGGCAATTGGTTTGCGCTGCCGGTGAGTTCGGTGGCGAGGATGAGCCCCGTCACCGGCGCCTGGACGGTGGCGGTGAAGAACGCGGCCATCCCGATGAGGGCGAGTGCGGCGGGGCTGGGCGCCGAATCCGGAGCGAATTGCGTCGCGATCAGTCCGACGATCAACCCGGCGTCGGCACCGAGGACGAGCATCGGCGCGAACAGACCGCCGGGCGTGCCCGCAGCATATGAGAGCACGCCGAGGACGAACCGCAGCACCAGCAGCGCGGTGACGGCACCGATGGCACCGTGCCCGAGCAGTGCCTCCTGAGTGAGGTGGTCGCCTCCGCCCGCAAGGTTGGGGGAGTACCAGACGAGGACCCCGACGCCGGCGCCGATGAGCGCGGCGCGGACCTCGACGGGCCACCGGCTGGTGTCGGCGGTGCGGAGGCCGAACATGATCGCCCTGTTGTAGAGCACGCCCAGGACACCGGTAAGCACGCCGACGGCCAGGACCCACCCGGAGCCGGCCAGCTGGGGATCGGCCAGCGGAGGTACCTGGAATTCACTGCCCGAGTTGACGAACGGGTAGGCCGCCATGAAGCCTGATGCGGACGCGACCAGCGTGGCGACCGTGGTACGCGGGTCGAAGCGCTTGACGAGCTCCTCCAAGACGAACACGCCACCGGCGATGGGTGCGTTGAATGCGGTCGCCAAACCGGCGGCCGCTCCGGCTGCGGCGAGGACGCGCAGATCAGCCTGGGAACGTCGCGTCGCCGAGGCGACGATGATGGCGATGGAACCACCCATCTGGACGGACGGCCCTTCGCGCCCGAGGGCCAGTCCGGAGCCGAGGGACAGCAGCCCGCCGACGTACTTGATCGGCAGGATCCTGAAGCGGCCCGGTTCGGCGCGGCCGGCGACGACGGCCTCGACCCGGGGGATACCACTACCCTCGGCGTGCGGTTCGATGCGGCGGACCAACGACGCGGCCGCCGCGGTGCACACGGCGCAGATGACTACGACGACGATTGGGCCCCACCAACTTCCGTGGGACCAGTGGGACAGCGACGCCCGCCACTGCGTCGCGTGATCGAGCAGCACCCGGAAGCTGGCCGCGGCCAGCCCGGTCAGCGCACCGACGACGGCCGCGGCGAGGACGAAGCCGACGACGTTACCGGCGCGTCTCCTATCCATCACAGCCCACCGCGGGCGACCAACTGCGCTGCGATGACGTTGCGCTGGATTTCGTTGGTGCCTTCGCCGACGATCATCAGCGGGGCGTCGCGGAAGTAGCGTTCGACGTCGTACTCGGTGGAATAGCCGTAGCCACCGTGGATTCGGACAGCGTTGAGCGCGATCTCCATGGCGATCTCGGATGCGAACAACTTGGCCATGCCCGCTTCCATATCGCAGCGTTCGCCGCTGTCATAGCGTTCGGCGGCATGCCGCGTCAGCTGTCGCGCCGCGGTGAGTTTGGTGGCCATGTCGGCCAGATAGTTCCCGACCGACTGGTGCTTCCAGATCGGCTGTCCGAAGCTCTCGCGCTCCTGGGCGTATTTGAGCGCATCCTCCAACGCCGCGGTGGCGACGCCGAGTGCCCGCGCGGCAACCTGAATCCGGCCTGTCTCAAGGCCTTTCATCATCTGTCCGAAGCCCTTGCCGGGTTCGCCGCCGAGGATCGCCGACGCGGGCGTGCGGTAGCCGTCGAACGTCAGCTCGCAGGACTCGACGCCCTTGTAGCCGAGCTTGGGCAGGTCGCGTGAGACCGTCAGGCCCGGGCCGTGCTCGACGAGCACCACCGAAATACCTTTGTGTCGTGGCTCGGCGGTCGGATCGGTCTTGCACAACAGCGCGATCAGCTTGGAGTGGCGCGCGTTGCTGATCCACGTCTTGGACCCGGTGATCACCAGGTCGGTGCCGTCCAGGCGGGCGGTGGTGGACATGTTCTGCAGGTCCGAGCCCCCGCTGGGTTCGGTCAGGGCCATCGTCGCGCGCAGCTCACCGGTGGCCAGGCGCGGTAGATACGTCTGCTTCTGCTCCTCGGTGCCGAACAGGCCGATCAACTTGGCAACCACGGTGTGGCCGCCCATGGCTCCGGCGAGGCTCATCCAGCCGCGTGAGAGTTCCTGTGTCACTTCGACATAACACGGCATCGAGACGGGGGAACCGCCGTACTCCTCAGGGATGGCAAGCCCGTAGATGCCGATCTGCTTCATCTGCTGGATCCACGCCTCCGGGTAGGTGTTGGCGTGTTCGACGTCGCGCACCGTGGGCTTGACGTCGCGGTCGATGAACGCGCGCACGGTCTCGACGAGCATGGCCTCTTCGTCGGTCAGGTGAGTTGACACAGGCACTACCTTGCCAGGGTGGTGCCGCTCTCGAAGCCGGTCGGTCTAGGCGAGTTTCCGGTGCGCCGCCTGTTCGACGAAGAGTGGGATGAAGTCCCGCACCGCGTGATCGTGGAAATCTGCGTGGATACGGCGCACAACGGCCGTCACGGTCCTGGGATCGATGTTCGGGTAGGTGATGGTCAACTGGGCCACCAGCGCGTCGATGGCGGCGTATTCGGCTGCCCGCGCGGTCGCGGGATCGACCTCAGCCTCAACGTCGATCTCGGTTCGGTCGGTGTCCCGGTGTTCGATCGCGAACGCGTCGAATGCGGCGACCACGCGCTCCGGCATGGCGTTCGGGTGCTCGCGGGCCAGCGTGTCGATCGCAATCCAGCAGGTCGGGCCCAAAACGGTGGTGGGTGGTGGCCGATGTCCCCGCGTGATGGCCGCTGTGAGCAGATCCCGGAAGGTCTGCTCGGCGAGGCTCGTGGGTTCTTCGGACATGACAGCGACTGTACGGATCGTTGGTTACCTCCAGGCGACGCGCACGTGAGATCGAATTTTCACCCCACGCCGTGGGACAACCGCGATCAGCCGCCGCCGGCCGCCCCCCGAATCTGAGCGACGGTCAACGAAGGAGCACGCATGTACCTGCACGTCGACCCCACTCAGGTCCCACCAGTCGTCGAGGTGCGGGACTCGGACGACTTCACTGCCTTCAAGGTGGTCATCGAGGTGCCCGAACATGCCTGGATCGCCCCGGGAGCGCTGACCGAACTTGCCGGCCGCGCGGGAGACGACGAGTGGCGGCGGAACCTGGCCGGGATGCTCGCGTACGCCGCGAGCAAGGGCTGGTGCGATGAGGCTGGACGGGTTCGGGCCCACATCGAGGTGACTACCGCAGCACCGCACCAGGATTGAGGATGCCCTGGGGGTCCAGCGCGTCTTTGATGCGCCGGGTCAGGGCCATGACATCGTTGCCCAGCTGACTAGGCAGCCAGTCCCGCTTCAGACGTCCGACGCCGTGCTCGCCGGTGATGGTGCCGCCGAGGCCGATGGCCAGCTCCATGATGCGGGCGAACGCGCGCTCGCCGCGGTCGGTGGCGTCAGGGTCGGTGGGGTCGTAGACGATGATCGGATGGGTGTTGCCGTCGCCGGCGTGCGCCACGATGTAGATCTGCACGTCGCAGGTATCGGCGATGTCCTCGACCCCGGTGACCAACGCGGGCAGTTGCGGTATCGGTACGCCCACGTCCTCGAGTAGCAAGCTGCCGAGCTTCTCGACCGCGCCGAACATGCCGCGGCGGGCCGCGGTGAACGCGGCTCCCTCTGCCGGATCGTCGGTGGCGAAAATGTCGGTGGCACCGCACTTCTCGCAGTTGTTGACCATGGCCGCCACTTCCTCGGCCGCGGCTCCCGGTGCATCGGATTGCATCAACAACATGGCTCGGGCAGACCGGTCCAGGCCCATCCGCATGTGGTCCTCGGCGGCGTTGATGCTCGCGTGATCCATGAATTCCAGCATCGCCGGTCGGAGCTCGCCGGTGATGGCCACGACGGCGTTGGCGGCGTCCTCGACGGAGTTGAACAGGGCCACCACCGTCGACGCGGGTGGCTGCGCCGGGATCAACCGCAGCGTGAGCTCGGTGATCACCCCCAGAACGCCCTCCGATCCGATGAAGAGCTTTGTCAAAGACAGTCCCGCAACATCTTTCAGTAGCGGACCACCCAGCCGCAACGCCGTGGCGTCGGCCAGTACCACCTCCATCCCGAGCACGTAATCACCGGTGACGCCGTACTTCACGCAACACAGGCCGCCAGCGTTCGTCGCGGCATTGCCGCCGATCGACGAGATGTCGATGGACGACGGGTCCGGCGGGTACCACAGGCCGTGTTCCGCAGCCGCGCGCTTGACCGCGGTGTTCGTCAGGCCCGGCTGTACCACCGCGGTCCGGGTGGCCGGATCGATCCGAATGTCCCGCATGCGTTCAGTGCTGAGCACAACCGCTCCGTCGACGGCGTCGGCCCCTCCGGACAGCCCGGACCCGGCGCCGCGCGGCACCACGGCGATGCGGTGTTCGGAGGCCCATCGCAACACCTGTTGAACGTCAGCGGTAGTGACGGGCCGCGCGACAGCGAGCGGAGTGCCGGCGTCGGGGTCGGCAGCGGAGTCCCGGCGGTAGCGCTCGATGATGTCGGGATCGGTGATGATGGCGCCGTCCGGCAGGGCATCGGCGAGACGAGTCAGCGCGGCGGCGTGCATGGTCGGACTGTATCGAGACCGCGGCCGCCACGGACGGAACTGGTCCGCTGGGCGGATTTGCCCACGTTGCCTGCGCGGGCACCCCGACGGGCCTACGATTTGCCCGTGTTGCTCACCGAGGGTCAAGTATTCGCCGGTTACACGATCCGGCGGAAACTGGGCGCCGGCGGCATGGGCAGCGTCTACCTCGCGTCGCATCCACGGCTGCCGCGACTGGACGCAGTGAAGGTGCTGTCGGCCGAACTGACGTCGGATCCGGAGTACGGTCCCCGGTTCATGCGCGAGGCGGACCTGGTGTCCACCCTGTCGCATCCCAACATCCTCGGCGTCCACGACCGGGGCGAGTGCGACGGCCAACTCTGGATCTCGATGGACTACGTGGCCGGGACCGATGCCGCGCAGCTGCTGCGCGAACACTATCCCGCCGGCATGCCGCCCGAGGTGGCGCTGCCGATCATCCACGCCGTGGCGTCGGCGCTGGACTACGCGCACCGGCGCGGCCTGCTGCACCGAGATGTGAAGCCGGCCAACATCTTGCTGGACGCCGAAACGTCCCGTATCTACCTCGCCGACTTCGGGATCGCGCGGCCGATCAACGACTCGGCCGGACTGACCGCCACCAACATGGCGGTAGGAACGGTCGCTTACGCGGCGCCGGAGCAGCTCCGGGGTGAGGGCATGGACGGCCGCACCGATCAATACGCCCTGGCGTGCACCGCATTCCAGCTCCTCACCGGCAACCCGCCGTACGCCGACAGCAATCCTGCGGTGGTCATCACCAAACATGTGACCGCACCTGCGCCGTCACTGGGGGAGCACCGTCCCGAGCTGCGCGGCCTGGATCCGGTCCTGGCGCGGGCCATGTCGAAGACACCTGCGGCGCGCTTTGCCAGCTGCAGCGAGTTCGCACAGGCCCTGCAGCAGCAGTCACGTCAACCAGTGCCGATGGCGCCCAACGATTTTCGCAACCAGCCGACCATAGCCGCGCCGGTGCCGCCACCGTCGGCGCAGCACGCACCGCCGCCACTGAGCCCGCCGTCACAATTCACCCCGCCACCGACGCGGTCGTCACGGTCCGGCGCGCTCATCGCGGTACTGGCGGTGGTCGCCCTGTTCGTCGTCGCCGGCGGGGTGTTCGCCGGCGTCAAACTGCTGGGCCACGGCGACCATCCGGCCGTAAAACCGGCCGCACCCAGTCCGGTCACCACCGCGGCGGGCACCGGCTTCAGCGGCAGCTACCGCGCCGACTACGGGCCGGCCACTGATCTCGAAGGCAAGGCGATACCCGGCGGGCCGGCAATGTCAGGCCAATGGGACGTGCGATCGACGTGTGGGTCGAATGGATGCGTCGCCAACGCGGCGTACAGCGGGAAGAGCGGCGTCGTGCTCGTTTCGAATCTGACGTTCGACCAGATCGCAGGTGACTGGGTCGCCGTGGCAACAGGATCGGTGCAGTGCAGCGACGCCAGCAGCGGAAGCGTGGCGCCCACCGAGGCCTGGGTGGTGTTCACCCTCACACCCAAGGCGGACGGAACCCTGGCCGGTGAGACCACGCGGGCCACGGTCAACGGGTGCAGCAGCGTCAAACGGACGGTGACGTTCACGCGCACCGGCGACGGCTCACCCAGTCAGGTGCCGGACCCGGCCACTCTGCCGCCGCGCACCACGTCGTCGGCGTCGACATTGCATGGGCGGTATCACGAGAACATCGTCTACACCGTCGGCGGGTTCGCCCCAGGAGCTCCGGACCTCCAGGTCCGGACCCACTGCTTGCGGACGGGTGACCGGTGCATCAGTGCGTTCCATGCCCTCGACGGTGTGGTGACGCTGGTCTTCGCCAACGGGAAATGGACTCGCAACGAGGAGGGGACCGTTCCGTGTGCTCTCGGCGGGATGACGAACACCAAGATCACCGCCGAGTATCCGATGCCGATGCAGCTGACGGACCCGATTCAGACGCTCGAAGGCCGGGGCACGAATACCTCGACCGGCGGCGAGTGCAAGGGTGGCGATTTCACCGACAAGTTCGTCCGCACAGGAGACTGACGGATACCTGTCAGGAAGCGCCGATCGGGCGGCGGACCGGGGCCGGCCGATTTAAGCTGACTGCCAGCGATTTCGCCCAGACCATCCGGGCGCTGCGTGGTGACGACTTCTCGGGAGCTGACCATGGCCGAGCCGCCGGTGATCGAGATCCGCGAATGGGGCCGGCCGGCCCGCCGGTTGACACTCAGCAGGCCACTGCACTTCGGCCGCGAGTGTGATGGCATCAACCTCGCCGACAGCGAAGTGTCCCGCCGTCATCTGCGTCTGGTTCCGACCCCGACGGCGCTGTCGGTCGTCGACCTCGGTAGCAGCAACGGCAGCACCGTCAACGGGGTGGCCCTGACCGGGCGGGGCACGCTCGCGACCGGCGACGTGATCCGGTTGGGCCGTACCGAGATCATCGTGCTGCACGCCCCGAAACCGTCGAGCGCGGAGCAACCGCCGGCCGCCCACGACCCGACCCGGACCATGCAGGTCATCAAGCTCGCCGACGTCCCGGTCCCAGCGACCGCGGTTGCGGCGGAGGTCCGGCCGGCCGGGCTGCGGCTGGCCGAGCGGGCACTGGGCATCGATCCCACCGGCACCCGGGACCTGTTCCCGTCGTATACCGAACTCCCACACAAGATTTCGCGCCAGGTTTGGCTTGCCGTCCGCGTCGTCAGCGTGCTGGCGTATCTCGCAGTGGTGGTGCTGCTGTTCGTGCGGCCCGCCGCTGGGCTGTTCGTCTTCTTCCGGGTCATCGTGCCGCTGTGGCCGGCACTGTTCTTCATCGCGCCCGGGGTCTGGCGCAACATCTGCCCGCTGTCGGCGTCGAATCAACTGCCCCGGGTGGCCGGGTTCAGCCGGGCCGCAACTGCGCCCGGCTGGTGGACGCGCAACAGCTTCCTGATCGCCGCGGCACTGTTCTTCGGCATCGCCGGCGCGCGGCTGATCGGTCTGGACCGCAGCGGGCCCGCGATGGGCGTGGTGCTGGCCGTGATCATCGCGTCGGCGTTCGCCGGCGGTTTCCTGCTCAAAGGCAAGAGCGGCTGGTGCTCGAGTATCTGCCCGCTGCTGCCGCTGCAACGCACGTACGGGCAGACGCCGTACGTCACCTCGCCGAACAGTCACTGCGAGTCGTGCCTGGGCTGCGCGAAGAACTGCTACGACTTCAAACCCCGGGCGGCCTGGCAGGCCGACATGGCCGATCCCGAACCGCGATGGAGTGCGCCACGCGTGCTGTTCGCCGCCGCGCTACCGGGATTCATCATCGGCTTCTTCACCGTGCACGCCCAGCCGGGTGGCACGGCAAGCGAAAAGTACGGAGTGCTGGCGCTTTTCGTTCTGGTGAGTGTCGGGCTCTGCTATGTGCTACAGGCCGTCACGCCACTGAGCCAGTCGATGGTGACGGCGATCTTCGCCGCCGTGGCGATCAACGCCTACTACTGGTTCTCCGGTCCCATCATCGCCGACTCCGTGCGGCAGATCACCGGTGTCGACGCCCCCTGGTTGCGCTGGCTGATCACCCCGGCGATCGCGGTCCTGACACTGTGGTGGCTGGCCCGCACCCGCGTCAGCGAACTTCAGTTTGCGTACGTGACCGGGGCGCGTGCCGAACCGGTGCTGCTGAACCCGCCGAAGATGCCGGTCCGCGCGGCCGGTGCCGGCGACGAAACCAGTGCTGTGCGAGTGCATTTCGAATCAGACGCCGAGCCAGTCGGAGCCGACATCGGGATGAGTCTGCTCGACGTCGCGGAAAGCAGCGGACAGCCGATCGAGGCAGGCTGCCGGATGGGGGTGTGCGGTGCCGACCCGGTGTCGATCGTCGAGGGGATGGGCTGCCTCTCGCCGGCGGAGGCCGACGAACTCAAGACGCTGAACCGGCTCGGTCTGGGTAAATCCAGCAGGATGGCGTGTTGCGCCCGGATTCAGGGCGGGGACGTCACGGTGTCGCTGACACCCGAGCGCGCCGACACCACGGCGAGCAGGCCGGTCAGCTATGACCGGTCGATCGTCAGCATCGTGGTGATCGGCAACGGCATCGCGGGAGTGACGGCCGCGGACTTCGTGCGCCGGGGCCACCCCGACTGCGAAATCCATTTGGTGGGGGCCGAACCGCACGGCCTGTACAACCGGATGGGCATCTCGCGACTGGTCTACGGCCGGTCGGCGATGCAAGGGCTGTACCTGCTACCCGAACAGTGGTACGACGACCACGGTGTCACTGCCTGGCTGAACACGTGGGCGTCCAGCATCCACCTGCGTTCGCGGGTGGTACGCCTGGGCACCGGCGAGACGCTGCCGTACGACAGGCTGATCCTGGCGATGGGGTCCAGCGCCGCAGTGCCCGATACTCCCGGCCTGAACCGGCCCGGAAGCGTCGTGCTGCGGTCGGCAGCCGACGCCATGCGCATCCGCGCGTATGTGCAGGAGCGGCGGGCCCGGCACGCCGTCGTAGCCGGTGGTGGTCTGCTGGGGCTGGAGGCGGCGTACTGCCTGCATCAGCTCGGCCTGCACGTGACGGTGCTGGAACGCGGCACCCGGTTGTTGAGCAAGCAGATCGACGCGCGGTGCTCACAGCTCGTGGCCGACCATTTCGCACGTGCCGGAATCACCATCGCGCACAAGGCGGAAACCGCCGAAGTGCGCGGCGACCCCGCCGTTACCGGCGTGCGGTTCAAGGACGGCCGGATTTTGTCGTGCGAGGTGTTCCTGGCCGCGACCGGCATTCGGCCGAATGTCGAATTGGCCAGGGACGCGGGCTTGCCCGTCGGCAAGGGGGTGCTGGTCGACGACCGCATGCAGACCCGGGTGCCCGGTGTCTACGCCGCGGGTGACGTCGCCGAGCACGGCGGCCGGGTGCTCGGCCTGTGGCCGGTGGCGACCGAACAGGCCGAGGCGGCGGCGGTCAATGCGCTCGGTGGCGACCGGACCGTCTCGGTCGAGACCCCACCGACCATCCTCAAAGGCGTCGAACTGGAGCTGTTTTCGATCGGTCCGGTGGACCCCGGGCCGGGCGACGACGTGGTGGTCATCGATCGGCCGGCGGTGCCGTCCTACCGCAGGCTCGTGGTGTCCCGGGGCCGTGCGGTCGGGGCGACAGTGCTGGGGCACCATCCCGCCGACCTCGCGGCCGCACAGAAGGCAGTCAAGGAGCAGCGACGTGTCGGGCCGGCGGCATTGCGGACGCTGCGGACAGGGAACTGGGAGATACTGTCCGACGCCGACAGGCTCGCCTACTGATCCTGGGGTGACACCCGGTAGGTCAGGATCTTCTGGCCGATCCGCAGGTAGCAGCCGGGTAGCAACTCGGCGGGTTGGTCGCCGATCTGTGTCCAGTTCTGGTCTCCGGGCGACGCGATGTGTGTGCCACCGGCGGTTTGGGCGTCGCGGACCAGGACCATGCCGCCGTTGACGGTGACGTACGCGTGGACCCGGGACACCTGCGGGTCGTCGGGCAGGCTGATCGGCGAGGCGGCGCCGCTGACGACCGCCGGGTCGATCATTGGATTGCGGCCGATGATGTACGTGCGGTCCAACGGATACACGGCGCCGTCGTCGGCGGTCAGTGATCCGGTGACGGGACGAGCGCGGGTGGTCGCGGACGCTTGGTGCGGGGCCTGTTGTGCGGCTGACCGCGCCATTCTCGACTGTAGGACGAAGCCGCCGCCGGGGACCACACCGGCGATCAGATCGGTGTCGGAGCAGGGCACGAATGTCGTTGTGGCGCCGCAGATCGTGATCCGGTCGAACCAGGGCGCGACCGGCTCGTCGACCAGCGGCCGGCCCCCGCTGCTGAGCCGCAGCTGACCGCCGCCCGCTTCGACATCGGCGATCACCTCGCCGCGCACGATGAGGTGCAGACAGTCGCCGGCCGGTACCAGCGCGCCGAAGGGTGACAACGTGTCGGACTCGGGCCCGTGCGCCAGCGCGGCGAGCGCCTGGGGCAGCGCGGGCGGTGCCACGGTGGTGAGCGCCCGCAGCAGCGGACGGGCTCTTGCGCCGTCGGCGAGGTATGTCAGCACATCGCCGAACCGGGCGACCAGACCTTCTCCGCGGCCGATGGCCACGTAGTGCCGCTTCTGTTCCACCTTGTCGCCGCCTCGGTAGTTTGCCGCAGATGCTGATGATAAGTCAGCGTCCGACCCCGTGCCATGCGGCAAATGGGTAGAGTCGGCTTACCGAACGGGGTGAGCGAATATGCGCCATCGAGGAACCGACCTGCCGCCGGGGCCGCGGCTGCCTGCGGTGGCTCAGACCGTACTCCTGCTACGGGACTGGCCCGGTTTCGTCGGCCGCTGCGAGCGGCGATACGGCACGATGTTCACCCTGCGCATCGCCTCGTTGGGGATCTTCGTCTATCTGACCGAACCTGGCCACATCAAGCAGGTCTTCGCCGGCGATCCGCACATTTTCCATGCGGGCGAGGCGAATTCGATGCTCAAGGGGCTGGTGGGCGAACAGTCGGTGCTGGTCGTCGACGACGAAGTGCACGCGGACCGGCGGCGGTTGATGCTCAAGCCGTTCACGCGCAGCGCCGTGGACCGGCAGGCCGGCACCATGGCCGCCATCGCCGCGGAGTCTATCGAGAAATGGCCTCTCCGAACAGAATTCGCGGTAGCGCCGCACATGTCGGCGCTCACGCTCGAAGTGATCCTGCAGACCGTGATCGGCACGACCGATCCCGATCGGCTGGCGGCGTTACGCACGGCGATGCCGAAGCTGCTGGATCTGAACTGGGTTGCGGCACTGTCGATTGCGCGCCCGGAGCTGTTTCGCGTGTGGCCGTGGACCGTCGTGAAGAAACGCCTCGGGGAAGCGGACCGGCTGATCTACGCCGAGATCGCCGAGCGCCGGGCCGATCCGGAGCTCACCCGCCGCGCCGATGTCCTGGCGATGTTGATCCGGGCCGCCGATGAGGCCGGCAGGCACATCACCGATCGCGAACTGCGCGACCAGTTGATGACGCTGCTGGCGGCCGGACACGACACCACCGCGACGGCGCTGTCCTGGGCGCTGGAACGCCTCACGCGGCACCCGGACGTGCTGGAAAAGGCAGTGGCAGCGGCCCATGCGAGCGCTGCTGGGGATGATGCCGGCGACGAATACCTCGACGCGATAGTGCGTGAGGTGCTGCGCATCCGCCCCGTGGTCTACGACGTCGGCCGCGTCCTGACCGAGCCTGTGGAGATCGGCGGATATCGGCTGTCCAAGGGCGTCATGGTCGTGCCGGGCGTCGGTCTGGTGCATACCAGCGCCGCGCAGTACGTCGACCCGGAGCGCTTCGACCCGGACCGGATGGTCGGCTCTGTCCCCGGCCCGACCACGTGGCTGCCGTTCGGCGGCGGGAACCGGCGCTGTCTGGGTGCGACGTTCGCGCTGGTCGAGATGCGCGTCGTACTCCGGGAAGTGCTGCGCCGAACAGAACTGGCACCCACCAGCGCGGACGGTGAAGGCCAGCGGCTCAAGCACGTCACCCTGATCCCGGACGAGGGCGCCCGCATCACCGTCCGCGCGCGTCATGAGGTTCCGGCGGTGGGCGAAACATCTTGGCCACGGTGCCCGGTCCCTCCGCACTGACTGGGCGTTCACAAGTACCTGAGTGCAATCGGGGTGGCGATGTGCCGTCAAGGAATGCACCCAGGGACCTCTGACGACCTCAGGAAGTACTTGGCTTCAACCACGATGGCCGTCCGTACTTCGTGAGTGACGTCAGGGATCGGTCGAGCCGGGCCGTTTCGGCTGTGCGGTGTCGCTCGGTGCGCTCAGACGATGAGGGCGCGGATCGCGTCACCAGACAGATCGAGTTTCGGCAGGAATCTCGGTGGCGAGTCGGTCAGATCGGCGACGGGCAGCTCGGTGAAGGTCGAGGTCAGGATCGCCATGACGGCGGCGGTGCCGGTGTGGGAGTTCAATTGAGCGACAAGGTCGAATCCGTTCTCGTCGCCGAGGTTCACATCCACCAGCGCGATGTCCGGCCGCAGGCGTTCGACGGCGTGCATCCCGTCCGAGACCGACCGCGCAGTTCCGACGACCTCGATGCCGCCCTGCTGCAGGAGCGCGGTTGCGGCGGCCAGGTAGTCGGCGTTGTCGTCGACGATGACGCATCGCAGAGAGCGGCGGTTCGTCATGTAGTGAATTGTCGCGCGCGGATGCCGTCGGGGCATTCCTGCTAGCTGCCATTTGTGTCGACGGCGAGGGCTTCTTCCAGCGGCATCTCCGCGCCCAGCGTGGTGCCGCCGCCGGCGGTGCCGGCGACGCGCAGCTTGCCGCCGAGCGCGGCCACCCGGTCCTCGAGACCGCGCAGCCCACTGCCGGAGTCGAGGTTCACACCGCCGATCCCGTCGTCGGCGACCGAGATGCGCAGTGACGACTCGTCGGTGTCGACGGTCACGGTGACCGCGGATGCCTGCGCGTGCTTGGCGGCGTTGGTGAGGGCCTCGGCGACGGTGTAGTACGCGGCGATCTCGAGGGCCTCGGGCAGCCGTACGGGGACATCGACGTGGACCTCAACCGGTAGTGGTGCGCGTCGGCCGAGGTCGCGCAGTGCCGGACGGAGTCCACCGCGCGACAGGATCGCGGGATGCACGCCGTGTGCGAGCTCGCGCAGTTCGTCGCTGGCGGTGCGCAGGCCGTCACCGATGCCGGCAATGCGGGACTGAAGTTCGGTGGGATCCTCCGGGATCGCCATCTGGAGCGTGCGAACCTGCAGGGCCAGCGTGACGAGGCGTTGCTGGGCGCCGTCGTGCAGATCGCGTTCGATGCCGCGGCGGGCGTTGTCGGCGGCCGTGACGATGCGGGCGCGTGAAGCGACGAGCTCGGCGCGCGCATGGGCGTTCGCGATGGCGGTGCCGATGAGCTCGGCGAAATCCGTCAGACAGGCCTCGGTATCGGCGGGCAGGGCGTCCGGACCTGGCGTGCCGACAATCATTGCGCCCCAAAGCTGTCCGTCGACCGTGATGGGGACTCCGACGCACGCGCGCAGACCGAGATCGCGCACGAGCGCAGCGGTCGAACCACCGGCGTCGTCATGGGTGTCCATGCGCGCCGGGCGTCCGGTCGACCGGACCGTCGCGATGACGTCGTCATCGCCGAGGTGGAACGTGGTCCCGACGGGCACCGTCGTGAGTCCGGGCTCGTCGTGTGCGGCCACCAGAGTCGCCGTGCCGCCCGATTCGTAGCGCACCAGCCCGGCGTTGCGGACGTGCAGCACCGCCGCGACTTCGTCGGCCACGCTGGACAGCACGTCGGCCGGTGACCTGCCCTCTGCGATCTGGGTGGCGACCCGTCGCAGTGCCCCTTGCTGGTCGGCCAGTTCGCGCACCCGCTCGGTCGCCTCTGTGGCGACCTGCCAGCTCCGGTGCGCATCGCGGGCCCGGGTACGCAGTTGCCAGCCAAGGACATTCGCGATTCCGGCGATGGGGAGGAACACCGAGAGGGTGAGCACGTCGATCGGCTTGAGCGGCAGGAGCGGGCCGCCGTCCAGATGGACCTGCAGATAGGCGACGGCACTGGCGACGCTGGTGAGCAGCGACAGGCCCAGGCCCCAGCCAGCGCTCATGATCAGCACACCGAACATGAACACGATGGCGTAGGTGCTGTGCGGCGACGGGTCACGCAGTAGCCGAACCACCCCGACCTCGCCGGCGATCAGGCCCGCGGCGACCAGCAGCCCGACGTACCACGGCGGGGTGGAGACAGCCGGATTCCATCGCGCCGGATTCATCAGCCGCCTCCCGCCTGGTCACATGGTTCGGTCATCGAACCCTAACCGCGGTCAGGACCGTGCCGGCGGCCAGTTGACCGACGCGTCAGAACGACTGGTCGATGTGGCCTGCCGGCGCGTTCGAGTTGTGCTCGCCGTTCTGATACTGGCTGTACGAATCGGTGCCGGAGGGGACGGTCGGGTTGGTGTCCGCGGCGGCGACAGGTGCCACTACGAGTGCTCCGCCGACCGCGGCGATGGACAACCACACGGTGATGCGCTTCAGGGAGTTCTTCATGATCAGGGCTCGCTTTCGGTCGGACGGGGGTCGGGATCAGGTCAGTGGTTACGGAACAGCAGGAAGCCGTAGTCGCCGCCGAACGGCTGCTGCAACTGCCCGGCTTCCTGCGCCGCGGGGCCCGGGGTGGCCACGATCTGGGCGTTCCCGTTGCTCTGGGTGACGGTGGATCCGGTGGGCAGGGTGGCGGCCGCCGCGGTCGGGGCGGCGACGATGGCCAGGGCCGCGGCGGCCGTCGCGGCCAGCGGGATGATCCGGGTGCGGGTGATATGCATTGTCCTCTACCAGCTTTCGACGTTGTGATGACTTCGGTTGGCCGTGTCCGGCTGTTCTTCAGAGTGCTCCGGAACGTCGTCCATGTCGTCAATGCCAGCGCCCAAATGCGGGGTAGGGCTAGCTGCAACACGAGCCCCCTGTCAGCTGGTCAGGGGCTGATTCACAGGACTGCGGGCGATGCCCGCCGGCGGCAAGGCAAGATGAACACAATGAGCGGCACGTCCGGCGTCTGACGGCACGGCGGCCATGGGTCGAGACGAACAGGACATAAGTGGACGCAGTAGGCGCACGGGAGGGGACGCGTGTCGTCATCGCCGACGACGACGTGCTGCTTCGGGAAGGGGTGGCGAGCCTGCTGACCGGGGCAGGTTTCACCGTCGTCGGGCAGGCCGGTGACAGTGGCGAATTGCTCACCCTGGTCCGGGAAACGGTCCCCGACTTGGTCGTGACGGACATCCGGATGCCCCCGACGCACACGACCGAGGGCCTGGACGCCGCCAAGGTGATCCGTGGCGAGCTACCGAACGTGGCGATCCTGGTGTTGTCGGCGCATGTCGACGTCGAGCATGCGATGGAACTGCTCAGCGGTGGCCAGCGCATCGGATACCTGCTCAAGAGCCGCGTCATCGATGTGACCGACTTCTTGGAAACGCTGCACCGCATCACCGGCGGCGCGTCGGTGGTGGACCCCGCCCTGGTGCAGGAATTGTTCGCGGCACAACGCCGGGAAGACCCGCTGGCCGTGCTGACCGAACGTGAGCACGAGGTACTGGCTCTGATGGCGGAAGGCCGGTCGAACGCCGGCATCGCTCACCAGCTGTGGGTGACCGAGGGCACCGTCGAAAAGCACGTGCGCAGCATTCTCAGCAAGCTGAACCTGCCCGACACGGGCGAGGATCACCGCCGGGTGCTGGCAGTCATCACCTTCCTGGATTCGCGCTGAACCGCAGGCCGCTCAGTGCCCAGATGGTCAGGTAGGCCAACCCGAAGAACGCGGCGACGGCGAGGCCGACCCCGGTGGACTGCACGTATGACAGTGGTGAGCGCACCCACTCGAAGGTGGCCGCCACGACGGCGTGCGGCCGGGTGACCAGGTCCCAGGAGTTCCACCGCTGAAACCGGCCGATCACCACACCGATCGCGCAGAGTCCCACGGACATGACGACCGTCAGCCAACCCCAGATGGGGCCGAACTCGCGATCGATGCGTTTGTGCACCAGTAGCAGTGAGACGGCGCCCAGCAGGATTCCTGTCCACGCAGCGAACCCGTATTGCAGGACGTGGCGCCACAGCTCATCCTGCTCGCCGAAGTGCACGAGATCGGTGACCAGATAGGGCGCGTTCGGCAGGAACGCCAGCCAGCCCAGTCCTAGTGGAAGCAGCCGGCGCCGCCGCGCCACCGCGGCGAAAGCGGCGGCGAACAGCATCGGAATCCAGGCCAGGAACATGTTCCACACCAGGAACCACGTCGGATAGGACAGTGGCGCCGCCGGATCGGTGATTCCGAGGACGAGGGTCAGGACGGTCGTGGCGAGCAGGGCGGCAACCAGCAGGTACCCGCGGAAATCGATCACCTGACCAGTGTGCCTGCGGTTTGGCCGGAGTTTGCGGCTCGAGGTTTAACTCTGCCGGGTGTCGGGTACGGGTAAGAACGAGGGCCCGCCTGCGCCCTCGGCTGATCGGGCGAAGCCATGGAGGGAGCAGTCCTTGACGGACTCGGGCCACAACTCAATACGGTGGATTCGGCACGTGGCAGCGATCGGCGCGGGAGCGACGATGGTGACGGTTCCAATGCGAGATGCGCTTGCCATTCCACTCGCCAATGGGGCAGTGGCACAGACATTTTGACGAGGTTAGTCGGCTACCGCGAAGGGCGGTAGCCGGCTAACCGGACCCGGCCCCACGAAATCGATTGGAAACCAACAAGAAATCGCAGATGGCGCTGCCGGAGCGGGGTGCGCGGAGCAGGTATTTTCCTGACCGTCAATCGAGTCGCTGCCGCCTTGTCGAGCAAACATAGTGCAGCAGAGCATATTTGAATGATCGTTACGTCTGCGGTGAACATCGGGTACGGTGGAACCGGAGACGTCCACCAAGGGAGCTGACTTCCAACCATGTGCGGCATTGCCGGCGAAATCGCCTGGGGCCGTGGTGCTGATTTGGCGGCAGTTGCTGCCATGACCGACCGGATGGCACCGCGGGGCCCGGACAGCAGCGGATTGTGGTTGCGGGACGGGGTGGCACTCGGCCACCGGCGTCTGGCCATCATCGATCTGTCCAGTCACGGACATCAGCCGATGCACGATCCGGAGCTCGGCCTCACCGTCGTCTTCAACGGATGTATCTACAACTATCCCCAACTGCGCCAGGAACTTTCGAGCAAGGGGTATCGCTTCTTCTCGCACAGTGACACCGAGGTGGTGTTGAAGGGATATCAGGAGTGGGGTGAGCGGGTCGTCGAGCACCTCTACGGTATGTTCGCGTTCGCCGTCGCGGAAATCGAGTCGGGCCGGGTGTTGCTGGCCCGCGACCGCCTCGGGGTCAAACCCCTGTACTGGTGTGAGGCTGCCGGGGGAGCGCTGCGCTTCGCATCTTCGCTGCCCGCTCTGGTCGCCGCGGGCGGAGTCGACACCGAACTCGATCCGGTTGCGCTGCAACACTATCTGAGCTTTCACTCGGTGGTGCCCGCCCCGCGCACCATCCTGCGTGGCGTGCAGAAGCTGCCGCCGGGCACCGTCATGCGCATCGAACGCGATGGCAAGCGCACGGAAACAACCTACTGGGAACCGGTTTTCGAGCGGTCGCTCGAGCGCGCCGACTGGACCGAGAACGACTGGCGCGACGCGGTGCTGGCAGCACTGCGTACCGCGGTCGAGCGCCGCCTGGTCGCCGATGTGCCGGTGGGTTGCCTGCTGTCCGGTGGGCTGGACTCCAGCCTGATCGTCGGTCTGCTCGCCGAAGCCGGCCAGCACGGTCTGGCCACGTTTTCCATCGGATTCGAGTCGGCGGGTGGTGAGGAAGGCGACGAGTTCAAGTACTCGGACGTCATCGCCCGCCAATTCGAGACCGACCACCATCAGATGCGGGTCGACTCATCACGCATGTTGCCCGCACTCTCGGGCGCCATCGACGCCATGAGCGAGCCGATGATGAGCCACGACTGCGTGGCGTTCTACCTGCTGTCACAGGAAGTCAGCCAGCATGTGAAGGTTGTGCAGTCCGGGCAGGGCGCCGACGAGATATTCGCCGGCTACCACTGGTACCCGCCGATGGCGAGCGCGGTGGACAACGATCCCGCCGACGCGCTGAGTCGTTACCGTGCCGCATTCTTCGACCGCAGTCACGACGCCGTCAACCGGCTGCTGCAGCCGCAGTGGCGACTCGAACACGATTCCGCGGGTGCGTTCGCGCTCCAGAACTTCACCCATCCCGGAGCGGCCACCGCGACCGACCGGGCACTGCGGCTGGACACCACCGTCATGCTCGTCGACGACCCGGTCAAGCGCGTCGACAACATGACCATGGCCTGGGGCCTGGAGGGCCGCGTGCCCTTCCTCGACCACGAGCTCGTCGATCTCGCCGCGACCTGCCCGCCGGAGCTGAAGACCGCGCAGGACGGTAAAGGGATACTGAAAGACGCGGCACGCAAGGTCATTCCGGCCGAGGTCATCGACCGGCCCAAGGGCTACTTCCCGGTTCCCGCGCTCAAGCATCTCGCCGGCCCCTACCTCGATTTGGTGCGCGATGCCCTGCACAGCCAGGCCGCGCGGGATCGTGGTCTGTTCGCCCCCGATACGGTCGCCGGGATGTTCGACGATCCCAACGGCAACCTCACGCCACTGCGGGGAAATCCGTTGTGGCAGATCGGACTGCTGGAACTCTGGCTCGCCCAGCATGTCGATGGGGCGGCCCGGTCATGACCAGGGGCAAGGAAGGCGCCGGCAGCGACATTGTGGGCGTCGTTCAAGATCTCGGGTGGGGACGGCTCGTCTTCGGCCAGACGTTCGGCGACCCAGCAGAATTCGGCGTCGCCTTGCGTGAGGAAGCCAGCGGGCGTCGCGATATCGGGATGTATCTCGACGCCCCACACGTGTTCGTGGCGCTGCATCCCCACGAGTTCTTCATCGACCCGAGTTTCACCTACCGGATCGACCTGACCAAGCCCATGCAGTACCGACCGCCCGACGTGCCGGGACTGTCAGTGCGCGAGGTGAATTCGTTCGAGGACTGTGTCGCGATCAACCACATCTACGCGCGGTGCCACATGGTGCCGGCCGACAGTGAACTGATGTGGGCCAACAGCCAGTCGGCGCCGCAGGTGGTGTACCTGGTTGCCATCGACGATCAGAGCGGCCAGATCGTCGGGACGGTGACGGGCATCGATCACACGCAGTTGTTCGGGGATCGGGAGAACGGCTCCAGCCTGTGGTGTCTGGCGGTAGAACCGGCCGCGGCGCGACCGGGCACGGGCGGCTTGCTGGTGCGCTCACTGATCGAGGAGTTCATCCGGCGCGGCCGGTCGCAGATGGATTTATCGGTGCTGCACGACAACGGCGGTGCGATCGCGCTGTACGAGCGCATCGGCTTCACGCGGGTGCCGGCGGTGCTCGGCATCAAGCGCAAGAACGCCATCAACGAACCACTGTTCGCGCCGGTGAAGCCCGAAGAGCAACTCGCGCAACTCAATCCGTATGCGCGCATCATCGCCGACGAGGCGATCCTCCGGGGCATCGCGGTGGACGTCCTCGACGCTCAGGCCGGTTACCTGCGCCTCACTCATGGCGGCACGAGCATCGTCACCCGCGAGTCGCTGTCCGAACTGACCAGTGCCGTGGCGATGAGCCGGTGTGATGACAAGCGCATCGCCAGGTCGGTCGTCGCGGACGCAGGCATCCGTGTACCCGAGGGCTGCACCGCGACTTTCACCGACGAGGACTGCCGATTCCTGGAGAAGGTGGGCACCGCCGTCGTCAAACCGGCCCGGGGAGAACAGGGCGCCGGCATCACCGTCGGGGTCACCAGCGCCGACGAGCTGGACCGCGCCATCGAACTCGCCGCGCAGCACTGCCCGCACGTGCTGATCGAAGAGCGTTGCGAGGGTGAGGATCTACGGATTGTCGTCATCGGGGGCAAGGTGATCGCCGCCGCCATCCGCCAGCCACCCGAGGTGATCGGCACCGGTACCCACACCATCCGCCAGCTGATCGAAGCGCAGAGCCGGCGCCGGTCGGTGGCCACGCACGGGGAGTCGGTGATCCCGTTGGACAGCGTCACCGAAGACACCGTGCACAAGCAAGGCCGGCAACTGGATGATGTCCTGCCCGCCAATGAACGACTGATCGTGCGGCACACCGCGAACCTGCACACCGGCGGGACCATTCACGACGTGACCGACGAACTCAACCCCGTGCTTGCGAAAGTGGCTGTGGACGCGGCAGAGGCCATCGAGATTCCGGTGACCGGAATCGATCTGATCGTCCCCGCGGTGCAGGGCGAGGAGTACGTGTTCATCGAAGCCAACGAGAGACCGGGCCTGGCGAACCACGAGCCGCGGCCGACCGCGCAGGCCTTCGTCGACCTGCTGTTCCCGCGCACCGCGGCCACGCCGTGGGCCTGGCATCCCGACCCGATCGAGCAGCACTGAAATTGGAGAGATGATGGCTGAGCCCGACGATGCCGAGAACACACGGATGTCGCCGGACGACCGGGGCTGGATGGTTGACACCCTGTTGGCGCTACTGCAGACGCCGAGCCCTTCGGGTCGTACCGACGCCGTGATGCAACTGATCGGCCAAACCCTGACGAAACTCGGTGTGCCGTTCACGCTGACCCGCCGCGGTGCGCTCATCGCCGAGCTGCCGGGGCGATCGCAGACCACCGACCGCGCGATTGTGGTGCACGCCGACACCATCGGCTGCATGGTGCGTGAACTCAAGGACAACGGCCGGCTGGCGCTCGTGCCCGTCGGCACCTTCTCGGCGCGTTTCGCGACCGGCGCCCGCGTCCGCATCCTGCCCGACGACAACGACCAGTTCTTCACCGGAACAGTCATGCCGCTCAAGGCGAGTGGTCATGCGTTCGGTGATGAGATCGACACCCAGCCGACCGGGTGGGATGACGTCGAGGTCCGCGTCGACCGCAGTGTGTCGACGCGTGCGGATCTCGAACAGCTGGGGCTGAATGTCGGTGATTTCGTCGCTCTGGTGGCCAGCCCGGAACTGACCGAAGACGGCTTTGTGGTCTCCCGGCATCTCGACGGCAAGGCCGGCGTGGCCGTCGCCCTGACGTTGGCCAAGGTCATCGCGGAGCGCAACATCGTGTTGCCGCACCGGACCACGCTCATGGTGACCATCACCGAGGAGGTCGGCCACGGCGCCAGCCACGGCCTGCCGCCCGATGTCGCGGAACTGGTGTCCGTCGACAATGCCGTGTGCGCGCCGGGCCAGCAGTCCCTCGAACACGGCGTCACCATTCCGATGGCCGACATGCACGGACCGTTCGACTATTACCTGACCCGCAAGTTGTGCAAGCTGGCCCAGGAAAAGGGAATCACCCACGTACGCGATATCTTTCGGTACTACCGGTCGGATGTCGCGGCGGCCATCGAAGCCGGTGCCGCCACCCGGGCGGCGCTGGTGGGGTTCGGGCTCGACGGCAGCCACGGCTGGGAACGTACGCATCTCGACTCGCTCGAAGCGACGTATCTGCTGCTGTACAGCTGGCTCCGCACGCCACTGACGTTCGCGATGTGGGACGCGCAGCCGTTCGGCGACCTCGAAGATTTCCCCGCCGAGCAGGCCGCGGCCAGCGAGCAGTGGGTGCCGCTGTCACGCGGCGACTTCGCCGACCCCGGTGCGGCGTCGCAGGGGCATCACTGGCCACCCGACGAGGTCAGCGGGGACGTGGCCCAGCAGTAACCCGGGGCGCAATTGACGGGTTCATTCAGCCGCGGATGGGGTAGCAGTACCTGGATATGCACCGCAGGGACAACCTTGGAGGGGATCTCATGACACTTGTGTCGACGACCGCCAACGATGACGTCATCGACTACGTCAAGGCTCAACATCTGACCACGCGCGAGCTGTTCACGAAGACGCTGCATGCCGTGGATGTCACCGAGCGCCGGCAGTATTTCGCGACGTTGCGAGCCGCGCTGACCGCGCAGGAAGTGAGCGAGGAACTGCTGGTCCATCCGAAAGTGCGCCGCGGGCGGGTGGTCGAGTCGCTGCGCGACGAGGCGGACGACACCAAGGAGCAACTGGACGATATGGAGCGGCTGGATCCGGCGTCAGCAGAATTCGAGACCGCGCTCACCGACTTACAGCAGGCCACCGAAGACCACGCACAACGTGTCGAAGCAGAAGAATTTCCGCTGCTGACCCGGCGGTGATCACCGCGGCGCGGCCTGCTCGATGCGGGTCTGTGCTGCGGAGTACCCCAGCTTGCTCATGGCGAATTGTGCTGCCTGGTCGGCCATCCCGTTATCGGGGTACTCCGTGTGGGCGGCGTTGTCGCCTCCACCCGCCGCGCAGACGGGGTCATCGGCGATGCAGAGGTCGAGAGTCTTGGACACATAGCGCGAACCGACGGTGATCGGAGGCGCGCCCGTGTACACCATCTGCAGGAAGCCGGACGACGGCTTGCCGAACAGGACGACCGCCGCGACGTGGTCCGCCACGAATGCCGGCATCGGGCCGGTGATGCCCAGCGGCAGCGTGACACCGGCGGGTACGGCGTCCTCGGTGATGTACGCCGCCACCGCGGCGCCCTGGGAGTACCCGCCCAGGACGATCTTGGTGGTCGGACACACCGATGCGGTGCTCTGGACCCGGTTCGCCGCGTCGACGACGCCGTCTGCGGCAGTGGCGAAGTCGAGCGAGGCCGGGTAGTTCACCGGGGCCACGTCGACTGTCCGGCCCGCAGCCCGTGCGGTGAGCGCGTCGACGAAGGCCTGCCCGGCTCTACCCAGGCCCGGCGGTTCCATGGTGCCGCGCGCGAACACCACTTGAACATCCGGACAGGGTTGTGCGGGTGCGCCGCCGGCCGGCGTGGCCAGAACCAGCGTAGCCAAGGGCACAGCCGCGGCGATGCAATACGTGATGGTCTTCATGGCGGAATCCACCGATCCTCGACTCACCTGTCGGGTCGCTCCATTGCGGTCGACGAATACGGCGTAGTTACCCCGCGCGTCGAAGCTTCAAACCAACGGTGTCTCACTCGCGCGGGACGGACCTGCTCGGCAGCTCTCCGAATTGCCAACGGTCGGTATTTGCCGATGGCCTGGCAAGGTGATCGCCGGCTTGGGCGCAGTGGTCACAGCAGTAATGGCGGCCGTCGATGCGCAACGCGTGGCCCAAGATTCGGCATCCGCAGTGACGGCACATCGGAGCCACCATGGTGGCCATGCATTCGATGCAGTCGAAGCTCGCGCTACGCCCGTTCCAGTTGACGGTGAACGACTGGTCGCAATCTGTTCCGCAGGTAATGCACACTGCCATCAAAAAAGGCCATTCCGTCAGGGTTTTCAAGTGCTCGGCACACCGATCGGCTGCATACCCGGGACCGTTGTCGGTCAAACCTGTTCTGGCAAAACAGCTTTTTGTAGCCTGAACAGCAGAAATGGCTCGTCGGTAGGCCGCTGCGGTGGTGCCCTGTTCGGTTCAGCGGTAGGGTCGGTTGCAGCGCCCAAATGGCGCAGTTGCTTAGACCGAAGCGACGGCAGCTGAGAGCTACCTGTCCGGTGTACGGCCACGGTCCAGATCAGGGCGCGGCTGTACGGGATGCCGTAGGTGGCGATCGGTGACGGCAGATTGCCGGTCCACCTGACTGGTGGGAACAACGCGTATGCCACTGCGCCGAGTCGATGCTCGGGGAGCCGGATTTCCCAATGCGCGTTGTGGGCCTGGGGAAGGCACGTTCATGTCAACTTCGTTGCTGGAGAAGCGTTTACCAGAAAGAGTCCATTACGCCGACGAGTATGCGGATGTTCCGGACATGGTGGCCGCGCTACGCACACTCCCGGCGGAATCCGCCGAATTCGTTCGGCAGCGCGAACACATCGTGTTGCGCTGCTGCCCGCTGGCGGACCGGCTGGCTCGCCATTTCGACGGCAGAGGAGAGCACCTTGACGACCTGGTCCAGGTGGCCCGTGTCGGCCTGATCCAGGCGATCAACCGCTTCGATCCCGACAACGGGGCCGGCTTTGTGGCGTTTGCCGTCCCGACAATAATGGGGGAGTTGCGCCGCCATTTCCGTGACTATGGCTGGAAAGTCCACGTGCCGAGGAGCATTCGCGACATCCGACAGCAAATCAAGGGCGTGACAACAGAATTGACGCAGCGGCTGGGCCGCACGCCGAATACCGGAGAACTCGCCGAGGCGTTGTCCGTTACGCCGGAACAGATCATCGACGGACTGTTGGCGGCCAACGCTTATCAGCCACAATCGCTCGACACGCCCGTCGTCGACAACGAGGACAACCCGCAGTCACTTGCCGACCTGCTCGGTGATGTCGACGACGGGTTCGAACTGATCACCGACCGCGAATCGGTCAAACCGGTGCTGCAATCGCTGCCGGTGCGCGAACAACGGATCCTCTACCTCCGGTTCTTCGCATCCAAGACGCAGCGTCAGATCGCGGACACGATCGGGGTCTCACAGATGCACGTCTCGCGCATCCTGGAGCGGACCCTGCGGGAGATTCGTGAGCAGGTCTCGTAGACCTGACGGCGCTCTGGCGTAACGGGCTGCGATGAATTCTGGTCCGGATTGGCCGCTCAACTGCTCGATGCGCTGATGCGCCACGGACTTTCCCTGGCGGCACCAGCGCAATCGATCGGCTGCTCGTCGCCCAGACCGGGCTTATCGATGTCTAACCGTGGCCGCCGCCGCAGCCGACGCCGGGAATGCAGCCGCTGCCGCCGGGAATGCCGCCCGGGCCGGCGTTAACGCCACCCGAACCGCAGGCCGTGCCCCATTGGGTGGGCACGCAGCCGGCACCTCCCGGGCCGCCCCCGGGTCCACCGTTCACGCCGCCGGAACCACACTGGCCGTTGACACAGCCACCGCCGCCCGGGCCGGGGCCAGGATCATCGGCGGGCTGCAGCGGATAGCTGGTCAGCGCCGGATGGGCGCCCACGGTGCTCGGCACGATAGTGGCTGACACGAACGGGGCGGCCACGCCAGCCGATGCGAACGCTCCGGCCGCCAGCAGGGGAATCAACTTGTTAGTGAACATATCTAGTTCATTGCCGTCTCGCGCCGCGGTCAAACATCGGGGCCGAAGGGATTCGTGAATTCGTTCCGCCGACGCGCTGCCGCACTGGTACTACGTTGTGTCGTAGATCACCCGGTCTAAAACTTGCATCGACAATGCTGATTTAAATAGCCTGATTGGGAGGTGGAGGACGGGTATCGGGCAATTCGAGCCAGGTCGCGCCAGCGCATTCACGACGAAGTGAAAGGTTCTGCCATGTTGTCTACAGCCCAGTTGTCGCCGGCTCACGCCGAGGTCGTCAAGGCCACGCTGCCGGTGGTCGGCGGTGCGATCGGCGAGATCACGCCGGTCTTCTACCGCCGCTTGTTCGCGGCGCATCCCGAGCTGGAGCGCGATCTGTTCAACCGCGGCAACCAGGCGAACGGTTCGCAACAGAAGGCACTGGCGGGATCGGTCGCGATGTACGCGACACTGCTCGTCGACCCTGACGCCCCCGGCGCGGACGTCATCGAGCGGATCGCGCACAAGCACGTGTCCCTCGGTGTGGCGCCCGAACAATACCCGGTGGTCTACGAGCATCTGTTCGCGGCGATCGTGGAGGTGCTCGGTGCCGATGTCGTGACTGCGGAGGTGGCCGAGGCCTGGACGGCGGTCTACTGGTCGATGGCCGACACGCTGATCGGCCGGGAACGCGAGCTGTACGAGGCGGCCGGAACGGATCCGGAACACGTCTGGATGCCGGTCCGGGTGGTCGAGCGGGTGCAGCAGTCGCCCCTGACCGTCGCGTTCGGGCTCGCCGCTGTCGATGGCGGTCGGCTGCCTGATTTCGTTCCGGGGCAGTATATTTCGGTCGCAGTGCAGCTGCCCGACGGCGCTCGGCAGATTCGCCAGTACAGCCTGTCGCACTCCGGAGCTGATGACCGGTGGCGCATCTCGATCCGCCGTGAGGGTGCGGTGTCGTCATACCTGCACGAGTACGTTTTCGAAGGCGACGTGCTGCAGGTTTCCCACCCGTTCGGCGACATCACTCTCGACAGTCCCGCAGACACCCCACTGCTGCTGATCTCGGCAGGCATCGGCATCACCCCCGTGCTGGGCATGCTCTATTTCATCGCGGCCGAGCAGCCGGGACGTGTCGTCACCGTGGTGCACTGCGACCGGACCCGGGCCAGTCACGCGCACCGCGCCGAACTGGCCGATCTGGTCGGGCAGATTCCAGGTGCGACGCTGCACACGTGGTACGACGGGCTGCCCGACGGCTATCCGCTGGCCGAACCGGACCGGCACGGCCGAATTGACCTGAGCGCCATTGATTTACCGTCGGATGCCAACGTCTACATCTGCGGCCCGACGCCGTTCATGGCAGCTGTGGTGCGGCAGCTCGGGGAAGCCGGTGTGCCGCGTGCGCGCGTCTGGTTCGAAGCGTTCAGCCCGCTGGCCGTCTAGCCTCGCCTGCGATGAGTACTCCGATAGCGGTCCAGGTCGCCATCGCCTTCGTCTGGTTGGGGATGGTGCTCGCCATCTCCTTCCTGGAGGCACCGCTCAAATTCCGCGCGCCGAATGTCACCCTGCCGATCGGCCTCGGTATCGGGCGCCTGGTCTTCCGGGCGCTGAACAGCGTCGAGCTGATGTTCGCTGCGGTAATTGTGCTGACGGCCTTCATGGATCAGCCGCCGGCGGCTGCCATGACCGCGTTCGTCGTGGCAGTCGGGGCCTTGGCCGTGCAGCTGGTAGCAGTGCGTCCCGGGCTGAACCGCCGGTCCGATGAGGTGCTGGCCGGACGCGTCGGACCCCGCTCCCGCGGACACTATCTATACGTGGCACTGGAGTTGATCAAGGTCGTCGCCCTCCTGGTCGCCGGCGTCTGTTTGCTCTAGGCGGAGTGTCGGTGGGGCTACGTAGCCTGGGGCGATGGAGCAGCGACTGCACTTCTTCACCCTGGCGACAGTTGACCTCGATGCCACCCGGCAGTTCTACGCCGCGCTCGGCTGGATACCGACGCTCGACGTGCCGGGGGAGATCATCTTCTACCAGACGGCACCGGGACAGCTGCTCGGCTTCTTCCTCGCCGAGAAGTTCAATGCCGATCTCGCACAGGCTGCCGACCACTCGCAGGTCAGCGGAATCACGTTGGCGCACAACGTCGATAGTCGGGACGAGGTCATCGCGTTGGCGGCCGCCATGACCGGCGCCGGCGGTACCACTCTCAAACCCCCACAGCCCGGACAGTTCGGCGGGGTATTCCACGCGCACGTCCAGGATCCGAACGGCGTCATCTGGGAGATCGCACACAATCCGGGCTGGCGCATCAACGCCGACGGCACCGTCAGCCTCGGGGAGTAACCCGCGAGCAGACGCAAAACTGTCGAAAATCGGCGACATGTGACGGTTTTACGTCTGCTCGCGAGGAAACGAGACCGCCGCGGGCCGACTCGCTACATCTTGATTGCGGGCAATAGCCGGATCAGGTTCCAGGTCCGGTTACGGCGGGCGCACAGGCTCGAAATGCCCAGTGAGCCGATCCAGATGCATGTCAACACGATGATGGCCTGCCACAACCGTCCGTCGATACCACCCAGGATCAACTGGCGAAGTCCGTTGACGCCGAACGTCATCGGATCGAACCTGTGGAGCACCTGGAATGGTCTGGACGTCGTCTCGACCGGGTACATACCGCCCGCGCTGACCATCTGCAGCATCAGCAGCGCCATGATCAGCACGCGACCCACCGCCGGCCCGACCAGCGCGTTGATGGCCTGCGTCGCGGCGACGAACGCCAGCGAGATCAGCATCATGAAGCCGAGCATCGCCACCGGATGCGATACCTGCATGCCGAGGCCGAACCGCACCACGCAGTACAGGATGATCGACTGCCCCAGTGCGAGCACCGCCGCAGGCAGGTAACTCGCCAGCACCACCCGGATGGCCAGCACCTCGGCCGCGATCGGACGGTTCTGTAAGGGCCGCAACACCATCCACAACACGAGCGCGCCGAAGAACAGCGCCAGCGTCAGGAAGAACGGGGCCATCCCGGTGGCGAAGTTCGGCGCGCCGTTCTCATGCGAGGAATCCAGGTTCACCGGCCCTCCGATGGTGTCGGCGATGGCCTGCTTCTGCTGCTCGGTCCACGTCGGCACCTGCTTGGCGCCGTCGCCGAGCTTGGTGGCCAGCTCGTGGGAGCCGTCCTTGAGCTGGCCGGTGCCGGACTTCAACTGGTGGGCTCCGTCATCGAGTTGCACGATGCCGCTTGACAATTGCGCGCTGCCGGTGGCCAATTGCTGGGCGCCGTTGCGCAACTGGTTCAGCTTGTCGGTCAACTGCTGGCCGTTGCTCCCCACCTGATCGAGTGCGGTCCGGAGCGGACTGCCAGGGGAGCGCAGCGTCTCGGTCATCGAGATCGCGGCATTGCGTCCATCGGTGATCTGCTGACGGATCTGTGGCGTGAACTGATGTCCGTTCAGCTGATCCTGGACACCGCGCAGGGTATTCACCGCACCGGCCGACACCGGGTCCTGGTTCACCGAAAGTTGTTGGATCACCGAACCGATCGCCGCGGCGGCCGTGTCCTGCGCGGTGGCCAGCGCGCCGGCTTGATCGGCCGCCTGCTCCAGCGCGGTCGCGCTCTGCTGCAGCTGCTCGGTGCTCCCGCCCACCTGTGACAGGGCTTTGGTCACCTTCAACAACGGGTCGGTGGCTTGAGTGATGCCGCTGGACAGTTGCTTGTTGCCGGCCGCGAGTTTGGCCGCGCCGTTGCGCGCGTCGTCCAGGCCGCCGGCCAGCTTGCCCGCGCCGGTATCCACCTGCGCCGCGCCGTCGGCCAGCTTCTGTGCCCCGTCGGCGGCCTGCTTGATGCCGGCGCCGGACGAAACCACCACGGAAAGAATCTGATTGACCGCCTGTCCGGAGATTCGCGTGGATACCGCGTTGAGCACCTGGCTGGTGGCGGTGCGGCCGATGGTCGAGGAGATGTAGTTGTTGGCGTCGTTGTACACCGCGATCAGCTGGGCCTTCTGAGGATCGCCGCTGACAGGTGAGGCGATCGCCTCGCTGAAGTTCTCCGGGAGCTCCAACATGAAGTAGAACTTGCCGTGTTCGACGCCGTCGCGCGCCTCTTTGTCGCTCACCACATGCCAGTCGAGGCTGTGGTCGGCGGTCAGGCTCTTGGCGATCTCGTCGCCCGCGTTGACGTGTACGCCCTCGACGACCGCGCCGCGGTCGGCATTCACCAGCGCCACCGGCATCTTGTTGACCTGGCCGAACGGATCCCAGAACGCCCAGAGGTAGAGCGCGCCGTACACCAGCGGCAGCAGCATCAGCACCACGATCGCCGCGCGCGTCATGCGGCTGCGGCCGAATCGCTTGATCTCCGAGCCGAATGCGAGTCCAGCAAGCATGGGGTCAGGCCCTTTCGGTCTGGGTGCGAAGGTCGTGCAGAGCATGTGGCGGTGCGTCGTCGCCCAGCGGGTTGGTCACCCCGACGACGACGGTGCGGTGCTCGGCCAGGGCGCCGAGCCGCTGTACGGCGACTGCCCGGCGCTCGTTGTCGCGCACCTGCTCGAGATCGCCGACCATCAGCACCGGTCGGTCGGACATCAGGGCCAGGGTGATACGCAGCAGGAAGAGTTCGAGATCGGACAGTTCGATGATGAAAGTCTTCGGCGACAGCAGCGGAATGTCGTCGCCGAACACCGCAGCCATCTCCGGTACGTCCGACTGCACCGGCACCCAGGCCGGGAACGGTGACACCCAGCGGCGCTGCTCGGTGAGCACGGTCTGGACCGTGACCATGTCCTCAAGATCGTCGATGTCTTCGAAGGCCGCTATCGCGCAGTGCTTGCGGATCGCACGCGGTCCCGTCGCCCCGTTGACGGTGACGGTGCCCGTGGTGGGTTTGAGTCGGCCGGCCAGCGTCAGCAGCAGCGTGTGCTGGGCCGGCCCGCCGGGCATCTGGATGGCGTGGAATCCAGGCTTGAGATCCAGATCGACGTCGGAGTAGAGCGGGCCATGCTCGCCGACGACGCTGAGGCCCTGCGCGGTGATCACCGGCGGGGTGTCCGCCGTGTCGGGGGCGGCCGTCGTCTCGTCGTCCATTGCTGCTCATCTCCGGGGTCGAAGTAACGATGGCCAGTAAATCAGCGCGCCGGGGCAGAAACTCCGATAGCGGCGTTCTCGCAGGTGTGATGTCATGCGGAATCGGTCGCGATATGCCGTGACGGACACGTCGTGCTAGCAGACTTCGCGGATCGCTTCTGGGTAATCTCTGTGTGGCTCACCACTCGACGTCCGTCAAGAACAAAATTTGCGAATTCAGATATCTTTGTCTTCGTATACGAGAATCCCATTGTTATGGTTCCGTTATGCATCGCTTCGGGGGCGTTCTAGCCGCGTGTCTGCTCATCGGTTCATTGCTCGTGGGAATGCCCGCGGCCCATGCGGACGGCGACGAGCCGCAGTACGCCGAGTTCTATCTGCCCCCGGACCCGCTGCCGCCGGGCCGCCCCGGTGATCTGATCCGGACCGAACCGTCGCGACTGGTGCTCGAACCGTCCGGGCAGCTGGGCGCGATCATGGCCACCGGGACGCGAATCATGTACCGCAGCACCGATGCCCGCGGAAATCCGGTCGCGGTCACCGGCACCTACTTCGAGCCGTACAACGACTGGCCGGGCAAGGGTCCGCGGCCGCTGATCAGTTACGCCGTGGGCACCCAGGGGCAGGGCAACCAGTGCGCCCCGTCGCGGCAGTTCAACCAGGGCATCCACTATTCGGGTGGCTGGGACATCATGGTCAACTACGAAGAGGCGTTCATCGCCACGATGGTGGCCCGCGGCTTCGCGATCGTGATGACCGACTACGAGGGCCTCGGCACTCCCGGGATGCACACGTACGTCAACCGCGTCGCCGAGGCCGCAGCGGTGCTCGACGCCGCCCGGGCCGCCAAGAAACTCCCGGGCACCTCGTTGGATCCCAATGGGCCTGTTGGCTTCTGGGGCTACTCGCAGGGCGGTGGTGCGGCAGCGTCGGCAGCTGAGTTGGCGTCGTCCTATACGCCGGAGCTGCACGTCGTCGGGACCTACGCCGGCGCGCCGGTGGCCGACCTCAAAGAGTTGTTCCCCTACACCGACGGCAGCGCGCTGGTCGGGGTGGTCGGCTATGCGCTCAACGGCGAGATCTACGCCTATCCGGAGTTCGCCGATCTGATCCGCTCCAAGCTGACGCAGCGGGGCAAGGACATGCTCGAGAGCGTCTCGCGACAGTGCGTGGGCCAGACGATCGTCGACTTCATGTTCCGGCACCTGCAGCCGTACTTCACCGAGGACATCAACGTGCTGATCGAGGAAGAGCCCTTCAAATCACTGTTCGAGATGCAGAAACTGGGCAAGTACCAGCCCAATGCCCCCGTGCTGATCAACAGCAACCGATACGACCCGCTCGTGCCGTGGACCGCCGCCAATCAGCTGGGCCGGGACTGGTGTGACAAGGGCGCCGACGTCGAGTTCCGTACCAACGAGGAGCCGCCGTTCCTCAACAAACTGGTGATCAACCACGCGTTGCCGATGCTGGTCGACGGCGAACCGGCGATGCAATGGATCGCTGCCCGGTTCAACGGCGAACCGACGACACCGAACTGCGGGACGTACTGAGCCGACGACTCAGTCGCGGCCGCCCGCCGCGGTTGCGCGGATCACCCGGTCGCGGCCGCGACTCTTGGCTTCGTACATCGCCACGTCGGCGCGGCGAATGGCCGACCGCAATCCGGCCTTGTGTCCGAGCTGCGACACCCCGATGCTCACCGTTCCGGCGAGCACCACGTCGTTGTGGCTGAACGATGCGGCGGCGAACGCGACGCGTAGCCGGTCGGCGATGACCGCCGCCTGACTTTCGTCGACGCCCGGGAGCATGGCGCAGAATTCTTCGCCGCCGATCCGGGCCAGCAGGTCGCCGCTGCGCAGGTTCGACCGGGCGACGCACGCGAATTCGGTCAGCAGCCGGTCACCTGCTTCGTGCCCGAAGACGTCGTTGACGGCCTTGAATTCGTCCAGGTCCATCACGATCACCGAACACCGGAGCTGCCGGGCGACGCAATCTTCGGCGAGGCGCTGCGCCTGGATCATGAAACCGGCGCGGTTCAGCGTGCTGGTGAGCGAGTCGAGCATGGCCGCGTCGGCCAGTTGATCCTCGAGCCGTTCCCACCCCATCAGTGACAGGCACAGGTTGATGGCCATGACGGCGAACGCGAAGAACAGCATCGGCATCGACGCGGCGGGGGTCGTCGCGGCGAACTGGACGGCGCCGGCATCGAGATGGAGGCTGACCGAGCGGCCGACGGTCGCCGCGGCCGCCACGACGTACAGGGCGATCAGGATGCGGCGCGACGCCAGGCGCTCGACGCGCTGGGCCTTGATGCCGTCGACGACGCTGACTGTGAAGTACCCGGCCAGCACGACGGCGGTCAGCGACACGCGGGCCGGGATGCTGGTGGTGAACGGCGGTATCAACTGGAACGCGGCCAAAACCGCCAGCGGTCCCGCTGCCATCACCCGGCCGCGGACGGGCTGACCGTTGAAGGCGCACAGCCCGCCCCAGATCAACGACCAGCAGGTGACGATCAGGACGTTGGACACCGCCACCGACCACACCTCGGGCACCAACCCGCGGGCGCTCAGCAGCCCAGCGCCGACGCCACCTGCGAAGTTGCCCGCGCCCCAGAGCTGGACCGCCAGATGTCGCCGCTTACCGGCACCCACCCAGACGTGCAGCAACCCGAAAACCAGAGCGGTCATCGAGACGACCATCCACAGGGTGCGCACGTCTGGATTCATGTCGCGCTATCGCGTACGTCGGCAGGCGCGAAGAGCCGGGAGCGGCTGAGGCATAGCGCAAACTTACTCGCCGCTGCCGACGACTGTCGGCAGCATTGGGTAGGGTCCAGCCCGTGAATTTGAGCGTCAAATCTGTCGTCAAGTCCGTGAACACCCGCCTGGCCGAAGAGTTGGCCGTCGCCGAAGCTCAGGTCGACGCCGCGGTACGGCTGCTGGACGAAGGCGCGACGGTGCCGTTCATCGCCCGGTACCGCAAGGAAGTCACCGGCAGCCTGGACGACGGCCAGCTCCGCACCCTCGAGGAGAGGCTGCGGTACCTGCGCGAACTGGATCAGCGGCGCGACGCCGTCCTGGCCTCGATCGGAGAACAGGGCAAGCTGACCGACGACCTCAAGGCGGCGCTGCTGGCTGCCGACACCAAGGCGCGCGTGGAGGACATCTACCTCCCGTACAAACCCAAGCGGCGCACCAAGGCGCAGATCGCGCGTGAAGCGGGCCTGGAACCGCTGGCGGACCGGCTGCTCGCCGACCCGACGCTGACCCCCGATGAAGTGGCCGCAGAATTCCTGGGTGACGAGGTGGCGGACGTCGCCGCCGCGCTCGACGGCGCCCGCCACATCCTGGTGGAGCGCGTGTCCGAGGACGCCGAACTGGTCGGTGCCGTGCGCGAGAAGTTCTGGTCCGACGGCGCCCTGACCACCAAACCGTGGTCCGAGGAAGCGGCGAAAAGCCCTGCCGCGCAGAAGTTCCGTGACTATTTCGAGTACTCCGAGCCGTTGGAGGACATGCCGTCGCACCGCGTGCTGGCAGTGTTGCGCGGTGAGAAGGAAGAAGCGCTGTCACTGAACTTCGACGGCGGCGACGAGACGCTGTATCAGGCGATGATCGCCCAGTCGCTCGGCGTGGACATGAGCGCCGGCGGCGCGGCCACCCCGTGGCTGACCGCGACGGTCGCCTGGGCGTGGCGCACCAAACTGATGTTCTCGGCCGCTGTCGACGCCAGGATCCGGCTGCGTCAGCGCGCCGAGGAGGACGCGGTTGCAGTGTTCGCCAAGAATCTCAAGGACTTGCTGCTGGCCGCGCCCGCCGGGACCCGCGCCACGCTGGGGCTCGACCCCGGTTTCCGCACCGGTGTGAAGGTCGCGGTGGTGGACGGCACCGGAAAGGTCGTCGACACCTGCGCCATCTTCCCGCACCAGCCGCAGAACAAGTGGAACGACGCCAAGGCGACGCTGGCCGCTCTGGTCGCGCGGCACAACGTCGAGCTGATCGCCATCGGCAACGGCACCGCTTCGCGCGAAACCGATGCGCTGGCAACCGAACTCATCGCCGACCTCAAGGCCGCGGGCGCTGCCGGGCCGAACCGGCTGCCGACCAAGGCCATGGTCAGCGAGGCCGGCGCCTCGGTGTACTCGGCGTCGGCCTACGCCGCCCACGAACTGCCCGAACTGGACGTCACGCTGCGTGGCGCCGTCTCGATCGCCCGTCGCCTGCAGGACCCGCTCGCCGAGTTGGTCAAGATCGAGCCGAAGTCCATCGGTGTCGGGCAGTACCAGCACGACGTGACGCCCGGAACCCTGGCCCGCAGCCTCGACGCGGTCGTCGAAGACGCCGTCAACGCCGTCGGCGTCGACCTCAACACCGCCTCGGTGCCGCTGCTGGCCAAGGTGTCCGGCGTGACCGAGTCGCTGGCCGAATCGATCGTGTCGTACCGCGACAAGACCGGACCGTTCCGCAGCCGCAATGGCCTGCTCGACGTTCCGCGCCTGGGGCCCAAGGCCTTTGAGCAGTGCGCCGGCTTCCTGCGCATCCGTGAAGGCGACGACCCGCTGGACGCCTCGGGCGTGCACCCCGAGGCCTACCCGGTGGTGCGGCGCATCCTGGACCGCGCGGGCGTCACCCTCGCCGAACTGATCGGCGACGAACGTAAGCTGCGGGCGCTCAAGCCCGGCGACTTCGCCGACGATCGATTCGGCATCCCGACGGTGACCGACATTCTTGGTGAGCTGGAGAAACCCGGCCGCGACCCCCGGCCCGCTTTCTCCACCGCCACCTTTGCGGCCGGCGTCGAGAAGGTGTCCGACCTGAAGGTCGGCATGGTACTGGAAGGCGTGGTGACGAATGTGGCTGCGTTCGGCGCTTTCGTGGACGTGGGCGTGCACCAGGACGGTCTGGTCCACGTCTCGGCGATGGCGGACCGCTTCGTGTCCGACCCCCACGAGGTGGTCAAGTCCGGCCAGGTCGTCAAGGTCAAGGTGCTCGAGGTCGACGTCGAGCGGCAGCGCATCGGTCTCAGCCTGCGGTTGAACGACGATCCGCAGCGCGCCCGCGACGGCAAGCGGCCCGAGCAGGGCAGCGGTCCCCGGCGAGACGGCGGCGGACAGCCACGCGGGCGCGACGGCGGCAACCGTGGCGGCAACGGCGGGGGCAGCGGCGGCCAGAACCGTGGACAGAACCAGGACCGCGGACGTAACCCGCAGCGCGGCAACGGCGGTGGCCGCCGTGAGGCTGCGCCGTCGGGTTCGATGGCCGACGCCCTGCGCAAGGCGGGCTTCGGCAAGTAGCGGTTTCCCGCGAGCAGACACAAAACTGTCTGTTTCCACTGATTTTCGACAGTTTTGTGTCTGCTCACGGGGAACCTGGACCGAGCGATCAGGAATCGAGAAGCGACGTCGATCGGCGCCCGGTTAGCGTGTGGGTATGCCGAGCAGAACACATGCCGCCGACAGTCACGACCTGATTCGCGTGGTAGGTGCCCGCGAGAACAACCTCAAGGACATCAGCGTCGAGATACCCAAGCGGCGCCTGACGGTGTTCACCGGCGTGTCCGGGTCCGGCAAGAGTTCGCTGGTGTTCGACACCATCGCCGCCGAATCGCAGCGGCTGATCAACGAGACCTACAGCGCGTTCGTCCAGGGTTTCATGCCGTCGCAGGCCCGTCCCGACGTCGACGTACTGGAAGGGCTGACGACCGCGATCATCGTCGACCAGGAGCGAATGGGTTCCGACCCGCGCTCCACAGTCGGCACCGCCACTGATACCGGCGCACTGCTGCGCATCCTGTTCAGCCGGATCGGGGAACCGAACATCGGTTCGCCACAGGCATTTTCGTTCAACGTCGCGTCGATCAGCGGGGCCGGTGCGGTAACCATGGAACGCGCCGGACGCACCGTCAAGGAGCGACGTGACTTCAACATCGTGGGCGGCATGTGCCTGCGGTGCGAGGGGCGCGGCGCGGTCAACGACATCGACCTTGCCGCGCTGTACGACGACAGCAAGACGATCAACGAGGGCGCGATCACCATTCCCGGCTTCAGCATCGAGGGCTGGTACGGCCGAATCTTCAACGGCTGCGGCTTCTTCGACCCCGACAAGCCGATCCGCAAGTTCACCAAGAAGGAACTGGATGCCTTGCTGCACAAGGAAGCGACCAAGATCAAGGTCGACGGCGTCAATCTCACTTACTTGGGGCTCATCCCGCAGATCAAGAAGTCGTTCCTGAGCAAGGACGTCGAAGCGATGCAGCCACACATCCGGGCGTTCGTCGAGCGGGCAGTGACGTTCACGACGTGCCCCGAGTGCGGGGGCACTCGGCTGTCGGAGCTGGCGCGGACGTCAAAGATCAAGGGTGTCAACATCGCTGAGGCATGTGCCATGCAGATCACCGACCTGGCCGAGTGGGTCGGGGCGCTGGCCGATGACAAGCGCCTCGGCGCCGGGGTTGCCCCACTGTTGGCGACGTTGCGGCACACGCTCGATTCGTTCGTCGGAATCGGATTGGGTTACCTGTCCCTCGCGCGGCCGGCAGGCACGCTGTCCGGTGGAGAAGCGCAGCGGGTCAAGATGATTCGCCATCTGGGTTCGGCGTTGACCGATGTCACCTACGTGTTCGACGAGCCGACGATCGGCCTGCACCCGCACGACATCACCCGCATGAACGAACTGCTGATCCAATTGCGCGACAAGGGAAATACCGTGCTGGTGGTCGAGCACAAGCCGGAAGTCATCGCCATCGCCGACCACGTGGTGGATTTGGGTCCCGAGGCCGGCTCGGGTGGCGGCCAGGTCGTCTACGAAGGCACCGTGAAGGGTCTGCGCGGCAGCGGCAGCGTCACCGGCCGGCACCTGGACGACCGCGCGGCGCTCAAAGACTCGGTGCGAGAAGCCAATGGCGCCTTGCAGATTCGTGGCGCGAACACCAACAACCTGCAGGACGTCGACGTCGACCTCCCGCTGGGTGTGCTCGCGGTGATCACCGGCGTGGCGGGCTCGGGCAAGAGCTCCCTGATCGACGGTTCGGTCGCCGGCCGCGACGGTGTCGTCACCATCGACCAGGCGCCGATCCGGGGATCCCGACGAAGCAACCCTGCCACCTACACCGGGCTGCTCGACCACATCCGCAAGGCGTTCGCGAAGGCCAACAACGTCAAACCCGCACTGTTCAGCTCGAATTCGGAAGGCGCCTGCCCCGCGTGCAACGGCGCCGGAGTCATCTACACCGACCTCGGGGTGATGGCGACCGTCGAATCCCGCTGCGAAGAGTGCGAAGGCCGGCGCTTCGGCGCCTCGGTGCTCGAATACACCCTGGGCGGGCAGAACATCGCCGAAGTGCTGGCGATGCCCGTTGCCGACGCCGAGCAGTTCTTCGCCGACGGCGACGCAAAAGTGGCGTCCGCGCAGAAAATCCTGGCTCGAATGGTCGACGTCGGACTTGGCTACCTCACGCTGGGACAGCCGCTGACCACGCTGTCCGGCGGCGAACGGCAACGTCTCAAGCTCGCCACGCAGATGGGGGAGAAGGGCGAGGTCTACATCCTCGACGAACCGACCACGGGCCTGCACCTCGCGGATGTCGAGCAACTGCTCGCGCTGCTGGACCGGATCGTCGACGGCGGCAAGTCCGTCATCGTCATCGAACATCACCAGGCCGTCATGACGCACGCCGACTGGATCATCGACCTCGGTCCCGGCGCAGGTCACGACGGTGGCCGGGTGATCTTCGAGGGTTCGCCGGCGGACCTGGTCGCGGCCGGCAACACCCTGACCGGATCCCACCTCGCCGAGTACGTCAAATAGCAGTCAGGGCTGCGACCGGTCGTCGGTCGCAGCCCTGACTGTGAAACAGCGGGGTTCTTGAAGGGTCAGACGGGCATCTCCGGGCCCTCGGGGGCCGGAGCGGGAGCCTCGGGGGCGGGCGCCGGAGCCTCGGGAGCCGGCGCGAAGTTGGCGGCCTGGACGATCTCGGGGGCCGGGAGGTCAGCCGGACCGGCCGGAGGCGCCAACGGGGCGTCCAGCGGGCCATCCAGGGGCAGATCGGCGGGGATCTCGTCGCCGGGGGCCATGGGCAGGTGCATGTGGTGGGTGAACTGGCGCTGGAAGGCGCCGCCGCCGCCTACGCGGACGCCACCGCCCTCGCCACTGGACACCGGGGTGCCGTCGGGCAGGGTCGCGGCAGTGTGGCCGCCGTTCCAGCCGACGTTCAGGGCGCCGGGCGCGGTCCCGGGAAGGAAGCCACGGGCGCGCAGCGCCGCCTCTTCGTTACCGGTGTTGAACCGGTCGCCGTAGACGGGCCGGCCGGTGGCTGCGTTGGCCACCCAGGAGACCAATCCGGAGCAGTCGGTGCCGTGTGCTGTGTCGCCGCCGGAGATGTACGGCGTACCCGAAACCTGGTTGACCAGAGCCAGCAGCGATGCGGTCGCAATAGCAAACATGACGATGAACGCTAGCAATGGAAAATCGAGAGCGTCAAAATGCTGTGTCTGCCATCACGTTTCGCGAATCCTGTGGTGTGCGTTACAGCCACGTTTATTCGCATCATGATGGGGCAGAAGCAATTTCGCGTATTCGCAGGTGAATGCACAAAACATACTGCCATACACAGCTTTTGCGCAAATGCAAGGTCGCAACGGTCGTTGCGGGGTCGTGACCAGCTAATTCCGAGACGGTGCTCTGAGGCCCTTGCGCGGTTTCGGCGCCGATTTCGGACCTCGGCGCGGCGGCTCATGACGGCAATTCGGCGGATATGGACTGACCTTCTGAAACGGTCAAGTTACGGTGAATCGATGTGGCAGTCCCGGTCCCGATTCGAGCTGCGTGAAGAGGTGCCGGGGGCACCTGAAGACGTTCGCACTTTCTATGCAGATCTGGCGAACATGAGGCTGGTGCATCCGCTCGTGGTGGCGGTGGACTGTCTGGACGATCGGCGTACTGTGCGAGGCCACTTCCGGGCGTACCGGGTGCGAGATCGCATCCCGTTCGGCCCGCTCAACCTGGCCGTGACCTATCGCGCGACGGTACTGATCGCGCCCGGCGGCGTCGTGCACACCGAGGCGCGCCAATTTCCGAACGTGCGGCTCAGTGGTGCGGTGACCTTCGCGCCTGCCGGCGCCGGCACCACCGTCACCGAGGTAGTAGATATAGAAGCGCCCTTGCCGCTCGTGGCCTTCACCGCGGCGCAGGCGGAGAAAGCGCACGCGGCGATGCTGGCGGCCATTCGGGACCACTTCGAAAAAAGATCTGGCGGATCAGGGGAGTGACTCCTAGCGGCTGAGTACAACTGCCGAAAGGTCTCGGTGGCAGCGTTGTCGTCGACATCAGCCGAATCTCCGCAGGGCCGCTCCAAAAAACTTTGGTCACTTTGTTTGCGCTGGTCACGGTAGATTACCGAGGCCACATTAGCCCCAGTCACTTGTCGGTGGCTCGAACTATTGTTCGAATATGGCCACCGACTGCGCCACCATCCGCACCGCCTACGCGGCCCTGGCGGATGCCCTCGCGACAGTCAACAGCCTCGACTACACCGGACTACCCATCGAGGTCCTGCTGGAGCTGCAATCCCAGCGCGAAACCATGAAGTGCGCCGCCGAAGCCACCGATCACCAGATTCTGGCGGCGGCGCAGACGCAGGCAACG
>Ga0070667_100000457_pt1 | contig 42007 bp, 40 predicted proteins | sample KBSS33metaG_FD_64659 | JGI IMG/M metagenome (GOLD analysis project Ga0070667, IMG submission 64659) | Switchgrass rhizosphere microbial communities from Kellogg Biological Station, Michigan, USA - KBS S3-3 metaG | ecosystem: Host-associated > Plants > Roots > Rhizosphere > Soil ...
CCGTTACAATAGAAGCGGGCGTCCACGAGCTTCGATCCGGAAAGAGACCGTGTCTCGACCATGGTGAGGCGGTCACCGGGCATGCATAGCGCGTGCTTCGTGATGCTGACAGGCTTGGGACCAGCGATAGGATGAAAGAGCATGTACATGACATAGTCGCCGCGCTCGATCGGCCCCGGCGCCTTGCGCACCGCCCAGGCCTCGATTGAGGGCGTCATCACCAGCGTGACCTGTGGCATGATGCAGGCCGCGAGCAGAGCCGTCGGCATCGCAATCCCAAGCACGATCCATAGCCTGGGTGGCCGAGCAGGCGTGTCGACGCCGGGCGCGCCGAGGGCGGTCGCCAACTCGCGCGGGAGCCGCCGCAAAGCGACCCACACTTCACCAAACGCTTTAGCGAGAAGCCAGAAGAGCCTGAGCATCGCGAACCTCCTCACGGCCTCCGAGCCGCGCAATCTCGTCAAGCAAACCGCGCAGGGCGCTATCGCCATAGACGACATACCGAGCGCGGGGGCTCTCATCATCGCGTTCGCAATAGGCTTGCGTCGGGTCGCCCGGGATCATCGCCATCGCCGGCACGCGCGCGATGCCGTGCTGGCGAAAGACGATCGGATCGATGATGAGTTGAACATCGCGCATGACGCAGTTCGGTCCCTCGCATCCCTGATCGATCCGCAGGATCTGGGCGGTGAGCTTTGCCATCGGCCCCATCCGGCGAAGACCGCCCGGCACCCCGCGAAACGCCATGACGCCATGAACCCGCTCAAGCTGGACGGCGTAGCTGCGCAACGTCCTAATCGGCATCGACGAGGAGACGAACAGCACCGGCACGAACCCCTTGGCCTGAGCGGACGGCGTGGCGCGAGCGAGGGCGTCGCCTTCGGCCGGTTCGAGTCCGAGGGCCTGGCGGAGCCGCCTGGCTTGCGTTTCCCGCTCGGCGGCAAGCCGTGCTTCGCCGTCCTGGACGGCGGCCCGCGCACGTGCCTCCATCTCGGGATTGGCTACCCGATTCCGCAGACCCTCGAAAGCGCGCTTCCGCTCGGCCTGGTGGCTGTCTGTCGGTATGCGCGGGTCGGACGAGGAGGCGGCACGGTCCTTTGTCTTGGTGACGGCGCCTTCGAGGCGGCCCATAGCGTTCGAGCCCTGATCCTCGATCTTCGTTCGCGCTCCATCCTGGGCAAGCGCGGTCGTTGTTACCGCGAGCGCCGTGGCCAGCAGCAGGCTATTTCTGGACGGCGTTGATATAGGCATCGATGCGGTCTTTCATATCGATCTGGATATCGGACTGGGTGCGCGCTTCGATGTCCGCATAATATTCGGACAGGTCGATCTTGCTGAAATCGAGCGCCTGGAACTCCTCAGGCGTGAACCCGCGGCACATCGGCTTTTTCGCCGTTCCCCAGGGATTGCCGTTGAAGGCCGTTAGCTGAGGGCGGCCCTGCTCCTGGATGATGCGGCCGAGCTTGGTATTGAAGCAGCAATGGCCGCGCGCTTTCTGCAGGCAGATGCCGAGGAAGCTGGATGTACAATAGCTGCCGATCTCGTGGCACATGCCCGATGAGCGCAGCATAGCGGTTTCCATGTCCTGCTGGTCGCAGCCCGAGAACAGGAACTCGATCATGAAATTGATCGCCAGGCTGATCGCGATCGAGGTCGGATCAAGGCCGACGATCAGCGCGTTTGCGCCGGCGCTCGCGGCCTGGCTTGCCGTGGCGCCCGCCCGGAACGCGGCATAAGCGGCGCTCATGCCAGTGAACACACCTTTGGCGACCGCGATCTTCGTGCCGATCGAGCCGATCGACGAGCCCATGCCGTCCTTGACGATCTTGCCCTTGTCCTTGCAGCAATTGGAAAGCGTCGTGCTGAGCCCCGGAGGGCGGCATCGCATCCCGCGGCCAGAGAATATCTCGATCTGTCCAAGGCAGTTGCCGTCGGCATCGACTGCACCATCGGGCGATGCCCCCGGATCCTCGATCGGCGGTTCGGTAACGATTGGATTGGTCTCGAGATTGGCGCAACTATTGGGTGAACAACTCGGCGGGCCACCTGTCACTTTCGTAACGCATGCAAACTGAGACCCGGCCGGGCAACTATACTGCCCGGCCGGGTCTGCCGTGCAGGCGACTTCCTGAAGGGGGCATAGCTGCTGGCCGTTGGTCGTTGCTGTGCAATAGGCGGTCTCTCCCTCATCGGCCGCATCGCCATTATTGTTGAGATCTGCCGCACACATGAAGGTCCCACCATCAGGGACGGGATCCGTTGGCTCGATCACAGCAAGGGCTCGTGCCGATGGAGATGGCGCAGATTGAGCAAGAGCCGGGGCCATGCAGCCGTTGGCGACGACAGCTGACAAGACGAGCCCAGCGATAAGCGATTTGCTGGAGGACCGGGTCATTGGACGGTACCGGTGCAAACCAGATCCGCGCCGGCAAGCCGCACGGTCTGCATCATCACGACGGCCTCGGGAAAATCGTCGAGACACCCGCATGCCGAGACGATCTCTTCGCCCGGCCCCGCAGGGCAATGGTTGGCGCTGTCGCAGGCATGATAGAAGGTGTCGTACCCGGTCGGGTTGTTCTGCTTTGCGCCGACGACGCCCGCGATCGCCGCACCACTGTTTACTTTCGGCGCCCGCGTCTTGCAGATCGCCTCGCAGGCAGGCACCGAACCGCGATCGGGAAGCGAAAAGGGCCGCGTGCTGGGCGCGAAGCTCCCGTCGCTCTGGCGCGCGCGGTCCGCGAGCATCGTCTCGGTCGAATGGTCGATGATGTAAGTGCCCCGGCTCGTGTCGGGCTGCGCCATGCTGTCCACCTTGCACCGATAGGTGCGGTTCTTGAGAAAGAAGTCGCGGGTGAGCTCCACCGGGCAACCGTTCGATCCCATGATCCGGGTCTGGGAAAGCGGCTTCAGGCCCGTGGCGACCCCATTGATCCAGGTCTGAACCCCATCGACAAGTTCGCTGTCGAGCCGGCATTGCGGATCGCCCTCGATCGTGCCGCACTGATCGACCACCTGTTCCAGCGTCTTGCAGCTGTCGTCCACATCGACATGGAGCTGGGCAAAACCCTCGCCACCTTCGGCCACGGCGACCCGCAGCCAGATCTCGTGATCTCCGGGCGTCAGAAACGGCTTCAGGTTGAGATTTGGATATTGATAGAAGGTCTTCTTCTGCTCGCATTTTCCGGGCGGAAGACCCATGCCGTTCCAGATCGATGGGCCTGACCCCACCAGAAGCCCATCGACATAGATCTGCGCCCAATCGTCCGCGAAGAACTGGGTGAGCCGGGCATCGACGATGCGGGTCGCGTCCTCGACATGGAGCGTCATGCGGAAATCGATCAGGCTGCAACTGCCACCTGCCAGGCTGTTGTCGGACGGCGAACCCATCAGGAAATCGAACGACGATCCGTTCGCGATGGTGGAATAGCCGCCGGCGGTGCGGGTGATGATGTCCTCTGGCCGCGCTTTCACCACAGTCACTTGTCGCTCGATCGAGCATTGCCGATACTGAAGCGCGGTGCCGGTGCCGATCGCGGACCCTTTGAGGGCCTGGAAGACCGGGTTGGCGGTTGAGCTGCTATAGGCGTCCGTTGCGATCACGGCAGGATTTGATCGATACTTGGTCTGCGGGAGGGCCGGATCAGCGGAACAAGCCGTCGACTGCGCTCCGACATAGCGGATGGCCGGGCCGTCGATCAAAGCTTCGACCACGCCGTAGCGCGGGTCGGCGGTCGTAAGCGCGCCGATCATGCCGCCGCCAAGGTCGCGGAGCACGGAGGGCATATTACCCCAGGCGAGGTTCGACCCGCAGCTGTTGTTGATGCAATAGCAGCCGGCTAGCTGCGGCATGTCGACCTGGGTCAGCTTGAGCGCGCGGGCGGCATCGACATCCCACCGATAGAAGCCGCACTGAGTCCAGCTTCCGGGCGCGCAGGAAATGATGCCGTTGGCGCAAATGCCCGAGACGGGGACCGGGAGGTTCGACTGGCTGTCCACCATGCCATCGAGATCGGTGTCGCGCGAGACCCGCACGACGCCCAGATCCCCGGTGCCCGAGGGCTGGACCAGCACCTCGAGCATCGTCGCGGTCTTCTGGCAGGCGATGTTCGGCGTGAACAGCTTGCTGTTATCGACTGTCCGAACCGGTTGGCCTGAAAGCCCCGGCGTCAGATAATTCTGCTGAATGCTGTCACTGTCGCTGGTCTTGGCTCGTGACGCCTCTGCCGCCGACCGGGCCCGGTCCTCGACACTCTGCGCCATCGCATGGCCGCTGATGAAGGTGGCCAGCGCGGCCGCAATGACAGTCCGACACAGGGGGGCATGGCCGAACCGCCACAGGGGAACCGCGACCGCGCTGGCCGTGGGTGGAGCGGCGCCGCGGGGGCTGTGCGACGCCGCTCCCGTTCCGCTTCGCGACCGGCGGCCGGACAGGCCTTGGCGGGCGGACCTCCGAACAAGGCCGGCAGCGATTGCGGAACATGGGGGAAGTCCTCTGCTCATGGCACCGGTATCCCGGCGCAGCAGATGACTTTTTCGAAGAGCATGAACTGGGCATTGTCCTTGCCCGGCGCATGCTTGGCCGATGACCAGAGGGAGCCTGGCCGGCCGATATTGACACACTTGCCGCCCTTCACGGGCTCCATCAGCTGGAGCTTGTAGCGGCTCTTGGTCCAGATCGGCTGAGGGATGAACGAGCAACCGTCCGCAGAACTGATCGTGAGCGCGCCGAGTCGCCCCATCATGAAGGTGCCGCGTGCCGCCAGACCCGCCCAGGCCTCGACGCTGTCGTCGAAATGGATGTCACCAGCGACCGGATAGGTCGCGCCCCAACTCCCCATGCACCAGAAGAGCGGATCGATGACCTTGCCGGCCGCCGCCGCCGCGCTGTCGCCCATGCAGGCAAGGCCCGCCGCCGGATTGCCGAACAGGATCGCCTCGGGCTGGATGATCGCACCCAGTGTGGCCGACTGCCAGGTCGGGAGCACCTCGGTGATCATCGCGACGTCGAACCCGTCATTCTCGAGACAGGGAAGGTCGGTGAACATGTCGAGCATCGCCCAGACCGGGCTGATATAATAATGCATCTGCGCGAACATCTTGCGCGTGTTCGTGCCGTCCGAGATGCTCGACTGGCTGCCCTGGAGCTTGCCCCCGGTCGGCATCAGGTCCGCGCCCAGCGCCATCATGCAGCCAGGCTCGGTCACGACATCGATCATGCGGTTCGGCGACCAGTAGGAGACCTTGACCCCGAACCAGAACTGGACGCCCTTGCGGCACGCACAAAGCGGCTTCGACGCTGACTGGGCGTCGAGCGCCTTGTCGAGCTTGTCGTAACTGCCGACGCGAATGCCGCCGATGGTGATCGGGAAGATGCAGGTCCAGCGCACCTTGGTGATCGGATTGAACACCGTGCCCGTCTCGCATTTCGAGGCGTGCGCCTGGCTTGGCCATGCGATCGTCGCCAGAAGGCCGATCAGCATGCCGATGAGGAATATCGGAAGGCGACGGGTCATTGTGATCCTCCCGCTGCCAGCGCCCGGCTTTTCGGGCCGAATTCTTTCAGGACGAGGCTTGTCCCGACCTGGGTGACAATGACCGGCGCCGATTGCAGGCCAAGCCGCTCCCTGACCTGGTCCTGGAGGATATAGATCGCGCGACCCGTCTTCTCGCTGAGCGCGATCGCATCGCCATTGTCGGCGCCAAGCGCGGCCAGCAGGATGAAATCACTCGGCCGCGCAGTCTTGAGCGCCCAGGCCAGATCACGCGGATGCACGACCATGATGCGCTGGGGCAGCTTCACATAAGTCAGCGGGTTGAAGGTGAAGCCCTTGGGGTAGAGCACACGCCCGTCCGGGAGCTTCAGATCGAAGTCGAGCGTATAGAAGGGCACGACGGTCCGGGTCCGGTCGGCCATTGCCGCCGGCAGCGCTGCCGCCTTCAGGGCCGACCAGTGATTGCGGGGGCCAAAGCGCGCACTCATATCCTGGGGCAAGGTCGCGACCTTGGCCTCGATCTCGGCGAGCGCGTCGGGTTCGGCGATCGGGTACGTCCGACCAATCGTGCTGCTCACGGGAATCGTGCCTGGTCCCGGCGCGGCGAGCGCCAGTGCCGAGGCGGCGGCAAGCGCGCTCCCTGCCATAATCACCAGGATCGTGGGAGCGAGCCACACCCGGCCGAGAAGACTATCGGCCATGGCGACTTCTCCAGTCCCGATCTGGTGGCTCTGGGATCCCGACGACCGCAGCGATGAAGGCGACGGACGCTATGGGCGTCAACACCGAGATGAGCAGGCTTGCCGCGGCATCGAGCGTCGGCGAGAGCAGAAGCAGCACGCTCTGGATTGTCAGGAGCAGGAACCCGCTGACGACAAGCCGCACGGCCGATTGCGACGGAACGGAGGAAATGAGACCGTTCATTTGGCTCTCCCCCGACGCAGGCGCGTCATCAGCCTGGCGGTTCCGGCCGAGAGACAAAGCAGCAAAAGGCCGGTCACGAAGCAGGAGGCTGCAATGAGCGCGGTCGCGCGAAGCACCATCACAGGCGGCTGATGCAGCAGCAGACCTGAGACGAAAACGAGCAGACCGATCATGAAGGTTTCGATCCCGACCAGCCGAAACCGCCAGCGGAAGGATTCCGCCTCGAAACGCGCCGCCAGGCGTTCCTCGACGAGGCGCTCGATGCGCGTGTCCTCGGTTTCCCAGCCGAGCTGCAGCTGATTGGGGTTGCGGGCACCGGTGCTGCGGAGTCTCATCGCACCCCTCCGTCGGCGATCTCGGCCGGATCGACGCCAGCCAGGCGGCAGACCGCTTCGAGTGGGGACATGCCCTGTCGCATCAAGGCTTCGAAAGCGGCCACCTCGTCGGGTGCGCTGGTGTTGATCCAGTAGGAAAAGGGATCGACCACCAGGCGCGCGATGCCCAGGCCTAGTGGCGAGTCGATGAACACCTCGCTGTAGTTGGGCTTGGAGTTACGGACCGACTTCAGCAGGTCGAGCACGAAGCCCGAATAATCGAGGATCTTGTTCTCGACCGCCCGGTCATAGGTCGAACCCTGCAGCAGGAAGCGCGTCGCCGCGTTCTCGAGGATTACCTGGCCGGTGCCGCCGAACAGCGTCAGGTCGTTCATCGACTGCAGCACGATGCCGAACGAGCCGCGATATTTGCGCGCGCGCCGATATCCCTGGCCGAAGGCTTCCGCGAGCCGCGACAGATCCTGGCCGTCGGTGCGCGTCATGAATTGGGCGGCCTCGTCGCACAGAACGAAGCGGGGGCGATCACGGGCGGAGAGGTAAAGCTCCTGTGTCACCGCGTTCACCACCACCATGACGATGACGTTGAACAGGTCGGGCATCGACTTCAGTCGTTCGAGCTCCAGCACGACGAATTCGTCATTGCGGATGTCGAGAGTCGAGGGGCCATTGAAATAGTGGCCGTACGCCCCGTCCGACCCGAAATCGCGCAGGTTGAAAGCGAGTTCGCGCGCTGTCGGCACGAGATGGTCCACCCGGTCGAGATCGCTTTCGACAAGGGCTGGATAGGTGCCGAGCCACTCGCGAACGGAATCGATGCCATGGTCGGCGCGACCTGTATCGATGGTCCACTGGACCGCCGACTTGAGCAGGTTCCATTCCGAGGTCGTGACGCCCTTTCGTGTCGAGGCGTTCGCCATCTCGGCGACGATCGCCACGGCCATGGTGATGGCCGACTGCTTGTCGTCGCCGTCCAGCGCCAATCCCATGTCGAAGGGATTGAGCACCAGATGCTCTTCGCCGATGTCGATATAGCGGCCCGAGCAGAGCGTGCAGAGCTTGCGGTAGCTGCCACCGATATCGATGATCCGGATGAGCGCGCCGCAGGCATAATATTGCTGACAGAGGTTGTTGAGCAGGAAGCTCTTGCCGGCACCGCTCTCGGCGGAGACGATGAAGTTGTAATTGTTGATCCTGGGGTCGAACAGATCGAGCGTGACGAGCTGCCCCTTTCGCCCGGTGTAGAGCAGGGCCGGACGGCCGCCGCCGCGGAAGTCAGTCTGGATCGGCGCCATGAGCACCGCCGCCTTGACCGGCATGCGGAAGTCGCGCTCGAGCAGGCGCAGCGTCGTCCGGTCCGCATAGAGCCCGAAGGGCAGGCTCATCACCAGCAGGGTCGGGTTGAGATAGCTCTCTTCCTGCATCGAGAAGGGCAGGGGCTCGCCTTCCCACAAGCGCTTGGCGCGCGCGGCGAGATCGCGGGCATGGGCGCGGTCGCGGCCGAACACCCACAGGCAGGGAATGACGCGGACGAATTTGGAGTTGCCCGCCTCGTCGAGAATCCAGCCGATCTCCTCGATCTGCTTGCCGACCTCCACCGCGAAACTGCCTGCGGCCTTCTGGGCAGATAGGATCTGCGCGCGCTTGTGGATCTCGAACTGGGAGTGATCGAACAGGATGTTGAGCGTGTAGAGGAAAGGGCCTCCGATCTGGTCGCTGTCCTCGGACGCGCCGCGCATGCCGCCCAACAGGCGATTGGCGCGCTCAGCGGTGATGCGCCGGGCGGGCGCTTTGGGCGTGAGGCAGCGCGCGACCTGATTGCCGAGGAATACTTCCGGGCCTTCAAAGACGAGATCGGGACCGGCATCGATGATCTGCTTGCCGACCGGCGGCGCCCCGACGGTGCTGCCATCGGCGAACACGCCGGGGGCAACGTGCGCGACGCCATTGAAGATTCGCCGATAGAAGGAGACGAGCTCTTCGGGGGGAAGGCGGCGGATGCCGAGCTTGGAGAGCTGTTCCTCGACCTGGCGTCTCAGATCCTCACCAAGAGGTCGCCGGGTCTTGATCGACAGGAGAGTGCGGAAGTTGCGGACGGGGATGCCGTGCAGCGCCTTGAGCCCGTGTCGCCCGCCACTCAGATAGTCCCGCGTGCGACGCGCCGACGCCTGGATCAGCGGATCGTCGCGGGTTTTGAGGTCGAGAAAGGCATCAAGCGCGTCGTCGATCAACGGATCGGCAAAAGTGTGGAGCTGGAGGACGGTCCCGTCGGGGAAATGAATGTTGAGCAGGCCCTGCAGCGCGCCCTGGACATGCGCGAACATATAGGCGGTCGGCTCGATTTCCCAGGCATGGCCCCAGCTGTCGTCGATGCACAGAAAGGCTTCATCATCGGCATTCCACGCGACCATCGGCAGATAGTCGGAGAAACTGTCGCGCCTGACCGCGCTGCGCATCCGTGAAAAGGTGAGCCCACCGGCTGCCGTCTTCATGGCTTGGGCTCCCCGATCGGGGCGGCCGGCGCAGGAGCAGGATCGCCCGCGGGATCAGGGGCATTCCTGACCTGGCTGAGCACCGGCGCCCGCGCCGTCCGGTCCGGTGCGGCCACCAACGCGCCGCCTACGACCCATACGGGCTTGTCGACGACCGAATAGACATAGCGCGGCATGTAGAGCCTGTCGGGGCGCTGCCGGTCGACATAGGGCAGGATCAGCGTACGGACCGTCCGCGCGGGCTTCAGCATCGGCGTGACCGGCGCTTCGATCAGGCCCTTCAGTTCCTGATAGACGCTGTCCCGATAGCTGCCATACGCGGTGGGATCGCCTGCCCGCGCGGGACGCGACGCCGGTCCCGCCAGCATCTTCTTGTCGTTGGTGACATTGGGATCGGACTTGGAGGCGATGCCGGCGACCGCATCGGCATAGGCCTTGTCCGGGTGGATGCACTGGCCATGGTCGCTGTTCTTGCAGTCGAATTTCTCGGAATAGGGCGACATCATCGAGCCGACCGTCGCGCAGCCGGACAAAAGCGCGAGCATCGGTACGATCGCCAGACGCCGCATCGCGGGTAGGGTGGGGCTGACCATTGGGTTCACTCCCTGGTTGAGGGCCACGGGTTGAGGGGGCGGGCGCATCAGAATTTCGAGCCCGTGGAGGGTTTGATCTCGAGAGCCAGGCCTTCCTGGATCACGACCACCACATCCTTGGCGGCGCCCACTTCGACGACCGGGCCCGCCTGACGGGCCAGGTCGAGATAGAAGTCGGTGAGTTTGTCCGAGGATTTGGAGAGACCACCGGCGATGCCGGTCTTGACCGCGTCACCCGCGTCAAGGCTTCGCACACTGCCAAGCGCCGAGGTCGAAAGGCTCCCGAACGATCCCTCGACCGATTGCGAGATGCCCGCGATCGTTCCGGCGATGAAGGAGCGCGCAAGCGTGGCACCAGCCCGGGTCACGACCTTGCCGGACAGGCCCTTCTTGCCGTCGGTATCGACGAAGAAGCCCTTGATCGACTGATCGACCACGGCGTGCTCGTCGAAATCGACACAGGAGATCGACACGAGCTGAACCTCGACACGCTCCTTGGCGAGACTGCCGGTCGCGTTGCCGATGACGAAACAGCCGGCGAGGTTCGCCTTGACGTCGTTCGGCAAGACCGCAGGGGCCTGCACGCGCGCGATGATCGGCTCGGGGTTACTGGTCGCGTCCTTGCTCGCCAGTGCGTCGATGCCGGTCAGCAGCCTCGCCTTCATGAAACCAGGTGGCAAATAGATCGTCCGATTGGCTTTTTTTGAACGCGCCCCGCCGGCCGCGCCCCCTTCCGCAGGCGTGGTCGCCGTTGCCGCGCCAATCGCGCCGACCTGTCGTTCGGTGGGCGGTGCCGGCGGCGCGGGTGGCGCTGACGGAGCGGCGGGCGGTGCCGGAACCTTGTCCGCCTCAGCCTGTGCGTCATGGGGCGCCGGGGGATAAGCCGGGGCGTCTCCGGGGATCGCCGGCGGCAGGCCATCCTCACTTGAGGGCATTCCCGCGGCGGGATTTCCGCCGGCGTTCGCCCCGGGTACGACCTTGCCTTCTTCGATCGCCGTTACACGGTCGCCGAGCAGCGACTGTCCGTCGAGGATCTTCTGAAGGTCGCCGCGCAGCTTGACCTCGAGGCTGTCGCCTCGCAGCCCTGCGCCCATGTCGAGATTTGAAGCCGCAGGCGGCTTGACGATCTCCTTCTTGCCCGCCGAACTCGCCGTGTAGAGACCGACACCGACCAGCGCGATTGTCGACACCACGCCCAGCTGCTTGGCTCGCAGCTTCTGGTCCGACGTCAGCCGTTCCCACTGCGCGCGCAGATCCAGAAGGGCGGGGCGCTTCTCGTCACCGGAGAGCGCGTTTTCGCGATCGGCGCCGGTCTCGCCGCCGCCTCGTTCCTGTTCCGCGCTCATGGCTGGACACTCCGGCGTACGACGATCAGTCGAGCGGTTTCGTTCGGAGAGGCAGTCAGCCGATCGAGCGTCACCGAGAAGATATCCGCCCCGATCGCGCGGTCGAGGAAATCGCGCTCATCAAGGGTCACCGGGTGATCGGCACGGACCGCATATTCGCTTACCGACAGTCCGGCGCCGTCCACCTCGAGGCGCCGCCGCTCGGTAAGGATGACGCCCGTGAGGTCCGACAGCAGGATCCGGTCGCGGCCAGGAGCGGCTTCGGTGAAGGAGGCCGGCACACGGTCCTGCAGGATGGCAAGCGCTATTCCGACCGCGCGCTCCTCCTCGACGAGCGGGGAGAGCAGGGCATCATTGGCCTTGGCTCGCTGCACCATGCCGGGCACCAGGGACACCGTCTGCGCCGGAATATCCGAAGGTTCGGCATAGAGGGGATAGATCGCGCCGTTGCACGAAACGAAGAACTCGGACGGCGTTGTGACGTAGCTGCGGGTCTTGGCTCCCACATCGTCGATTTCCTGGACGAGGAACTTGATCCAGGCGTCCGATCCGCCACGCTCGACCGCAAGCCCCTTCTCGGCGGAGAATTTGACATCGTCGATATCTCCGCCGACGCACACGACATGATTGACGTCGCGGTTGGACAGCCTGATCCGGCTCGTCTGGTCGGGCAGCGCCGTGATCGACGTGCTGATCGATTGGGCCTGGGCGGGCGCCACGACGCACGCGCCCAGGAGGCAGGCAAAGCCCGCCGATCGGACACAGGTCCGCTTACCGTGCATCGGCACTGAAATTCTCCTCTTGAAGGGCGGTCAGCCAGAAGCGGCCATTCTCGAGCGCGAAGCGGATACGCAGCGTGCCTCGAAACTTGCGGATGACGCCGCCGATCACGCGCACCTTCTCGACCGGCACGACGATCTCATTTCCCGTGAAAGTGACGGGCTGGTCCGACCGGATATAGGTGGCGATCGAGAGCGTGGGGTTGTTGCCCAGTTCGTCGAGCAGCCGGCTAAGGCTGTCCCGCAGCGCGTTGTAGGCGCTGGGATGGACGATCGTCAGCAGTTCCTGGAACTGCCTGTCCGCTGAATAGGCCGAATAGGTGCCCGCCAGGCTGACGATGTTGAATGTGATGGTCCGAAGATAGGCCTCGGACGGTTTGCTGCCGGTGACGTAGAGATCGCCGCCCGCCGCGAACGGCACCACGATCGTGCGCTGGTTGAGGTTTGAGGTGTAGAGCAGCGTACCGAGGATCGCGGTGATCCCGAACATCCCCGCGATCGAGAATTTGAGCAGCCGGTTCTCCTCGAAGAGGTTCGCCGAACCCAGCAGATAGCGGTGCAGATGCCAGCTCGGACGGGTGTCGCCGATGAGGTCGGCCTGCGGCTTGCGTCGAAAGGGATGGACCATCGCGCCTACTCGAAAAAGCGGGTCTGGGTCGGACCCGGATAGTTGCGGAAACGGGCGAGCCCCCAGCGCCAGGCCAGATGCGGAATGAACCCGCGCGGCTTGGTGCGCTTCCACGGGATGAAGAGGAGAAGAGCGCCAATGAGCGACCAGCCGATGATCCCGCCGACGATGACCGCGACGAAGATCACGCTCATCACGACGATGAACTCCTGACTGTCGAACCAGAGGATCTGGACCGGACGGTGCAGATATTGCGGCAGACGTTCATCCAACGCCCTTCTCCCTTGCTTCACCACGCCGACTGGCGTGGTCTCCGGGAAGCGACCATCGCCTCCCGTCTCATGCGGGCCACCGGCGGGCCGGCGCGCCCGGTCCCGGTCTCAGATCACCATGCCGAAGGTCTGGAGGATCGAATCCGCCTTGATGAGGCAGACCGCCGCCACGATCGTCGGGATGCCGATCATGATGTTCGAGAAGAGCCGCGACACGCCGAACAGGAATGCGGCGACGCCGCCTACAAAGCCCAGCGGTCCCTTGACGCCCTGGTTCACGACGATGTCGTAGATGTCGTAACCAAGGTCGCCCTGGGCAGGGGCCTGGAAGGCATGGGCCATCCCGGTGCCGGCGAGCGCGGCCAGGAGGAAAAGGACCGCCGCGTCGATCGTGCGGAACGTCCTTCCCCGGAGCATTGTCAACATTTGAGGTCTCCTTCGCTTGGGAGCCGTCCAATCCTGCCTGCCGGCACGAGCATGTCGTTTCCGGCCGGCGGCAGCGGTGGACGGCCCCCGATGAGGCCGCTGGCCGCCGGCATTCCGGTCCCGTGGAGGTGCCCGCGCGCTGCGCCGGTTCGCTCTGACGGGTCCGCCAGAAAAGGGCGGCACGTGGCCGCAAGCGCCTCAGGGGCTACCGCCGGGGACCGGCTGCTTGGCCTGGAGGAACGCTTCGAGTTCAGCTTGCTGGAAACCGGAGATGAGCTTTCCGTCGATGAACAGCGTCGGGGTTCCGGAGATGCCCATCTTGCGCACCGTCTGGGCATCGCGCGCCACCTTGTCGGCGCCCGCCTTGCACTTGTGCAGCGAACCGGGTTTGGCGCCCCCATAAACTGCCTTGAACGTCGCCTGGGGATCCGGCGAACACAGAATGTGCTCGGCCTTGGCAGCGGCGTCCGGGTGTATGCCACTGACGAAGTAGACGAGCCGTTGTACCGGCTTGCCCTCGGCGGCCTTGACGAGCCAGAACCGTTCCAGCGCCTGACAATAGGGGCAGTCGGGATCGGTGAACTCGATGACCTTTGGCGCCCCTTCCGGCCCTATGACAAGCGCATCGGCCGGATTGATCGCACCAAGGCGCTTTCGCGCGCTTGCCTCCTGCGTCATCGCGGTCACGTTGACGCCGTTCTTGTCGTAGATTGCGCCGAACAGAATATGTTGGCTCTCCGGCGCGAAATAGATGACTCGCCCGCCGGCTACGGCCTGATATATTGCTCCGTGCAAGGGCGCCGGTCCGAACTCCTCGAACTGGAGGTTGGTGAAGGTCTGTCGCAACTCCTGCTCCGCCTTGGCGGCGGCGTCTGCAAGCGGGGCGGGCTCGTTCCGCGCCGGCGCCGCGCTTTGGGCATAGGCCGGATGAGCGAACGCGAGTGCTGCGCAGCATAAGCTCCTAGCGCCGCGCATCGTTGCCTCCCGCCATACGGACCAGGTTGGTCATGAAGATTGCGCGGTCGATCCTGAGGGCAGCGCCCAGTGCGATCTCGGTCGGCGTCCGAAAGGCGGGATCGATCCGCTCGGGCACCGCCGGATCGAGCTTGGCGATCGAGAAGCCCTGACCATCCTGACGGACGGCGAGCTTGGGACGGGACGTGCAGGGGTACCCCCCGGCGTCGGGTCGGTGATCCTGGGCGCCGGCGAGTGCCGGCGCAGCGATTGCAACCAGGCTGATGGCGATGCCCCCAAGGCATCGGCGCAAAGGCGTCATGGCAATACCTCCTCGTGGCGCGAGATCGCGCTGCGAATTGTTGATGGGTGGACCGGGGGCGGATGGTCGGGATCAGACCCCGACGGTCCCCTCGAACCGGAACGAGGCAAGAGATGAAGGCTCGCCAGGAAAGGCACAATCGGGAGGGCACTGAAGTGCCGATTGTCCGCATTTCGGGCGGCGCGGCCCTTGTCTGGTCGCGAATTCCGGTTGAACTATCTCAGGGGCGTCAATTGATCCCGAGCGGCACTATAATGCCGTTTTCGTCGAAATCGGATATTTTGCTGGGTCGGATAGCCGTGGCTGAGCGCCACGGTCTTGTGGAGAAGGTCAGAGGCCGATGACGAGGCAATCTCGCACGTTCAAGCTGCGGCTGTCGCCGGCAGGCATGGATCTGTTGATCGATTCCCATTGCCATCTCATACGCAGCACAAGGTCATTGCTGGCCTGGGGAACGACCCTCCAGGTAGCGGTCAGCTGTCTGGATCTCGTTCCGCCGACGGTTGTGATCGAACGGTTGGCCGACTTTGCCAAAGCCGGCCTCAGCGGCAGCGAGGAACACCATCTCGGTGCCCCCAAAGGACTGAATGTTATGGCGACACGCATTGCCGAGCGCGTCGTCGACAATGCCCCGGACGCGGATCCGCCGACATTGTCGGCGATCTATATCGTTGCCTTGCAGCAATTAACCCGCACCGATTGCGAGACCCTGCGCGCCACCTATGACCGTGTGAAGCCTGCTCCAAATCGGGAAACCGTGGCCTGATTCAGGGCCTTTGGATCGCTACCCCGCGTCTGGACCCTGCAATTGTTGCGGGGGTTCCATTTGACCGGGGTGTTATGCACACCTAGCTTGCTCCAACAACAGGCCTTGGCTGGGCGCTCTCTCCGGCAGAAGGAGACGCGGAAATGTCGCTGGAAAGCGAGGCTTCCGACGCCGGCGGTCCACTGTCCTACGTAAAGGACCAGTCGGGACGGCGTATCGAGGAAGCGAGGAAGAGAGAAGGATTGACGCAGCGCGAGCTCGCCCGTGACCTCGGCATGGGGGTTCGGTGGTTGCGGGAAATCGAGTCGGGTAATCCCAAGGCGCGCCTGGATGACCATCTGATCTGCGCCTACCGGCTCGGTCTATCAACGGGCCACATCCTGATCCCGCTGATGTTCTTTGCCCAGAAGATGTCGTTTCCCCGGCAGTTGGCGATCGGTGACCTTCGCGAGCTCGAGCGGCTCTGCATTGAGGTGGTTGCCCAGCGCAATATCGATCAGATCACCAACGCGCTCACGCCGCGGTGGCGCAGCGGTCCCATGTTTCCGTCGGCGGCATAGTCTGATGTCGCCCGAAACCGCCACACAGGATCGCATCTACCTGGCGGTTAAGCGCGACTATTGGGAGGGTAAGTTCTGGCCGACGGAGCGTGTCGATATCAGGGCGATCGCAGATCGCCACATCACGAGTCCGACGCCTGTACGAGAAGTCCTGTCGCGCTTTGTTGGCGAAAGATTGTTCGAGCACAGAACCGAGGGCGGCTTCTGGCCGGCGACTCCTACTTCTGATGGCCTTCGCGATCTGTACACCTTGTACCGCGACCTCATCCGTTTGGCTTTAGCATCTGCAGATACACAGCGGCTTCGGGGAGTGCTCTACGCCCACCGCGCGCGTGCATTCAATTCGCACCCCTTCGTTGTCTCGCATGCCACAGCCAGCTTCTTCGACGGCATAGCGGAAGCCTCGGCCAACCGAGAGTTGGGAGACCTTATTCACAACCTAAACGAGCGGCTACTGCTCGTCCGAGCCGCCGAAGCAATGGTTTTGGACGGGGTAGAGCAAGAGATGCGGGCTATGACGCGTAACGGGCTGGTCGATATTCGCAGCGTAATCGGAAAGAGAGTGGCTCGCTATCACGCGCGGAGAATCGATCGCGTTGACGAAATCGTTAATAGAATGTGCGCCTAATTTGCAAATCGACTGCAGGTCGTGTTCTTCCGCGCAAGTGAATATTTAGCGCAATTTTTGCGGGATATATTCGCGCAATGTCGCGGATTTGCCGCTTAGTCTTTGTCGGCCGCAAACCCGCGGCATCGACAAGGAAGCTACCATGCAGACCAATCATGATCAGCGCGAAGCAGGTTTCATCGATCTCGGCTCCATCACGGAGCAGACCAAAGGATCGCCCATCGGCGGCAACGCTGACCAGTTCGGACTTCGCAAGGATGGCAATGCGGGGTTGACCAACGACTGATCGCGCGAGCGGGTACGCGGGAACATCCTTCCGCGTACCCGCATGCAGTTACGACGATGTCGTCCCCACCTCAACTCGCTGCGCACGTCCATGTGGCGTGGCTGGGCAATCAAGCGATCGTGCTTGACGTGCTTCGCAATCGCTATGTCGCGTTGCAAGGAGAGGTTGCTGATGCGCTCGCTACTATCGTCCAACGCCGGGACCACGCCTTGGCAACGCCCGCCGGAATCGAGAGCCTCTTTAGGCGCGGATGGCTCACGGAACGCCAAGACGCCCAGCCGCGCGTGGAGTCGCGTGACTACGATCCACCGGAACAGGATATCGGTGAAAGTGAGAGCTTCAAAATGGCACCCAAAGTCCTAGGCTCGGTCGGATCGTCTTTGGCGTGGCAGATTCGTACGCAAATGGCCCTTCGGGCGTTCACGCTCTCGAGTGTGCTGGAGAAGTGTCGCAGCAAACGAGATTCTATATCAAGAGCGCCGCATCCAGAGACGCTGACAAGGATCGTTCGAGGTTTCGAGTGGTCGAACCGACTTGTTTCATCCCACGACCGTTGTTTGATGAAGTCGATTGCCCTTCACCGCGCGCTTTCGTTCGGCAAAGTCCGATCGTTTCTCGTAATCGGGGTTCGGGCTCCGCCCTTCGCCGCACATGCGTGGGTCCAAGTCGGCAGCACCGTGTTGAACGACAAACTCGGCCACGTTCGGCAGTATACGCCGATTTTGGTCGTGTGATGTCGCTGCGCTATGTGGCCATATTGGTTCGGGCTGGATCCGCACCGGAAAATGATATCGCGCGGCTGACTACAGTGTTCGGTTCGCCCCCGATCATCAGCGCGGATGGAACCATCGTTTTTGCGAACGATGCAAAGCATATTACGATCTCCGATTTCGGACGTTGCATCTGTCTTGGACGCATATTTACAACCGGAGACCGCCCCGCGCCGGTAAAGGGATTCGATGACGACGATCTCCGCAAACTCAGTGACGCCGGAGAATACTTCTACAAAAGATATTGGGGCGGATATGTCGCGATTGTGAGGAAGCACCTTGATTCGATCGAGGTGGTGCGCGATCCGAGCGGCGGCATGCCATGCTACCTGATCGAACGTGATAGCTTGTTGATAGTCGCGTCCGATGTCGGCGTACTCGTCGATGCCAAGATACTCAAACCCAGCGTCAATTTTCGCGAGGCTGCACGCCAATTTCAACATGTCGGACTGCGAGGGGCCGCAACTGCAATAGAAGGGCTGAATGAGATACGGGCAGGCTTCAGCCTCGTTGCCGGTGGTAGCCACTACCGATCGATCGAGCAGCGCTGGAAGCCGTGGCAATATTGTAGTCCGATGATTGCAAGGAGCGATCAGGAGCTTCAGGAACAACTGCGATCGACTATCAGTGCGTGCGTGAATGCGTTGGCGTCTGAATTCCAGCATGTACTGCTTACGCTTTCCGGTGGGCTTGATTCCTCAATCGTAGCTGCATGCCTCGCGAAAAATCACCAAGCAGTGACTTGCCTTACCCTGACATCTCCTGGCTCTGAGGGAGACGAAAGAGCGGAGGCTGCCTCGGTTGCGCAACATTTGGGACTGCGCCTGATCGTAGATCGTCTCCGGGTAGAGGATTTCGACCTTCAGCAGTCGAGCGCAGCCCACTTACCAAGACCAGTTGGTTCACCGCTCAGAAGGGCATTTGACGAGGCCTGTTTGCGGGCTGGTCACGCTGTAGGTGCAATTGCCCATTTCAACGGCAATGGAGGGGACAACGTGTTCGCGTTTTCCCGGTCAACGGCCGCAGTGTTGGATCAGATTGCTGTTGGAGCGAGTTATTCCGAAATATGGAAGACAGTTTTGAATATTTCTCGACTGAGCAAAGAGAGTGCCTATAAAGTCTTGATGCACGCCGCTCGCGCGAGGCTGAAGCGAAATGCCACCACCAAACAGCATGGGCAGACAAGGTTCCTCAATCCAGAAGTAATTGAGGACCATGACGAATGCGGAAATGAGTGGCTCGCTGCGCCCAAGAAGTTGCTGCCCGGGCAGACTGCCCACATTTCGAAGCTGCTGACCCCACAGAATTATATTGAAGGCTTCGGCCGCGGGGACGCCGCCGAACTTGTAACGCCTCTCCTCGCGCAGCCTGTTATGGAACTTTGCCTGTCTGTGCCCAGTTGGCTGTGGTGTGCAGGGGGCCTTGACCGAGCGCAGGCACGAGCTGCTTTTAGCGACGCCTTGCCGCCGCCGACCGTGGCCCGCACCGCCAAGGGCGGCCCAACTGGTTTCTTCTACGCGGTACTGGAAAGCAGTCGGTCAGAGATCAGGGAGCATCTATTGGATGGATGTCTTATGAGTGCGGGGCTCTTGGATCGCAATGCAATCGAGCTCTTTTTCCAGGGGGAGCCGCTTACTACCCCGGCTGACGACGCTATCCGAATTCTCGAACTCGCCGACAGCGAGTCATGGGCTCGGGGGTGGCGTAATCGCCTGGTTTAGAGGAGCGTTGGAATCAACCTTCAGATCCCGCTTCGTACTCATCCATTTTTCGCGCATAGACCACCAACGCTGCTGTTCCGGCGATGATAGTGCAGCGCTAGCCGCGTCCGGCTTCAACCAGAATGTGAACCACGCGATATTGCGCTCGTAGACGGCCAGTTTGTGAGCCGGCTGCCACTTCGTATGATGCTCGTCCGGGAAAACGTAAAGATCAGTTGGGACATTGTGTTCCCGAAGGGCGGTGAATGCTGCAAGTGCGCCGAGATACTCGTCGTCGGCGCTTTGCATGAGCAACGGAGTTGTTATCGTTCCGGCGTTTAGAGAGGGAGAGTAGGCGTTCCAGAAATTTGACTTTCGATCTGTATAGTCTGGGTATCCGTTGCCCCGAAGCCAATCTGATTCGTTCAGCCCTAGTATCGGGAAGAGAGTACCAGGGTCCTCGCAGCACGTACTTGATGCTGCGGCTGCAAACATTCTTGTGTTGGCAATTGCGAATTGAAGCGTCGACGACCCGTCGCTGAGCCCGGTAATACCCACACGCGCCGGGTCGACGATACCGCGGTCCGTCAGCGATTTAACCGCGCGTTCTATGGCCGAAAGGACATTTCGTTTGTCCGCCCATTCATTGTGGCCCAGACGCTCGATATCGGCGATCGTCGTCCCAGGGGTTCGTGGGCCGAGATTGGGCGGGCGATTGAAACTGAGTACGGCAAACCCTGCCGACGCCAGGGGTATGATAGGATACTCGTCGCCAGTTCCGCCCCGGAGGAACCCTCGTGAGTCATATTGCACGATTACGAGGGGAAGCCGAGAATGCCCGTCATATCCAGGAGGGAGGACGAGATCGGAGAAAACCTCCGAGCCCATTTTGCTACGCAGATAAATGCGCTCGACAGATGGAAGGCGCATTCTCTGAAAGTCTGGGTTCGGATCATAGATCAGGCCTATTTTCCCCGAACGGGTATCGATAGCTATAATGTGCCGCGGTCGAAGTGACGCCTCCCGTAGGCACAGCAGTCTTGTGGTCACCATTTGGCAACCGATCAACAGATCGCGACTTTTGTACAACCTGTGCGGCTTCGGACTCCTCAGATCCCAGATGTACACGGCCGTCTCATTATTGGCCCAGCCTTCGCGGCGTGAGAACAACACTGTCCGGCCGCTCGATGCCAACCAGATGCCGGTGATTGAGCCGGAGCAGGATTCTCCACGGCACGTCAACTGGTGGCCCGCCAATGTTACCCGAAGCTTTCCCGTGGAGTAGGTCATTTCGGAAATGTCTGGCTCTAGCCACGCCTCGCTCGCGCCCGCCACTGCCCGCAGTCGCTTCGCGCCCTCTACAGCGAGAGGTGAGTCAAGTTCTCGAGCCTCCGGACCTTCAGTTAGAACGTGATCGCCGGATTCCACGGCGAATTCCACGGCGGTAAAAGCCGCGTCCGTGCTTGGCCACGGCCGATTACTTCCGATTGGTGCCCATCGGTCATCGTATAAATACCCCTTCAGCCCTTCCCTGACTATTGACTGCTGTGCTTCGCTCGTCGTTGGCCTTAAAGTTGCGATCAAACGTCCCTTCTTTGCGGCCCATCGGAAATTGATGACGTCATTGTCTTTTAAGCCGAGCGTGCGGCGAAATGTTCCGTCGATCGAAGTGACCTGAATCTGCGTTCGGCCATCAATTATTTTGAGATAGGCGATCAGTTTTCCATCGGATGACCATTGGGGGCGAATCAACTCCGCCTCGCCGCTAGGATATCCGGCAAGAGTCCCCCGTTTGAATGTAAATCGCTTGAGCGTGTCTCCAGTATCGATCGAAATGGGAGGCGATGAACTGTCGATTTTCATGACCATCATGGCAAGGCAAAAGCTGTTGGTCTCAGGAATGGCCTGCTTGGTCTGGAATGCGACGAAGTTTCCATCGGGCGAAACGGCCAGCGGGCTCTCACCTAAAAGCAGGCTCGGTGTTGGCCCGATATCTCGCAATCCTGCGATATCTTTTGAACCGATCGTTGACGATTCCGAACCCATACGAGTAGGCGGGGAGCCCGCATCGTCACAATGTGTCGAGGCGTGTACGATACTTGGCCAAAGAAGCAATGCTGCCGCTAGCGTGGTGCGCGTCCAAACCATGTGTCAGAAGCGCTTGCTGAGCGTAAAGCTGATCGAGCGTCCGATCGCAGAATAATTTGTCGAATCCCATGTTGGGTCAATGGATGAACTATTCTGAATTATCGCCGGCTTGGTGTTGGTGACGTTTTGGACTGCGAACGATGCTTCGAACCCCTTCAACGCCCCGTTCTCAATAGCATAAGCTAGGGCTAGGTCTAAGGTGGTCATTCCGGCGACGTTTGTCGGTGACGTCAGGCGATCGTCGACGACACCGCTAACTCTGTTGACGAATGCGCTTGCAGAAAGCGTCTGCTTTTCCCAGATCACCCCTACGCGCCACCGCCAGTGCGGGGGGTCGAAGATCGTGCCCGCCAGGTTGTATGCGGGTAGACCCGCGACTAGAATTTGTGAGCTATCCAGGTAGGTCGCGTTCCCGGTTACGGTGAACTGGCCCACGGTTCCTGCCTGCAGACGGTATCGTAAGTTGAAATCAACGCCTTGAATATCCTGCCTGGCTGAGTTTCTTTCGCGCCCATCAACGATTGCGACCACCTTAGTCGGGTCGTATGGACCACTCGTTTGGTTCGAAATACCCTCCGGGGCCCCCGAGATTGCCGCGGCTATTTGCGCGGCGCTTGGGTTGAACGTGATAAGATTTTGATAGAGCGGGTTTGTCAGTAGGCCGAGCCGAGATTGGATCGGTTCTATGATCCGTCCCTTGTAGCGGACCTTAAAATAGCTGACTTCAGCCGATAGACCGGGTGCGAATATTGGTTGAATCGCCAACGTCGCGGTCCATGTGTTAGCCCGCTCCGGTTTGAGACTGTCTGGGTTTCCGCCGCTCACTTGCAGCGCCGTGGCGCCTGCCGGGTATCCTGTGGCGCCGTAAGCTGACACGTCACGGAGGCTCACGAATTTAGCTTGAAATTGCTGGTAAAGCGTCGGCGCCTTGAACGATTGACCCCAAGATCCTTTGAGACTGACCCCCTCGATCGGCGCGTAGAGAATTCCTAGCTTCGGGGTGGCAAGTCTGTCGACATGCAAATAGTCTTCGTATCTCAAAGCACCGTCCAACTCTAGACGATACACTCCTGAGACTGCCATTCTTGGAGAAACGATCGGAACCCGTGCCTCGCCGTATACGAAGTAACTGTCACGGCTCGACGTGAAATCGCTTGTCACGGTTGTAGCTGTGTCAAACGTGAAGGTATTCAGAACTTTCAGTGAGTTAGAGCGATAGCCTGTGCCACCCGCGAGCCGAAGGTCACCAGCGGGCAGGGCGAGTACCCGACCTTCGAAGCCAATCTCGCCGGTCTTCAGCGTATCCCTATAGTTGACATCCACAGTGAGAACCGCAGAGCCTGCGGAGTAGAGCTTGCTCTGAACAAATGTCTTCGACTGCCCGTACGTTCCACTCGCATTTAGCGTCCAGTTGCCAGAAACCTGCCATGAAAGTTTAGGGGATACCGAGAACGCATCGACCTTTGGCACTGAAGCAACGCCGTTAGCCAAGTAGTCGGCCGTGGCGGTCGACGGCGACTGGATAATGGATTTCCTATGATTGTACGTTGCGTCGCCGGAGATGCGAATCGAATCGGTAATGTCATGGCGTAAATTGACGAGGGCAGAGAACTGCTCAAGCGACGGATAAAGGGTCTGGCTACCATCGAGAGCACTAGTGAAGGATCGCTGCCCGGCGAGAATGGCGGTCGATTTCGAATAAGTCGCCGCTCCGATAATTGAGGTATGGGCTAGCTTCTGTCCAAGCACGATATCATATTGCTGCTGCTCGAAACCGCCGTTGGTCGCCCCTCCATATCTCGCGCTGGCGACTGCGCCATCGAAGTCATTTTTCAGAAGTACGTTGGCGACTCCGCCAACCGCGTCGGACCCATAAATCGCGGACGACCCATCCGCTACGATCTCAATACGATCGACCGCGGCTAACGGTATCGATGAAATGTCGATGCCCTGGTTTAGCCCATCATAGGGCATTCGATGCCCGTTCAAGAGAGTTAGGGTGGCATCGCTTCCCAACCCTCGAAGGTTGAGAGCTGTCGAAGATGTTGTATTCTCCTGGTTGCCTTGGTTTCCGCCACCCGCGACGCCCGGATTTTGGCCTCCGGTGAAATTCTGTGGAATTGATCGGACCAAGTCCGCCAAGTTTGTATATCCATATTGTCGGATCTCCTTCTGCGTGAAGGAAATGACGGGGGAAGTCGGCTCGCCGCCGCGTATATGGCTGCCCGTTACGACGATATCCGCAGAGTGAAGCGAGGCGTCTACCGACGCGCTCGCGGCGGACGATCGCCCCCGGACGACAAAGCCCCCATCACGAAGCTCTGCCACAAGGCCCGTCCCCGTCAGCAGCCGGTCGATCGCCTGCTGGGCCGTAAAGGTTCCATGGACCGGCCGGACTTTCTTTCCAGCGACAGCAGAGGACGACACGATTACTTCGAGGCCAGACTGCCGACTGATCGCCTTGAGAGCCTCACCTAGATCGACTGCCTCGATATCATATTGCTGCCGAGTTTCCTGCGCCGCAGCCATCTGCGTATAGCACAATGCTCCCATCGCGGCCGCTGCAAGCAGCGCGCCGCGGCCCATACCACGAAATTGCATGGTCGCCCCCCTGGCTCAGATTTTGGATGTTCCGGGCCTATGGACGGGGGGCGGCCTATACTACTTGGTGGTATGTGACATTTTTTGGTCGCGTTCGGTCAACGGTGCTTCAGGACGATGACTCCGGCGTTCGCTTGGTCGAGATCGAGACCGAAGATCAACGCCAGTTTCCGAGCGAGGGCAGCCGGATCGTTCAGCCGAAACCGCCCGGAAACCTTGAGCGCCGCCAGGTCCGGCGAAGCCAGTTGGATCTGGATGCCGCCCCGCCGATTGGCCGATGCCACCAGTTCGCCAAGCGGTGTCTCGCTGAACTCTTCCATGCGATCAGAGGCGGACGCCTGCGGCAGTGCCGCCACGTCGCTTGCCGGCGGCGACGCCGCTACCGGAGACGGCACGACCGGCGTGCCGATGCTGGTTTGTGACAGGACGATCATCTCGCCCGCCTGTAGCCGGCGTACGCTGTTCTGGCGGGGATCAGAGCTCTCCAGCGCTACGTCGACGCTGCCTCGCACGAGATGAACCGCGACCCGTTGTGATGCGAGCAAGGTCACCTCGAAGATCGTACCGCGCGCGGTGACACTGCCTTTGCCCGCATGCACGACGAATGGCCGCCCTTCATGGGCAACCTCGAAGCGCGATTTCCCCTTCTGCAGATAGAGAGCTCGATCGGTTTCATCATAGGCGACAAGCAGAAGGCTGTCCGGCTCGAGCTTGACGATCGATCCATCGGGCAGGGTCTGGGTTAGAACCTGGCCATCCCGCGTCTCCAGTCGCAGCGCTTTGCCGGACGTGATCGAGCGACCGGCAATCTCGGTTCCGGGGCCGTTATTGCGAAGGTAGCCGGGGACGATCGCGGCGCTCAGGGCGATGACAATGCAGAGCACCGCAAACCCGCCGCCAGCGAACCAGAGGAGAGGGCGCCTTCTGGTCTCCTGGGGTGGTGGCCCGTCGGGCGCGCGATCCTCCTCGCCGGGGTCATCCCGTCGTTCGGCTTCCTCCTTCAAGAACTTTCCCATCGCGTAGACTTCGCCCGCGCGATTGTAGAAGGCGCGGTGCAACGCGCCGCGCGCGAGCCATGCCTCGAATTCGGCCTTGTGCTTCTCGGCTTCCGGGCCACGCATCCTGCCGAACCACATGCTGGCCTCGGCCATGATGCTGTCCTGCTCAGGGGCGTCCTGAGGGTCTTCCTCGCTCATCCGCGATCCAATGCTTTACTGATGCGCAGAACTGCCTGCGCAATATGCCATTCAACCGTTCGCGTGCTGATACCCAAATGCTCGGCTATCGTCTTGACGCTGTGCTCCTCGACGCGGTGCATGAGGAACACCTCTTTGGTCCTGGGCGGCAGTGTCTCAACTGCCGCACGATATTGCTCGCGCGCCTGCGTCATTTCAATCTCATAGGCCTGATCGGGCGGGACGGCCGGCTCGATGCCCTCCATCGGCACGAAGCCCGGCGCTCTTTGCTGCTTGTGGTTCCTGTCGATGAGGAGATTGCGCATGATCCGCTTGAGATAGCCCGTGGGATCGCGCAGCTCTTCGAACGGTCTGCCCGCCACGAGCCGCGCGAATATCTCCTGCACCAGATCGTCGGGATCCTCACGGCCGCGAAATCGCATCTGGAAATAGCGCACAAGCCGCGGCGCTTCGGAGCGGTACATGGCCTCGAGATCCCGATGCCGCCCATCGGGCCGGGATCCGTCCTGGGCTTCGGTCGCGCTCCTCTCAGCCAAGGCACAGATCGCCGCCAACTGTCGCCAAAGCTCTTGTATGTCCAATGATCGTCACGAGCCGCCCATCCCTGGGTGCCGGTCAAGTCGCCTATGCTGTCGCCTGACACAGGATGGACGGGCGTTCGTGATGCCGGGCAGGATAATTCCACAGCGGGCGCTGCCGGCCTATATCTCCGCTGCCCTGCAAGTGTGCATCACATCTCTTTCCGCTGCAACCGGTCTCTCCGGGATACCGTCAGTTGGATTGGACGATGCGCGCAAGCTCGTCGATGCAATCGTCGAGCAGCCGCAGGCCGCCGGCAGAAAGATCGACATTGACCCGCCGTCCATCCCGTGGATCGGGGTGCCGGATAAGCAACCCCCGTTCCACCAGTCGATTGATGGTGAAGAGCGCGGTGCGTTCCGGCACGCGCGCCGCGCCGCCCAGGCCAGTCAACGACATCGGCCGATGCTCTTCACGTGTATAGAGGTCCAGCATCATATCGAGGGCCGGCGTCGAGAACAGGTCGCGACCGAGCCGGTCCTCGACATGCCGGCTGATCCGAACGATCAGCCGTGCAAATCCTCCCCGGTCCAGACTTTGTCCGCCGCAATGAAAAACCGGCCCGCTCATTCCGGCGTGCCCTGACCTACCGTGAGATGCGAGATCGTCCCGGCATAATATTGCTCGATGAGATCCTCTTGCTCGGGTCTCAGCACATCGATGGCGCCGCGGCGATGCCTCCCTTCCCCGAGGAGGAGCGACGGGCAATGCCCCTCATATGTGCCGAGATTGGGACGGTGGGCGCGATAGCCGGCGAGCGATTGCAACTCCTCGGAAAAGGTACGCGCAATCTCCGGTGGATAGGCTAGCCACGGCAGTTCATAGGGCTTGAGCCAGCCGAGGCTGTAGCTGACGATCATCCCGCGCCTTGCCGTCAACGTACGGTTGGCGCCACCGGCATGAAGCGTGGAGCCCAGAAACAGAAGTGCCGCGCCGGGTTCCATTTCGATCGCGATCGCCTCGGCGGGATCGAGAAGAATCTCTGCCTGTCGATGGTGGCTACCCGGCCAAACCAGGGTCGCGCCATTTTCCACCGTATAGGGCGTGAACGGCCACATCACGTTGATGAGATATTCGACGCCCGGAACTCTGACCGGCCACATGTCCTGATCGCGGTGCGGCGGTTGGGCACGACCGCCAGGCTGAATCTCGATCGCTTGGGTGAGGTTGAGCTGGATCCGGTCGCATGCCGGCCCCAATATATGCTGGACGATTTCGAGTATGTGAGGCTGCAGGACGAATTCATGCGTGAGCGCTGTGCGCGCCAGCAGGCCGTGAAAGCGCTTGGTCGAAGCCCCGTAGAATGGCCCCTTTGCCATCGGTGTCGCTTCAAAATCCCGATCGAGCGCGTGTCCGAGCGCGGATGCGCTGGTAGGCTCGATGGCGTCGGGGATCACGCAATAGCCATCCCGAAGGAGCGCGGCGAGAGCATTGTCGGCGACGATCTCGGTCACCTGTTGAGCGGAACTGGCCATCTTCCCCTCCTATGCCGCGATCAGGCTGGCCGGGGCGGCAAGATCGATCTCGCTATGGGCATAGGTGCCAGCAGCCCGAAGCAACGCGATCGTGTCTCCCGCGACTTCGATGAGAAGGGCGCCGGTGTTCACCCCCGCCACCTGACGGGGCTCGCCCAATGGGCGGCACCTCCAACCCAGTGAAAGAATTTGGACCAGCCAGCCGGAATCGGCGATGCAACTGAAAGCACGCACCTCGTGCATGAGGGCATAGTGGACGGCGGCCGTCGTCAGCCTGTTTCGCACCTTGAGGCGCTCCACGGCGCGCAGGCGGGGCGAAAGGCACCCTCGCGTGATCTCGAATATGTCGGGTCCGCAGGGAACGGGGCCATCGCATAGATGCGGGAAGAGCGAACCCAGCAGATGGTCGCGGTCCGTGGGCAAGAGGCGGATGGACCCCATATGCTCGCCCGCCGCCGACGTCTCGACCAGATAGACGGCCCCGGGGGTGTCGAACTGGTCCATTTCGAACCTACCCTCGCGAACCGGCACGTCCCAGCGCAGCAGGTCCACGAAGACCCGCTTGCGTTCCTCGAACATCGCCTCGATGTCGTGGCAGATTTGCGGGTCATGTACTCCTGTGAATATCCGGATCATAACTTCCTCCCGTTGGTGGCGGGAGGAAGTTCACCTCAGTGTCCGGCATTGGCGACGAGCCAATCAGCCGGTTGTTTATCGGCGGAAAACGTCCCCGAACGAGATCTGGCCGTCGAACAATGCACGCACGACGAGCAATGGCCGTTGTGCGTTGCCATACGCTTTACGCACATTCTCGACATGGCCATGGGCGGTTCGTTCCGAAATGCCGAGCAATGCGCCTATCTCGGGGTCGGGCTTTCCCCTTGCGAGAAGCACCAGCGCATCGCGCTGCCGATCTGTCAGGTTCGGGATCTCCGTGCGTTTTCCACCAGGCGCGCTATTCAGGCGCATGATCTTGCGCGCCGCTTCAAATGCCCAGATCCCGATCATATTGGCGATCGGAAGAGCGTTGGGGCGCAGTCGATCGAGATTTGCCGCCGCAAAGGAGCATGTCCCTTGATACTCGCCGGGCACGTGAACCGGTACCGTATAGCCTTCATGCAACCCATAGTCGCGAGCAGCAGCCAGAATATCGCGATGACGCGGCCGAAGGTGGATCAGCTGTGAAAGCTCGGACCAAAGGAAGCCGGCCGCAGTCTTCAAACTCGCGCTATGCACGGGATCGTCGGCAAAGAAGCCTTCGCTGAAAGAACGGGCAATCCATCCCGGGTCGTAGGTGGTAAGACGAAGTATATCGCTCGGCGCAATCTCGAGGTCGATATGATGTCCTATCGCGAAACGTGTGAAGCCGAGTTCCTGTGTGATCCAATCGAGATCGGAGTGAAGCTGCTCTATCGATCCCGCCTTCAGCAAACGCGACGTGATCTGCGAAAAGTCGAAAGTGTTTGGCATGGTTCACCTCATTGCTTGGGTGCAATGAAATTCGCTCACGTGCTGTCACGGTATTGTAAGAAATCAGGAAAAGGGGACGGTATCCGATCTATCGTCCAAAATGGATCAAAGTCCCTGAGGCCATGTTGGTCCATTGGCGATGCTCTGGGTGACGGTTAAGACTCTATTTATTGTATTAATCGTTCGATGAATGCTGTCTGTCCAACAGTCTTGGCGTAGTTGACGGACAGATGCCATCGCCAGGGTGGCGCCACGATAAGAGGGAAGAGGGAGGGATTTTGGGGTATTGGGCGAAGCGCTTTGCTGTCCAGTCACCTTCATCCCCAAATCGTTCCCGCTTGCGCAGATCTTCCGAGGGAGAATTCGCGCGCGGCCAGCGCAAGGATATCGCAATGGCTTATGCAACGTCGAGCCGTGCCCGAAACCCCGAACTCGAATCCATTGGCGCCGAAATCGTCCGGAAGCTTCGCGGCATTTGGCGAGGCGATCATGGAATGTGCCTTTGCCCGGCCCATGCCGACCGAAGCCCGAGCCTTTCGGTTCGCGTCGGCGACCATGCGCTGCTGTTCAAATGTTTTGCGGGTTGCGCTTGGCGGGACGTCCTCCACGAGATCCTCCGTCTCGATGAGAACGCCCTGCACAATGTGGACGGGGAGGCCTTGGCGTCCTCCGGAACCCCGACGGATCTATGGCGACGCCAGCAGGCGTTGCGCATCTGGGACGAAGCGCGGCCGATCATAGGCACGCCCGCTGAGATTTATCTGCGACGCCGGCGTATCGCGGTGCTTCCGCGCGCTCTGCGCTTCCACCCTCGAACGCCGCTTGGCCAAGGCGATGCGGTCGACTTCAGGCCGGCGATGATCTCCGCTCTCCACGATGGCGGCCTCCATGGGGACGGGCGGTTCGTGGCAATCCAGCGGACCTTCTTCGATCGGGATGATGCGCGCCGAGCCCGGGATCTGGCCGATTCACGCATGACCCTGGGTCGACCGGACCGCGCCGCCGTCATGCTTGGGCCAGCGACCTCCGTCCTCGGGCTCGCCGAGGGCGTCGAGACCGCGCTTTCCGCCATGATCCTTTTCGGCATTTCGGTGTGGGCGACGCTTGGTAGCGAGCGGCTGCACCAGATCGCGCTCCCCGATCGCGTGACACGGCTCGTACTCTTTCCCGACAATGACATCGCCGGCGAGATCGGCGCGGCCAATGCAGTGGAGGCCTATGCGATGGCCGGTCGGACCATCGACGTCGAATTCCCGCCGATGGGCTTCAAGGACTGGAACGACGTCCTTCGTGAGGGAGGGGAGGGAGTGGGTGAGTGGTGGCGGCAAGTGGCCTGATGGTCAGGCTTCCCCGCCAGGAGACACTCCAACATGACCCAACTTCCCATCCTCGTTGCCGCGGCGAACCTCACCAAGTCGCCGAGCAACGTTCGCACCGTCAGCGACGCCGTCGCCGACGCGCAGCTCGAGGCGAACATCGCTGCCAAGGGTGTGCGGCAGAACCTGATCGGCGTGCCCGTCTCGCGCAAGAAGGGCCACTATCGCATTATCGCCGGCGGCCGCCGCCTCGATGCCGTGCATCGGCTGATCGAGAAAGGCGTCTTCGGCGACGATTATGAGCTCGCGGTTCTCGTCCTGGGCAACGCCAAGGATGCGATCGAGACCAGCCTCGAAGAGAATTTCTTCAATCTCACGATGAATCCGGCCGACACCTGCCGGGCCTTCCAGGACATCATCGAAACCGAAGGCAAGACCCCCGAGGACGTCGCCAAGCGCTTCGGCCTCACTGAGCGGTTCGTGCGCAGCCGGCTTCGTCTGGCCGATCTCGCCGATCCGATCTTCGAGGCGCTGCGCAACGGCGAGATCACGCTCAATGTGGCTGTCGCCTATGCCTGCAGCAGCGATCGGACCCGCCAGGCCGAGACCTTCGAACTGCTCAAGGACGGCTATTACCGCGCCAACGTCAACGAGATCCGGCGGCAGCTCGCTGAAGACACCTATGTTGGCAATGACCCCAAGGCGCTGCTGGTCGGGCGTGCCGCCTATATCGAAGCGGGCGGCCGGGTCGATCTCGATCTCTTCACCGACTCAACCACCGAACGCTGGATCGACGGCGACATCCTCAACCGCCTTGTTGCCGACAAGATGGCGGCCGCTGCCGAGGCCATGCGCGAGCGCGAGGGTTTCGCCGAAGTCCGCGTTCTCCCGTCCACCCATGTTACCTACAACGACACCTGGGATCTGCGTCCGCTCAAGGGCGAGGCGCCGTCGCTCACGGACGAGCAGCAGGCCCGGCTCGAAGAGATCGAAGTCGAACTCGAGGCGGCCAACGAAGCTTATGAGGACGCCGACGAGGACGCTGCGGCCGAGCTTGCCAACCGGGTCGAAACGCTCGAGGCGGAATATCGCTCGATCGAGAAGCCTGTTCCGGTCCTGACCGACGAGCAGAAGGCCGCTGCGCTCGCCTATGTCGTCATCGGCCATGATGGTGAGCCGCGCCTGCATGAGCAACTCTATGTCGCACCAGTTGAAGAGGAGGAGACCGACGGGACGGAGGACGATGCCGACAACGATGAGGCCGGCGAGGACGGCATCACCACCTCGGGCAAGCCGTCTTACAGTCAGCGCCTCTCGCAGGAACTGGCCGAGATGAAGAGCGAGCTGGTGCGGGTCCATATCGCCAGCGATCCGGCCTTCGCGCTCGATCTCGGTACCTTCTGGATGGTCGACAAGGCCACGCGCAAATATGGCGGCACGGACCTCGCGACCGAACTCAAGGCCGACAAGCCCTGGTCCGCGCTCACCGGCTTTCAGAGCGGCACGCAGGCAGCCGAGGAATGGGGCAAGATTGATGATGCCCTCGACCGTAGCTGGATTGAGGCAGGTGACGCCTGCGCGCGCTACGATGCCTTCTGCGCTCTCCCCGACGAGGCACGGGTGGCATGGCTCGCCTGGGCGGTCGCGCGCACGCTTCACGCCGTCGTCGCCGGTCGCGATGGCGAGGATTTCATCGACCATCTCGGCGCCAAGCTCGAGATCGATGTCGCGGCCTGGTGGCGGCCGACCGCGAACAACTATTTCGATCGCCTGAGCAGCAAGGCCGCGATCCTCGCCCATCTCGAAGAGATCGGCGGCAAGGAGCTGTCGAGCCGCTACGGCGCATCGAAGAAGCATGACCTTGCGACCTCGGCCGAAAAGATCTTCGCCGGCAGCGTGCCGATCGAGGCCGAACTCCGGGAGGCTGCTCTCGCCTGGGTGCCGGACGTCATGCGGTTCACCCAGCCTGACGTCCAGATCGAAGCAGAGCCCGCGAACGATCTGGTCGCGCCGGGCGATGAGGACGAACTGCCTCAGGCCGCCTGATTACCGACATCGTCCATCTCTGGGGCCGTGGCGGTGTGCTGCGGCCCCTTTTTTGCAGGACGGCTGAAACGGCGTCGAACGCACGAACCTTTGCGTCGCCGTTGGAGCTATTTCAGCTTCCTGAACTGCTCATCCAGTTGGATCTGAGCAATCTGGTTGCTCAGCCACTTTGCTGTCTGGTGCTCCTGAAGCTTGCGCCTGGGCTTATGGCCGATGGCGCTCAACAACGCCTCAAGCGAGATCAGGCGGTCCTTGTAGCCATTGAGAACGCCAAACTTGATGCTGGCGATGTCGGGCCCGCACAGAATCCAGCCGCCTTCGCGCGCAAGAGCGTGCACCCACAAATCGCGCTCGCCATCATCGAGCATGGCGAGGCCGGCATGACTGGCCTGGGCATCGAGCCTTTGTACGGCGTCGACCAAATGCACCGTGACCTGCTTGCGGAACTGGCCAGGCGGAATAATCTCTCGTTGCTGATAACCGGTAGTTGCCTCGCTTTCGACCTCTGCGACCGTCTCAAGCGTATAGCGGGCCGCCAGCGCGTCCCATGCGCCAGCAGCGACGCACGCGGAAATCGCGCAATTGTCGAGAAGGACAGGATCGGACGGGACAGCCACACACAGCTTCTATGTCAGACGGTAACCGGCGGTGCGATGTCGTGCGCCGCGAAAAGCGCGCGCAACGCGTCCCGGGGAATGGCAATGAGCTTCGCAAATCGACCGACCGATATGTCGCCTCTTTCGATCGCGCTCGCCATGACACTCATGAACGCTTTCGAGAACGGCGCCGGCGTATCCTGAAGATAGTCGTCCGAGGGCGCCTTCACCTCGAGCATCTGGCTCGCTTTGTTCAGAAGCTTGAGGCCGACCAGGCGCCAATGCAGAGCGCTGACCGATACCCTGAAGAAATCGGCAACCTCGCGCATACGGTGGGCCCGCTCGGCATTGCCGAGCCGCCGCCACTCGCCGAACCGCGCCAGCACCCGCTGCGGCATGAGCAGCGCAGACGCAAAGGCATTGGCGAGCTGTTCGACGCGGCTGCCGCCATTCTCTCTCACGTCCTCGATCTCGTCGGGCGGCATCGAGTCCCACGTCAAAAGGTGGAAGAACTCGTGCGCGAGATCGAAATTTCGGCGACCCGGATTCTCATGGCGGTTGACGAGCACAGCGTCAAATTCAGGAAGACGACAGGCAGCGCCTGAAATCCCCTCTTCGGCATCGACCATAAGGACGAGAATGCCGAAGTCCTGCTCCATGACTTCGGGAAGCCGGGCGGCAGGGACTTCACCCATATTATAATCGACCGTGAGCCGCTCAGCTTCCGCCATTGCCAGTTCGAAACTCGATCGTTCTGAGAGCCGCAGGCTCCATCGTTCGCGGGGACCCGGACGGTCCTGGGGGCGGCTGAGCGCGCGATAGCTGGCAAGCCATGTTCCTGCCTGCTCCTGATAGGCTTCCAGCGCCTTCCTGGAGCATTGCGACTGTCGCCAGCAAAACTTGCCCTCGCCCACGAGCCGAAAAGGGTCGGTCAGATATTCAGGCGCGATACCGTAATGATCGACCAGCGCCATCATTTCCGCGCCTTTCATCGGCCGCGTACCGTTCTCAATGTTTGAGACGATCTGGTGGCTTTTGAGGCCCAGAACGCGCGCAACGTCACTCTGCGTGAGATTCCGATGCTCGCGAAGCGTCGCGAGCCGGAGCCCGACCAGAGGGTTCACCATCGTTTCCATGTCGGCGCTATAATCTTGCAAACCGCATTTTGCAAGATTTTTTCCTGAATTCGTCCGCCCCATGGGAGGGAAGGGGGAGGAAATTGGCGGGCCGCGATGGTCCTGATCCAGATCGGAGTTCCGCCATGTCTGTTCCTCTGCTCGCGCTCGCTCATCCCGACGCGCCGGAAAACCACAAGACCGCCCATCTCCACTCGGTTGCGGTGCGCCTCGCCGAACTGCTCGGCCGCGGCCAGTCGGTCCGACGCCAGGACCTCAAACGTCTCATGGAAGAGGCCTTCTCGACGTCCGACGCGACCGGTGCCTGGTCGATGCGCGATGCCTATGACGCGCTCGAAGCCACCCAGGTCCTGATGCTGAAATCGTCCCCGGGCCCGGCCCGACTCGACATCGCCGGTGATGATGCATTCTCGGCGCTTCGTCAGTTCGAGCGCGCGCTCCCGACCCAGACCTATCGCAGCGAGCATCAGGTCGAGATGCAGCAGTTCAGCACGCCGATGTCGCTCGCCTGGCTCGCCGCGCAGGCGGCCCGGATCGGCAAAGATGATCATGTCCTGGAACCCTCCGCCGGCACCGGCATGTTGGCCATCCACGCGCATCGTCTCGGCGCCAGCCTGACGGTCAACGAGCGCGATCCCGGGCGCGCGGCATTGCTGGGCCAGCTTCTTGGCCAGGCCGTCACGACGCACGACGCGGAGTTCATCCACGATCTCCTCCCCGGATCCATGGCGCCCACGGTGGTGCTGATGAACCCGCCCTTCAGCCGGAGCGACGGGCGGGGCAAGGATCGCTTCGCTGGCGCGCGGCATTTGCGCTCCGCGCTTCTGCGCCTCGCGCCCGGCGGACGCTGCGTCGCGATCATGCCGCCGAGCTTCGCGGCCGATGGCACGGCTGCCAGCGGCTACACGATGGTCTGCGAGACCGTGATGCCGCGCGTCGAGATCACCATCCTCGGCAGTCCCTATGCCAAGCATGGCACCAGCATCGCAGTCCGTCTGGTTGTCTTCGACAAGGGATGGGCTGGTGCCACCGAGCGCCACACCGCACAGCCGATCGAAGAGGCGGCCGCATTGGTGCGCGGCATTCCGCCACGCCTTGCGTTCCCCGACCCTGAGCCACCCGCACCCGCTGTCGTTCCGCTCAGGGCGCGCAAACCGTCTCTGCCAACGCCATCGGCGATATTCTGCGGGTTGCAGAGGCGCGTGCTTGTCAAACCCGACAGGATCGCGGCAGATAGCAGCGCCAGGCCGCTGACCTATGCGATCCGCGACACGCCGCTGCCGCCGGGCGATCCGGTCGGCCATTATGCGCCCTGGCGTCCGGCCAGGATCGAGATCGAGGGCGCGATACCGCATCCCGACCAGCTTGTGGAATCCGTCGCCATGGCTTCGGTACTCCCGCCCGCGCCAAGCTATCGTCCGATGCTGCAGGCTCATGCGCTCGCGGCGCTGTCCGACGCCCAGCTGGAAACGATCATCCACGCCGGTGAAGCCTGCGAGCGCGATCTTCCGGGCACCTTCGCGCCCAACAAGGCCGGCGATCAGCTCCATGAGGATCCAGAGGGGGCGGTCTATCGGACCGGCTTCTTCATCGCCGACGGCACGGGCGTGGGCAAGGGTCGCGAAGGCGCCGGCATCATTCTCGACCAGTGGAATCGTGGTCGCCGCCGAGCCATCTGGATATCCCGTAGCTCGGCCTTGATCGAGGACGCACGTCGGGACTGGAGCGCCTTGGGCGGTGTGCCGATCGACATCCAGCCGCTCGACGCCTTTGCGCTTGGGCAACAGGTGGCGATGGACAGCGGCATCCTGTTCCTGACCTACGCCACGTTGCGCTCCCAGCGCCATGACCGTGCCTCGCGGCTCCAGCAACTACTCGACTGGGCCGGTGCCGATTTCGAGGGCGTGATCCTGCTCGATGAATCGCATGCGCTCGGCAACGCCGCTGGCACCGAGACCGAGTTCGGTGCGGCCAAGGGATCGGAACAGGGCCTGGCGGGCGTCCGTCTGCAGATCGCGTTGCCGCGGGCCCGCATCATCTATGTCTCGGCCACCGGCGCGACCAAGCCTGAAAATCTGAGCTACACCGCGCGCCTTGGCCTGTGGGGGCCCGGGACGGCCTTCCAGGATCGCGACGCCTTCCTTTCCGCGATGGAAGAAGGCGGGATTGCCGCGATGGAGATCGTGGCGCGCGACACCAAGGCGATGGGCCTCTACTCGGCGAGAGCCCTGAGCTTCGCCGGCGTCGAATATGACCCGCTCGAGCATCGTCTTACGCCTGCCCAGATCGAGATTTACGACGCCTATGCAGACGCGTGGGCGGTCGTGCATCGCAACCTGACCGCCGCGCTCGAGGCGGCCAATATCGTCGACGGGGCCTCCGGGCGAACCCTCAACGCCATGGCCAAGGGGTCGGCGCTCAGCCGGTTTGAAAGCTCGAAACAGCGCTTCTGGTCGGCGCTTCTGATCTCGATGAAGATGCCGACCGTTTTCGAGGCGATCGAAACGGAAGTCGCGGCCGGCAATGTCGCCGTCGTCCAGCTGGTCAGCACGGCGGAGGCCATCCTCGATCGGCGGCTTGCCGAGCTTTCCGCAGAGGAACGCGCGCATCTCGATTTGGAGTTGTCTCCGAGAGCAACCCTCATCGACTATCTCGAGAACGCTTTCCCGACCCAGCAGATGCGTGTGTTCGCGGCGAGCGACGGATCGCTTCGATCCGAGCCCATGCGTGACGAGGCCGGCAATATGGTCGAGTGCGCCGAGGCCATCGCGACCCGTGATGCGTTGATCGAGGAGCTGTGCGCGATGCCTCCGGTACCCGCCGCACTCGATGCGCTGCTCGCGCATTTTGGAACAGCGAAGGTCGCCGAGGTCACCGGTCGGTCGCGCCGTATCGTGATCGGCAGCGACGGCTGCCAGAAGCTCGAACGTCGCGGCGCGCGGGCCAACATTGCCGAGACCCAGGCCTTCATGGACGGGCGAAAGCCGATCCTCGTGTTTTCGGACGCCGGCGGCACGGGACGCTCCTATCATGCCGACCTTGGCTGCCGAACCGCCGACAAGCGCCGGGTCCATTTCCTGCTGGAGCCGGGCTGGCGCGCCGATGTGGCGATCCAAGGGCTCGGGCGCACGCATCGGACCAACCAGAGCGTGCCGCCGGTGTTCCGCCCGGTGACCACCGACTGCAAGGGCGAGCGGCGGTTCATCTCGACGATCGCGCGCCGCCTCGACAGTCTCGGCGCGCTGACCCGCGGGCAACGTCAGACCGGCGGCCAGAATCTCTTTGATCCCGCCGACAATCTGGAGAGCGATTACTCTCGGGAGGCGCTGACACAATGGTACCACCTGCTCCAGGCAGGCAAGCTCTCCAGCGTCACACTCGACGGCTTCCAGGGCATGACCGGCCTCAAGCTCGTCGATGAAAATGGCGCGCTGCTCGAAAAGCTGCCGCCCATCCAGCGCTGGCTGAACCGAATCCTCGCGCTCAGAATCGCAACGCAAAACGCGATCTTCGATGAATATATGGGGTTGATCCAGGCACGCGTCGATGCGGCGCGGGAGGCCGGCACGCTCGACGTCGGCGTCGAGACGATCCGGGCCGAGCGCATCAATGTAAAATCCGAGCAGACCTTGCGGATCGATCCGGTGACCGGCGCCGAGACGAGGCTATTGCGCCTCGAACTTCATCTGCGGCCATCGGTCATGCTCTGGAAGCGGCTGATGCAGATTTGGGAGGGAACGGCCGAGATCACCTTCCTGCGCAACCGGCGCTCGAAACGCGTCGCCCTGCAGGTGCCATCCTGGTCGATCACTGACGAGGAGGGCCGCATCATCCCGATGTGCCAGCTCGTGCGCCCGACAGGCGCAACCCGCATGCATGAGATGGCACTGTGGAACAGCCATTGGGAGCGGATTGACCGCGAGGAATTTCAATCTCTCTGGGAAGCCGAGGCGACCGAGGCTGAAACCAAGGTCGACGTCGAGACGGTGAGCGTCGCGACCGGTCTTCTGCTGCCGGTCTGGCACAGGCTGCCTCAGGACGATGTTCGGGTGTGGAGGATCGACGATGGAGAGGGCATGTCGATCCTCGGCCGGTTGATTCCACCGGCTGCAATGACCGAACTGGAAGCGGCGTTCGGACTCGACGGATCGGTCGAGTTGACCGCCGCCGAGCTGTGTGTCGCAGCTCAAAAAGGCGCGGGTATTGCGATCCCAAGGCTTGGCGGCGCGATCCTCGCCATGGCGCTGGTCAACGGGACCCGCAGGCTTGAAATCCGCAATTACCGTTCCGAAGACCGTGAGCGACTGAAGGCGCGCGGCGTGTTCAGCGAAGTCATCGCCTACAAGACCCGGCTCTTCATCCCCGCCGACCGATCGCATGAAATCGTCGAGGCAATTCTAGGCATGACGCGGACTTGATCAGGCCTCATGAGCAGTGACGGTCCGGGCACGCGACTGCGCCCGGACCATAAGATCATTCTGCCGGGGCCGGTTCTGCAGGGGTGGCTTCGACCGGTGCCGTCGCCGGCGTGTCTGCTTTCGGGGCGCGGCTGCGCTTAGGCTTCACAGCCTCCACGACCGCAGACTGTTTTGCCTTGCCGGTCGCCGCCTTGGTCTTCGACGTTTTGGGCGCAACCTTTGCTGCCGCGGCCCTCGCGTTCGGCTTCCGACCAGTTGCGGGCCTTTTCTGCGCAACGTCGCTGGCAACCGGTTCAGGCGCGGGGGCTGGCTCAACCGTCGGTGCATCAACGGCCTCGGCAGCGCTGGGCTTGCCTTTGCCAACCGCGGCCTTGGGCTTCGCCTTGGTTGCCTTGGCAGGGGCCTTCACCCGCGATTTACGTGCTGGGGCGGGCGTTTCCGCCATCACTTCAGCCGGCGCCGCGTCCGGTGCGGCTGCCGCACTGCTCGCTTCAGCGGCAACCGGATCGGCGGCGACGGCCTTCCGTTTGCCGCCCAGCCCAAGTTTCAGGGCGACTTCCCGGCGCGCGGCCGAATAGTCAGGCGCGACCATGGGATAGTCTGCAGGAAGATCATAGCGCGCGCGATAGTCCGCCGGCGTCAGGCCATGGGTCGAGAGATGGCGTTTCAGGGCCTTGTACGGTTTGCCATCGATCATGCTGAGTATCTGATCTGGTGACGCAAGACTTGCCTCGATCGACACCGCCGGCCTGAACTCGGGCGCTGGCGCTGGCGCTGGCGTCGCTACCGCGGGTTCCACTGACACCGGTACCGGGACTGTCTCTTCGGGTGCCGGAGCGATCGCTGCTGTGTCGCCCAACAAAGCTTTGCGGGTTCCTTCGACGAGGGCAGGCAATTCGCTGCTCGGCACCGTGTTGTTCGCAAAATAGGCGCTGAGCAGCGCCACGGTCAGAGACATCACGTCCGATTGTTCGGCCTCGGCCATGCGGGTTCCTTCTTCTGGCTGGAGAGACTGGTCTTGACCCATGCGTGCTTGCGCAACGGTAAACGAAATCGTGCCGCTATTCGGCGCGCAAGTCAAAGGGAGGGGAGGAGGAGGCGCATGGATGGCGTGGCGAATGGACCGCGCAAGTATCCCAAGGAGACCATCCATGGCCGACAGCTTCGTCCAGGGCTCATTCGGTTTCACCTGTTCGATCGATGAAGCCGCATTGATCCAGGAAGCCTGGCAACTCTCCGCAGATACATCTGCTGGCTTCGAGCCCGGCTCGGTCAGTTCCGAGTTCCGCGCAATCCTCCCGCCGAAAGTGGAAGATGATCCGTTCAGCGACAGGCTGGCACGACACCTTGCTGGCGATGACCTTCTGACTCCCGACTAACAGTCACGGCGATTTCGATTGGCGTCAAAGCTTACTGTGTTCCACTTGTTGAATGTTCGGCAGCTAGCGACCGTGGTACCTCCAGCGCGGCAGTTGGGTCGTCGCTTTCCGCCCGGTTCGTCAGGTATACTACAACGACCGGTTCAGCGTGAGGGGAATTAATGCGCTTGTTGTTGGATGGCATGCACTTGGTCGATTGTTGCCGCGAATGCCGAATTGTGGGACAAAGCGGCCATACTCGCGGCGCGCCCGGTACGGCAGATCTACACGGGAGCGGACGTTCGCCGGCAGATGGCGATGCCCTGTTACGCAGACGCCCCGTCGTCCTCAACGAGAATGGCCGGTCCATCTGACTGCGCGAGCGCGACTTGAACCTCGCCATTCTCGTTCGACAGCGTGACTAGGATGACGATCCCTGCGTCAAGCATGAGCACGACATGCAGGTTGAGCAGCGCCTTGATCCGATTGACCCACCCCAGAATCTCTTCGGGCGCATACTCGCGCTGATTGCTCGCAAGCGCATGTTTGAGCGCTCCGCGATGTAGAAGCTCACCGCAGTCGTTATAGACCTTCTTCAATTCGGCGAGGTCCATTTCGCCCTTATTGAATTCGTATGAGGCGGGGCCAGCGCCATAGGTGACGGCACGCGGGAACGAGTTCTTGTTGCTTCCCTCGAGGAGCTTGAAGATCATGCCGGGCTGGTAGCTGTCGCGAATGCGCGACGTGATCCCGATGAGATTGTGAACAGCAGCACTCGACAGGGCGATCAACTCGCAGATGTAGCGTACTTGCAGGATGCAGCTTTCAGCATCCGTGAACCCGTCAACTGCCCCAGCATCCGTTTTGAACCGGGCCATATAGCGGTCGATTGCCCCAGTCCGGAGCTTAATTTCCTCCATGAACGCGGAGTAGAGGCCGATGTGCTGCATCGGGTCTTGTGGATCAGCTGGCATCGCGAACCAGCTCATCGATTTGGTTGATACGATCTTGCCATTCATCATAATCCATCCAGCCGCTGTCCTGTAGCTTCCGGTGTGCCAATGGCGATCGCCGTAACCGGTTACACGAAATTACCGTCATCCATGGCGAAACCTGAGCGCCCTGCTCGTTGACGCGCAAAATTGACCAGGATGGTGGCGCTAGAAACGATTGTGCAACTGGTCTGACACGCTTCTACGTATCTAGGAAGTCCCATTCGCTACCAGTTACCCAGCGCAATGCGCTCAGCTTGCCGTTGAGCATTCCCCACTCGAAATCGTCCCAAGGCCCGAGGTTTTCCTCGCCAACCTCTTTCCTAGCGCGCTCGCCAGCAACCAGCGCGGCGTCCAAAGTGCTGCGCGTGATCTGGTCCTGACGGTAATAGCCCTGCTCGGTCTTGCCCAGCTCGTCCACGACCTCGATCTCACCGTTCTCGACGCGATATATTAGATTAAGATGGCGGTTGTACCAGACCTGACGGAATAGCAGGTGTTCTGCCTCCAGTATCTCGGTCAAGCTGCGTGGCTTTTCCTCATATTCAAACTCCCACTTCAATTCTTCCATCCAGTCAGGAGCATAGGCATTTAGAACCTCGCCGAGAGCGAGGGCATATGTGGATCCTTCTGCCGCGAATAGCTGGGCGATATCGGGATGCGGCGCTCGCTCATCCGCATTCATGTCCGAGAAGTCGTGCTTATTGTGAGTCACGAAGGCGAGGTGTTCTTTGTCGCCCCTGCCAGCCAGCATGTCGCGATAGACTTCCACCAAAACGGCATCCGCCATGCTGTTCTTGTTTTTGTGAAACGGGCAGAGCTTATCGATGGCTCGTTGCGCGGCTCTGATTTTAATGTCGTCCGAAGTTTGAATGATCACGCCGTGGGTGAGCAGCTTCTCAATGCGATCAATGTTAGAATTAGCATATTCACCCTGTTTGCCGATCCGGTAATCCATGTCACCCAACTGCTTGAGCAAGGCATCACGGCCTTCCTCCCCACCGTGTTGGCGAATGGCATCACTGACCCGTTTGAAGACCGCGCTTATGCCCTGGCTGGTTTCCTTGACGATGCGCCTTTTGTTCCGCTCGAACTCGTCCAACGTCTGCTGCGGCACGACAAGTTCGGCCTCGCCATCGCGGATCAGGTCGATGAGCACGTCTAGTGTTTTGAAGTGGCGATAATCCTTGGCAATGTCGAGCCAAACGCATGTATCGATCAGAATTCGTAGCATTGGGCCCCCCAGATTGCCTGTCATGGTAGGGGCAACAGCTGGCGCGAAAAACAGGATTTCAGGCTGGCCGGTGAAAATCTGACAGAACAGGCTTTTGGATGGGGCGAAATATTGATTGCGGCCCTGCTCGCCATCTCGCGCCAAAAAATTTATCGGCCGCGCCAGCCTGGAA
>Ga0070667_100000460_pt1 | contig 41927 bp, 36 predicted proteins | sample KBSS33metaG_FD_64659 | JGI IMG/M metagenome (GOLD analysis project Ga0070667, IMG submission 64659) | Switchgrass rhizosphere microbial communities from Kellogg Biological Station, Michigan, USA - KBS S3-3 metaG | ecosystem: Host-associated > Plants > Roots > Rhizosphere > Soil ...
GCCGGCCGGAGGTTCCTGAACGAGGCGCAGTCCTACATGCGCAACGGCCAGGCGATGTACGCCCACCAGGCGGTTCCGGCCTTCGCCATCCTCGATAGCCGGCACCGCGAGCGATATCCCTGGGGAATGACGCCGGGCGGCGTCCCGCCGCAGGCGTGGCTGGACAGCGGCTACATGAGGCGCGCCGACAGCCTGGACGAACTGGCCAAGCTCTGCGGGATCGACGCCGACGGCCTGAAAACTACGGTGGAGCGGTTCAACGGCTTCGCCCGCACCGGCAAGGATCTCGACTTCCATCGCGGCGACCGGGCCTACGACAAGGTGTTCGCCGATCCGACGGTGAAGCCGAACCCATCCCTGGGCGCGATCGAGAAGCCGCCGTTCTACGCCGTCGAGGTGTTCCCCGGCGACGTCGGCACCTACGGCGGGCTGGTCACCGACGAGTACGCCCGCGTGCTGAACGACGCTGGGCAGGTGATCCCCGGCCTCTACGCCACCGGCAACTCCACCGCCTCGGTGACCGGCAAGACCTATCCCGGCGCGGGCGCCAGCATCGCGGCGTCGTTCATCTTCGGCTGGGTGGCGGCGAGGCATGCGTCCGGCACGATGGACAACTAGGAGCGCGACCATGGACGCCAGCCTCGAGACCATGTTGCGCGAGCTGCACGACCGCCAGGCGATCCGCGACAAGATCTACGCCTACTGCCGCGGCGTCGACCGCCAGGACCGCGCGCTGCTGCTTAGCGTCTATCATCCCGACGCGATCGACGATCACGGCCTGTTCGTCGGCCCCCCAGAGGCCTTCGCCGACTGGGCCTTCGAGCTGCACGGGCGGCTGCAGAGCGCGCACCAGCACATCGTCACCAACCACAGTTGCGAACTCGACGGCGATGTCGCGCACGCCGAGACCTACTGGCTGTTCGCGGCGATGAACCGGGACGGTACGCTCAATCTCGGCGGCGGCCGCTACATCGACCGCTTCGAGCGGCGCAAGGGCGAGTGGCGCATCGCGGCGCGCAAGTGCGTGCCGGACTGGGGCGGGGCGCCGTCGCCGAGCTGGCTCTCGCCCGAGGCCTACGCCGCGCTCGCCAGCAGCGGCGTGACCGCCCGCGATCCCAGCGATGTCTCCTATGAGCGGCCGCTCACCGTCGACCCCGGCCGGATCGGCTACGTCTATTCGGAATAGGCGAGGCGGGACGCCTCCTGGATCGCGGTCCGTAGGGCGCGATCACCGCTTTTGTGGCGCGTGCAGCCGTCGCTTCGCCAACGCGATCAGGCGCATTCGTGTGGTTCGTGTCGTTCGCGGATCCTTTAAGACGGCTTCGCCGCGCAGCGGCTATTCGCCGGTGAAGTTCGGCTTCACCTTCTTGCCGAAGACCATGATGGCGGCGTTGTTGTCCTTGGTGCGCGCTGTCCTGGCGACGCCGCGAAGCTCCGCCTCCAGGTGCGCGTCCAGCGTCCGCTCGGGGCCTTGCTGGAACAGCTGACGCATGACGCCCAGCGCCACGGTCGGGCCGTTGGCGAATTCCTGGGCCTTGGCGTGTGCGGCCTCTCGGAATTCAGCTTCCGGCGTGAGCTCGTTGACCATGCCCCAGTCGAAGGCGCGCGCCGCCGGCAGGCGCTCGGAGCGCATGATCATCGCCCGCGCCCGCGGCGTGCCGATCGCGCGGGGCAGCAGCCAAGTGATGCCGGAGTCCGTGCCCGACGCCAGGGACGCGAACGGCACCAGGAAGAAGGCGGTCTCCGAGGCGATCACGTAGTCTGCGAGCAGGGCGATGGCTACGCCGAAGCCGACGCAGGGGCCGTTGACCGCGGCGACCACCGGGATCTCCAGGTCGCGGATACGCCGGACCAGCGGGTGATAGGTTCCGGCGACCGAGGCCATCACCGGGGGCTCGGCGCGCGCCCGCCCCGCATCCTTGCCGCCCGCGCCCACCTCGAGGTTGGCTCCCGCGCAGAAGCCGCGGCCGGCGCCGGTGAACATCAGAGCGCGGATCTTGCGTCGCGGCTTGGCGATCTCGATCAGCGACGCATAGATCGCCTCGACCATGCCCGGCGACAGCGCATTCAGGCGGTCGGGGTCGTCCAGCCAGACGGTGGCGAGCGGCCCTTCGATCTCCAGCCGCACGTTCTCGTACTGGATGGTCTCGAATTCGATGCCGTCCGACACGCGCCACCCCTTCCTAATCCATTGTCGTGTTCGGACAGATCCGATAACACTCTCATCGTCTAACTACGTTTACGGGCTGCGCAGGAGAAGTCCAGATGAGTCTTGACCCGGCGCTGCGCGCCAAGCTGACGCTCCCGGCGATCTGCGCGCCGATGTTCCTGGTCACTGGCCCTGCTATGGTGCGCGAGGCCTGCCGCGCCGGGCTGGTCGGCGCGCTCGCCCGGCAGAACGCTCGCAGCGTGGAGCAGTTCGAGGGCTGGCTGAAGGAGATCCGCGAGGCGCTGGACGCGCATGTAGAGGCTCATCCGCGCGCCCGTATCGGGCCGGTCGCCGTCAACCTGCGGACCAACTTCCAGGAGGACGAACTCAAGCAGGATTTGGAGATCTGCAAGCGGTACGGCGCCGACATCGTCATCAGCGCCGCGGGCGATCCCACCGAGCTGGTGGCGCGAGTGCACGACTGGGGCGGCAAGGTCTTCCATGACGTGATCTCGCTGCGGTTCGCCGAGAAGGCGATCCGCGCCGGGGCCGACGGGCTGAACTGCGTGGGCGCCGGCGGCGGCGGCCATTCGGGCACGGTGAGCCCGTTGGCGCTGATCCCGCGGGTGCGGCAGATCTTCGACGGCACGATCGTCATGGCCGGCGCGATCAGCAACGGCGCGGGCATCCGCGCGGCGGAGATTCTGGGCGCGGACCTCGCCTACCTCGGCACCCGCTTCATCGCCACCGAGGAAGCGCCGGTGCCCGACGAGTACAAGCAGATGCTGGTGGCCGCGACCTCTTCGGACCTCCTGTACACCGACAAGGTCTCCGGCGTGGCGGCGAGCTGGATGCGCGCCTCGATGGCCAAGCTCGGGCTCGACCCGGCTGACCTGCCGCAGCCGCAGGGTCGCGGCATGCGCTACGACCACCTGCCGCAGGGCGTGAAGCCGTGGAAGAACCTGTGGTCCGCCGGCCAGGGCGTCGAGCTGATCCACGACATCCCGCCAGTCGCCGAACTCGTGCGTCGGCTGCGCGCCGAGTACGTCGCCGCCTGCGAGATCCCCAGCATGGTCGCGGCCGCGCGGCTGGAGGAAGCCCTAACTTAGCGCGTTGCCTCCCACCCACCACTCATCCCCGCTTTCGCGGGGATGAGCGGAGGAGAGGTGTCTCAGCGCGTCATCGTCTCGCCGGTGACGCGCTCGAAGGCGGCGAGGGGGCCGATCGCCGTCACCCCGCCGTCTACCGGCAGGCAGACGCCGCTGACGAAGCGCGCCTCGGCGCTGGCGAGGAACAGGGTGGCGTAGGCCACGTCCCAGGCGTCGCCCTCGACGGCGGAGAGCGCCGCGATCCGGCGTCGATGCTCGCGCGCCGCGGGCGCCGAGAACTTCTCGACCAGCGGGGTCATGATGTGGCCGGGCGCGACGACGTTCGCCCGCAGCCCCTCCGCGCCGTACATCACCGCCAGCTCGCGGGTGAAGTGGATCAGCGCCGCCTTGGCCGGGCCGTAGGACCCCGAGCCGTGGGCGCGGATGCCGGCCACGGAGGCGATGTTCACAACCGCCTTGCCGGCCCCGGCGAGCAGGTGCGGGATCGCCGCGCGGGTCATCAGCACGGCGCTGTCGAGGTTCAGCGCGACGCCGCGGGTCCAGGCCGCCCATTCCATCTCTTCCAGGCGTCCCGCGCCCGCGCCCAGGCCGACGTTGTTGATGAGGGCGTCGAGCGAGCCGAACCGCGTCAGCGCCTCGGCGACGATGCGCTCGCAGCTCGCCGGATCCGTGACGTCGCCGGCCACCACGAACGCCTCGCCGCCGCCATCGGCGATCTGGGCGCGGGTCTCCTCAGCGCGGCCGGCGTCGAGGTCCACCAGCGCCACGCGCGCGCCTTCGGAGGCGAACAGGAGCGCGATGGCTTTGCCGGTGCCGACGCCGTCGCCCAGCGATCCGGCGCCGGTGATGATCGCGGTTCGGCCCGCCAGGCGGCCGAGGCGGGGCAGGGTGGGGAGGGGCATGGCCTGTCCTGTGCGGCTAGTCGCCGTCGCCCAGCCGCTGGCGCAGCACGGGCTTGAGGATCTTGCCCATGGCGTTGCGCGGGAACTCGGCGACGAAGATCCATTCGTCGGGGGTTTTGTAGCGGGCGAGCTCGGCGCGGCAGAGCGCGACCAGCTCCTCGCGGATCTTGCCGGCGTCGGCGTCGGCCTGCTTGGGCTGGACGAAGGCGACGGTGCGCATGCCGAGCCTGGCGTCCGGCTTGCCGACCAGCGCGCAGGCGGCGACGCCGGTGTGCTCGTGCAGCACGCGCTCGACCTCGGCTGGATAGATGTTGGAGCCGCCGCGCAGGATCAGCTCGGAGCTGCGGTCGGCGATGTATAGCCAGCCGTCGTCGTCGAGCCGGCCCATGTCGCCGGTGTGCATCACCCCGCCGCGCAGCAGGGCGGTGGTCTTCTCGGCGTCGCGCCAGTAGCCCAGCGCCGGCGTGTAGATGTGCGCCCAGGCCCCCTCGCTCACGGCGGAGACGCAGATCTCGCCGACCTCGCCGCTCGGTACGACGCGGCCGTCGGCGTCGCGGATGGTGACGGTGAGATGCGGCAGCGCGACGCCGCTGGCGCCGGCCGGGGCGTCGCGGCCACGCGTCTCGGCGACGACCGTCGGCGCTTCGGTCAGCCCGTAGCTGGAGTCGAGCAGATAGCCGTAGCGCGCCTTGAAGGCGTCGCGGATCGGCATCGGCAACGGCGCGCCGCCCGATCCCATGTGCAGTTCGCGCGGTAGATCGCGTTCGGATTGCAGCAGGTCGTAGACGATCGTCGGCACCGCCGAGAAGGTGTTGATCCGCTCCCGCACCGACCAGTCGATCAACAGGTCGGCCTTGGCGGACTGCCCGCAGATGCAGCTGCGCCCGTTCCAGAGGGCGAACAGCGGCCCCAGGATCAGCACATTGGTGATGGTCAACGGCAGCACGACGCCGCGCACCCCGTCCGGATGCATCGACCCCGCGACCGAGGCGGCGGCGATCAGCGTCACCATGTTGTGCTGGCTGTGCACCACGCCCTTAGGCGATCCGGTGGTGCCGCTGGTGTACATGATGGCGGCCGGCGCGAACGGATCGATCTCCGGGCGCGGATGGGCCGGCGCCTCGCTGGCGGCGAAGACTCCGGCCCAGTCGCCATCGCGCGCCGGATCGTCGATCACCAGGACGCGCGTCAGGTCGGGCAACTCGCGCGCCAGCTCCTCGGCCACCCAGGCGCCGCGGCTGTCGACCAGCAGCAGCTTGGTCCCGGAGTGGCCGAGGATATGGCGCTTTTCGCCGGGCGAGAGGACGGCGTTGATGCCGACCCAGACGCCGCCTAGCCGCAGGGTGGCCAGGAAGGCGACGACGATGTCGCAGACGTTGGGCAGGGAGGCCGCGACCCGATCGCCGGGGCCAATGCCGAGCTTTGTGAACAGCGCGGCCGCAGTGGCCACGCCGCGCTCGAGCGCGGCGTAGGTGAGCCGGCGGTGCGGGTCGGCGAGCGCCTCGCGTTCGGGATGTTCGGCGACCGGCTTGTCGAGGACCGAGGCTACGTCGCGCGGCCCGACCGGTGGATCGATCCTGTGCTGCGGCGCCGCCAGTCCGAGCGCTTCGAACATCGTTTCCAACCCAGCGTCCTAATTATCTATATGATTAAGTTGGGCCCGGTCGCTGTCAACGCGCCGCCCAGCCGAGGCGCGGGCTTCACCGGCCGCGGAACACCGGCGGGCGCTTCTCCCGGAACGCGTTGACCCCCTCGGCGAAGTCGTCGGTGCGGCCGGCGCGGCGCTGGGCGATCCGCTCGCTCATCAGCGCCGTCTCAAGTGTGGAGTCGAGCGCCCGCCAGGCCATGTCCTTGATGATGCCCAGCGACCTCGGCCCTTGGCCGAGCTGCCGGGCGAGCGCGAGCGCTGCGCCGTCGACCTCCTCGTCGGGCACGACGCGGTTGATCAGGCCCCAGTCGAGCGCCTGCGGGGCAGGGAGCTTGGAGCCGAGCAGCATCAGCTCCATCGCCCGAACCCGCCCGACCGCCTTGGTCAGCAGGTAGCTCGACCCGCCGTCCGGCGAGAGGCCGACCTTGGCGAACGCCTGGTAGAAGTAGGCGCCTTGGCCGGCGATGATCAGGTCGCCCGCCAGCGCAAAGCCGCAGCCCACACCGACGGCCGCACCGTTCACGGCGGTAATCACCGGAACCTCGGCCAGGCGCATCTGATAGACGACAGGATTGAGGATGCCGTCGAGCTTGGCGCCCACGTCGCGGTCGGGATCGGTGATGTCGAAGCCGCCTTCGCCGAGGTTTGCCCCGGAGCAGAAGGCTCGGCCGACCGAGCCGAGCACGATGGCGCGGGCCTCGTTGGGCGCGCGGCGCAGGGCGTGCAGCAGCTCCTCGCCCATCTGCACCGACATGGCGTTCAGCGTTGCGGGCTCGTTCAGCCGGATGACGGCGACCTGGTCGACGACCTCGTACAGGACTTTCTCGTAAGCCACGCTCGCGGCTCCTTCGGGTTCAGACGCGCTCGATGATGATGGCCGGCGCCATGCCGCCGGCGGCGCACATGGTGACCAGTCCGCGCTTCAGGTCGCGCCGCTCGAGCTCGTCGAGCAGGACGCCGATCAGGATCGCGCCGGTCGCGCCGATCGGATGGCCGAGCGCGATCGAGCCGCCGTTGACGTTGACCTTGGCGAGGTCGAGGTCGAGGTCGCGAACGAACTTCGCCGCGACCACGGCGAAGGCCTCGTTGATCTCCCAGAGGTCGATGTCGTCCGCGGTCAGCCCGGCCTTGCCGAGCGCCTTCAGCGCGGCCGGCACCGGCGCGTTCAGCATCAGCGTCGGGTCGTCGCCGACGTTGGCCATCGCGAGCACGCGGGCGCGGGCCTTGAGCCCATGTTCAGCGGCGTACTTCGGCGAGGAGAGCAGTACGGCGGCCGCGCCGTCGACCACGCCCGAGGAATTGCCGGCGTGGTGGAAGAACTGGATGTCCAGGTCCGGGTAGCGGGCGTTGATCGCCTTGCGGTGGGTCGCCCCGCTCTCGTCCAGCGGCAGGTCGGCGATGTCGGTGAAGGCCGGCCGGAGCTGGGCTAGGCCCTCCATGGTGGTGTTCGGCCGGGGATATTCGTCCTTCGCCAGGACGACTTCGCCGGCGTCGTTCAGCACGGGGACGAGGCTGCGGTCGAAGCGGCCTTCGGCGATAGCCACCGCCGCCCGTTGCTGGCTACGCAAACCAACCGCGTCGAGCTCTTCGCGGGTGAACCCCTCCATGCTGGCGATGGCGTCGCCGCAGACGCCCTGGTGCGACTGCGGATGGTGCAGCTGCAGGCGCGCGTTGCCCGCGCTCATGCCCAGCGCCGGGAAGCCGGCGGCGGCCTCGTCCTGCGCCATGGTCGCGGTCAGCGACATCATCTCGGTCCCGCCGGCGACGACCAGGTCTTCCATGCCGGACATGATCTGCGCGGCGGCCATGCTCACCGCGGTGATGCCGCCGCCGCAGAAGCGGTCGAGGGTCACGCCGCTGGCCTTGACGTCATAGCCGGCGTCGAGCGCCGCCATGCGTCCGAGGTCGCTTCCCTGCAGGCCCTTCTGGGTGGAGGTCGACCAGATCACGTCGTCGACGTCGGCGGTGTTCAGCGCATTGCGCTCGGCGATCGCCTTCAGCACCGTGGCGGCCAGATGCTGCGGGTGCATGTGTGCGAGCGCGCCCTTGCCGACCTTGCCGACGCCCCGCGGCGTCCGAACGGCGTCGATGATCAGCGCTTCGGTCATGGCCTGTCTCCTATCGAGCACTTTCTCTATCGGAGAGGCTGTAGTGAAGTCCAGTAAATGAGGTAACTACGATAGCGGATTGTGGCTCGGGCGGATGATCTCAACAGCAGGGCGGATACTTTCATCGCAGGCCTCGCCACGCCGCCCTTGCCCGCCTATGTCATTGTCAAAGGCAGCGCTCCATCGCGGATTGGAGAGCAGCCGCCAACGAATGCCGGGCGGACTTAAATTTCGCTTGCGCACGACTTAGGTAGATAGGTTATATTTTGATGGGCCGCGCCCGCGCCGCGCCCGTGTCCTTGGAGCTTGTTGAATGGCTGAGGCCTATATTGTCGAGGCGGTGCGCACCGCCGGCGGACGGCGCAACGGGCGGCTGTCCGGAGTGCACGCCAACGATCTTGGCGCGGCGTCGCTCAACGCGCTGGTGGATCGCACCGGCATCGATCCGGCGGCGATCGAGGACGTCATCTGGGGCTGCGTCACCCAGGCGGGCGAACAGTCGCAGAGCGTCGGCCGCAACTGCGTGCTGGCTTCCAAGCTGCCGGTCTCGGTGCCGGCCGTGACGATCGACCGGCAGTGCGGCTCCTCGCAACAGGCGATCCACTTCGCCGCCCAGGCGGTGATGTCGGGCGTTCAGGACGTGGTGGTCGCCGGCGGCGCGGAAAGCATGAGCCGCGTGCCGATGGGGATCGCGACCTCTGTTCCGGAAGGCTCGCGGCCCAATTCGTCGGCCGTGCTGGAACGGTTCGGCGTCGGGGGCTTCAGCCAGTTCGGCGGGGCCGAGATGATCGCCCAGAAGCACGCCTTCACCCGCGAGGCGCTCGACGCCTACGGCCTGGAAAGCCACAAGCGCGCGCAGGCGGCGACCACGTCGGGCGCCTTCGCCCACGAGATCGTCCCGATCGCCGTCACCCTGGCGGACGGATCGGCCGCTGTGCACGACAAAGACGAGGGGATCCGCTGGGACGCCTCGCTGGAGGGCATGGCCAACGTCAAGCTGCTGACCGAAGGCGGGCGGCTGACCGCGGCGACCTCGAGCCAGATCACCGACGGCTCGGCCGCGGTGCTGGTGGTTTCCGAGCGGGCGCTGAAGGCGCATGGGCTGACCCCGCTGGCGCGGATCGTCAACCTGACCGTCACCGCGGGCGACCCGGTGATCATGCTGGAAGAGCCGCTGTTCGCCACCGACAGGGCGCTGAAGCGGGCCGGCATGTCGATCGGCGACATCGACCTTTACGAGATCAACGAGGCCTTCGCTTCCGTGCCGATGGCTTGGCTCAAGCACACCGGGGCCGATCCTGAAAAGCTGAACATCAACGGCGGCGCCATCGCGCTCGGCCACCCGCTGGGAGGCACCGGCGCCAAGCTGATGGCCACCCTGGTCAACGCCCTGAAGGCGCGCGGCAAGCGCTATGGCCTGCAGGCCATGTGCGAAGGCGGCGGAATCGCCAACGTCACCATCATCGAACGGCTCTAACAGCGGAACTTAAGGCATGCGCATCGACACCAACACGGCCGCGGTCGTCACCGGCGGGGCGTCGGGCCTCGGCAAGGCCAGCGTCTTCGCCCTCGCCGCCGCGGGCGTGAAGGTGGCGATCTTCGATCTCAATGCGGAAGCCGGCGAGGCGATCGCCAAGGAGGTCGGGGGCGTTTTCTGCAAGGTCGACATCACCGACGAGGACTCGGTCGTCGCGGGGTTCGCCAAGGCGCGCGCCGCGATCGGCCAGGAGCGGATCCTGGTGCACTGCGCGCAGACCTCGCGCGGCGGCAAGACGGTGGGCTGGGACAAGTCCGCCGGCGGGTTCAAGCGGTTCTCCACCGACGACTACGCCTACTCGATCCTCGGCATCCTGGTGGCCAGCTACCGGGTCGCCTCGCTGTCGGCGCTCGGTATGGCGACGCTGGAGCCGCTGGAAGACGGCGAGCGCGGCGTGATCACGCTCACCGCGTCGGCGGCGGCGCAGGACGCCCAGATCGGCCAGGTGGCTTACGGTTCGGGCAAGGCCGGGGTGAACGGGCTGGTGCTGCCGATGGCGCGCGACCTCATGGACCTCGGCGTTCGCGTCAACTCGATCATGCCCGGCATCTTCGCCACGCCGCTGATGCTGGCCGCCCCGCAGCCGGTGCTCGACAGCCTGTCGGCCTCGGTGCCGTTCCCCAAGCGACTGGGCAAGCCCGAGGAGTTCAGCAGCCTGGTGATGGAGTTGGTGCGCAACTCGTACTTTAACGGCCAGGCGCTGCGCCTCGACGGGGCCATCCGCATGGCGCCGCGCTGATCAACCGCCGTTCCTGAAGGTTTCCCCGATGCTCGACATGTCCACCCGCACGGCCTTCAACGAAGACCACGCCATGTTCCGCGACACAGTGCGGAAGGTCTACGAAAAGGAGCTGATCCCCAACCTGGACAAGCACGAGCGCGAGGGGATCGTCGGACGCGAGTTCTGGCTGGCCTGCGGCGCGGCGGGCCTGCTCTGCCCGACGGTGTCGGAGGAATACGGCGGCCCAGGCCTCGACTTCGGCTACAACGCCGTGGTGACCGAGGAGCTGCACTATGCCGGCTCCTCGGCCGGCATCACTCTGCAGAACGACATCACCGCCGAATACTTCATGCGCTACGGCTCCGAGGCGCAGAAGCAAAAGTACCTGCCCGGCATGGTCACCGGCGAGGTGATCAGCGCGATCGCCATGACCGAGCCGGGCGCCGGGTCGGACCTGCAGGGCGTGCGGAGCACCGCGCGCAAGGACGGCGACCACTACGTCATCAACGGCTCGAAGACCTACATCACCAACGGCCAGAACGCCGACGTCGTCATCGTAGTGGCCAAGACCGACCCGGACCTGGGCGCCAAGGGCACCTCGCTCATCCTGGTCGACGCCGACACGCCAGGCTTCAAGCGCGGCCGCAACCTCGACAAGATCGGCCAGCACGCCGCCGACACCTCGGAGCTGTTCTTCGAAGACGTGCGGGTGCCGACCAGCAACCTGATGGGCCAGGAGGGCCAGGGGTTCATCTATCTGATGAGTCAGCTGCCGCAGGAGCGACTGTCGATCGCCGTCCTGGCCCAGGCCACCGCGCAGCGCGCCTTCGACGAGGCGGTGAAGTTCACCAAGGAGCGGCAAGCGTTCGGCCGCAAGGTGATCGAGTTTCAGAACACCAAGTTCACGCTGGCCGGGCTGAAGGCCGAGCTGCAGGTCGGCTGGGCGCACCTCGACTGGGCGATCAAGCGTCACATCGCCGGCGAGCTCACCACGGCCGAGGCCTCGGCCGCCAAGCTCTGGCACACCGACATGCAGGGTCGGGTCGTCGACGCGGCGCTGCAGCTGCACGGCGGCGCCGGCTACATGAACGAGTACATGATCGCGCGCCTCTGGCGGGACTCGCGGGTCACCCGGATCTACGGCGGCGCCAACGAGATCATGCGCGAGGTCGTGGGCCGTTCGATCTGAGGATAGGCAGATGGAACTCGGCTTCGGCCCCGAATTCGACTCCTTCCGCGCCGAGGTGCGGGGGTTCCTGCAGGCGCATTGGCCGCACGCCGACGGCCACGTGAAATCGTGCGCCAACGAAAGGGCGTTCGTGCTCGCCGCCATCGACTACGGCTACCTGCATCGCAGCGTGCCGCGCCGACGTTTTGGTAGGCCCGCACCTCGTCCGGGGCCGAGCGCACGACGGTGATCGACGCGTCCAGCAGGTCGTAGGTGTAGTCGTCGCCGACGCTGGCGATCTCCTCCTCGCGGCAGGCCATCTGCCACGCGCGCGGCCACAGACGCTTGGCTTCCAGTTCGAAGTAGTCCCGTGAAACGTAGTGCGCCGCAAGGGACCCTGTCCGGCGTGACGCCCGTAGCCCGATCGATCTTCATCGTCGTCTCGGTCATGTCCGCGGTCTTGAGAGCCTGCGCTTCATTGTCAATAACGTTACATCGGCGTACGTTGAGGGCGAGTGCAGATCGCAAGCCGGCCTGATGGACACGCCAAGCCTGACATCTGGGAAGATCGGCCGGCCCAGCAAGGTGGTCACGAGCCGCCTCGACGACATGCTGCTGGACCTCGCCGCCCAGGCGATGCGCGAGGCGAATTTCTCGGACATTTCGCTCGAGCGTCTGGCGGCGCGGATCCGCGTCTCGCGGCCGACCATCTACCGCAGGTTCGAGAGCCGGAACGCCCTGCTGGAGGCGCTGGTCGAGAAGGAGTTCTCGACGATCTTCGACGTCGGCGAGCGTGACGTCGACGAGCGGGCCGATCCGCTCGAAGTTCTGCGCACGCAGGCGAGGGAGATGTTCGACGTCTTCCTGCGCCCCAGCACGGCGAACTTCGTGAAGTTCCTGACCCAGGAGAGCATCATCAACCCGCGCCTCGTCCATTCGCGGCGTGAATGGCACCTGCGGGTGGTGCGGCGCCTGACGCCCCACATTGAGCGCGTGTTCAAGTCAGGCGACGCCGAGCGGCTCGCGATCCTGCTGATCGCACTCTTGGATACGCCGATCACGCTGTCGGCGATGGGCTTTGGGCCGGACGAAGCGCTCTCCGGCATGAGCGTAGATCAGTATTTCGACTGGAGATTTGGAGTCTTTCTCGACGCTGCGGCGCGAGACTGAAGGCAATGGGCCGATTGCTGCTGCGAACAGCATTCCGGCGACAAGAAAATCAGGGTGAGGAGACGTCGGGATGTCTTTGCTGAAGGTCCTGGAGCCGATACGCGTCGGCCCGATCGAGCTTCCCAACCGGGTCGTCCGCACCGCCCACGACGGCGGCGAAAACGGCCCGCGGATGGGCGACAGCTACATCGCCTATCACGCCGCCCGCGCGAAGGGCGGTTGCGGCCTGACGATCCTCGGCGCTTGCAGCGTGCACCGCTCCAGCCAGCTGTCGAGCTCGGCCTGTTCCGCGACAGCATCGTCGAGGACTTCCGCCTGCTGATGGCGCAATGCCGGCCGCACGGCATGAAGGTGTTCGCCCAGCTCTGGCACGGCGGCAACCTCTACAACGCATACGACGGCGACCGAGCTGGGCCCTCTCCGACATCCCCGGCATGATGGGCAAGGTGCCGCTGCGCATGACCGACGCGATGATCTGGGAGGTCATCGAGGCCTACGCCCAGTGCGCCGTGCGCGCCCGCGACGGCGGGCTCGACGGGGTGGAGGTGCACGCCGCCCACGGCTACCTGCCGCAGCAGTTTCTCTCGACGACCTACAACGACCGCACCGACCAGTGGGGCGGCGGTTTCGACAACCGCGTTCGCTTCCTGTCGGAGGTCCTGCGCGGCATCCGCGCCGCGGTCGGCCGCGACCTGGCGATCAGCGTGCGGCTCAGCGCCAGCGACATGCCGGGCGGCGTCGGCGTCGAGGAGAACCAGCGGGTGCTGCGGGCGCTGGAGGCCGAGCAGCTGATCGACATGGTCAACGTCTCGCGCGGCGACTACTACCGCATGGACACCATGGTGGGGGCGATGCAGAACCCCACCGGCTACGAGGCGCCGTCGTCCAGCGCGATCGCCTCGGTCGCCACCGTGCCGCGGCTGCTCGCCGGGCGTTACCGCACCCTGGAAGACGCCGACCAGCTGATCGCCGACCCCGACCTGGTGCGCAAGACCCGCGAGGGCCGCGCGCTGGAGGTCCGCCCCTGCATCGGCTGCAACCAACAGCGCCGCGGCGGCCGTTTCGGCTGTGCGGTCAATCCGTCGGCCGGGATCGAGGACCAGCTCTCCGAAGAGCTGATTGTCCCGACCAAATCAGCCAAGAAGGTGCTGGTGATCGGCGGCGGGCCGGCGGGCTTGGAGGCGGCGCGCATCGCGGCACTCAAGGGCCACAAGGTGGTGCTGTGCGAGGCCTCGCCCTCATTGGGCGGCATGCTCAATGTCGCGCGCCGTGCGCCCAAGAGCGCCAACGTCGGCGACATCGCGACTTGGCTCGAACAGGAGGTCTACCGGCTGGGCGTCGAGGTTCGGTTGAACACCTATTTCGAACCAGCCGACGTCGAGGCGGAAGGCGGCGACCACGTCATCGTCGCCACGGGATCGACGCCGCGGCTGGACGGGCTGCAGCACACCTACCCGGCGCTGGCGGTCACGGGCGTGGATCGGCCGCACGTCCGCTCCTCGGTCGAGGTGCTGACCGAGTCGCGTAACTGGGGCAAATCCGCCGTGGTGCTCGACACGGTCGGCGACTACGAGGGCCTGGCGGTCGCCGAGCAGTTCCTGACCGACGGGCTGAAGGTCACCTACGTCACGCCGGCCGCGTCGACGGCCGAGAAGAGCGAGCGGCAGTGGCCGGCCTACGAACGCTTCCTGCAGCTCGGCGAGTTCGAGGCGGTCACCCGCCACCACCTGGTTGAGATCCAGGCGGACCAGGTGCTGCTGCGTCCGCACTTGGGCGCCGAGCAGCCGCTGCGCGCGGTCGCCGCCGACACCGTGGTGCTGATCACGCCGAACCAGCCGCTGCGCGAGCTCTACGAGGGGCTGGCCGGGAACGGCGCGGCGCTCGATCTGATCGGCGATGCACGCCAGCCGCGCGACCTGCTCTCGGCGATCTGGGAGGGTCATCGGGTGGCCCGGGCGATCGTCTGATCAGGCGCTCGCGTCGAAGGCGGCCTTGAAGTCGACCGGAGGTTTGTCGGCGCCGCGCATCGTCGAGCCGCCGTCGACGACGATGGTCTGGCCGGTGACGAAGGCGCCGCCGGGGCTCGCCAGCCAGACGCAGGCGGCGGCGATGTCGTCGGCCTCGCCGAAACGGCCGAGCGGAATGTCCGCGGTAAGCGCCGCCTTGAGCTGCGGGTTCTCCCACAGCGGACGGGTGTTGTCGGAGACGGTGATGCCCGGTGCGAGCACGTTCACTCGGATGTTCTGCCGCCCCCATTCGACCGCCAGATTGTCCGCCAGCTGCAGTAGCGCGCGCTTGCAGACCGAGTAGGCGGCGACGGTCGGCGAGGGGCCGGTCGCGGCGATCGAGGAGATCAGGATCACGCTCCCGCCTCCGCGCGCTTGCAGGTGCGGATGGGCGGCCAGCGCCAGCGCGGTGTTGTTGACGACGTTGGCGTTCAGCATCGCCTGAAAGTCGGCAGTCGAGGTCTGGTCGGCGCGGCCCTGCACGTCCGCCTTCGCCGCGTTCATCACCAGGACGTCGAGGCCGCCGAAGCGGTCGACGGCGGTCGTCACCAGGCTCTGCAGGCTGGCGACGTCGGCGAGGTCGCCCGCCTGGCCGATCGCCGCCTCGCGGCCGGCGTCGCGGTTGATCTCGGCGGCGATGCGCTCGCAGTCCGGCTGGCTGCGGCCGCTGATGACGACGCGCGCGCCATGCTCGGCGAAGCGCCGAGCGACGCCCAAGCCGATGCCCTTGGTGGAGCCGGTGACAACGGCGACCTTGCCGGTCAGGTCGAAAAGTTGGGGCATGTCGAGCCTCTCGTCAGGCCGCCGAGGCCGGTCGTGCGGCGCTCTGGAGCGCGGCCTTCACCAGGTCGGCGCCGCGCTCGGCCAGCATGATCGTCGGCGCATTGGTGTTTCCAGAGACGATGTTCGGCATCGACGAGGCGTCGATCACCCGCAGCCCCGCGACGCCGCGGACCCGCAGCTCGCTGTCGGTCACCGCGTCCGGGCCATCGCCCATCGCGCAGGTGCTGGTGGGGTGGTAGCCGAACCCGGCCCGCTCGAAGATGAAGGCCTCCCAATCGGCGTCGGTCTGCGGAATCGGCGAGGGGGAGTTCTCGCCGACGACGTGGCGCTTCAGGGCCGGGGCCTCGAACACCCGCGCGACCAGCTTGGCGGCGGCGATCAGCGTCGGGAGGTCGCTTTCCGCCAGCAGCCGGTGGGCGATCACCGGCCGGTCGTCCGGCGAGGCCGAGCGCAGGCGGATCTCGCCGCGGCTGGCAGGGCGCGCCAGCTGCCCGGCGATGTTGATTCCCGGCTGCGGGTGCATCGCCGGCCGCCCGCCGCCGTAGGTGATGGCCAGCGGCAGGAACGACAGCGCGATGTCGGGGGCGGCCAGCTCCGGACGCGACTTGGCGTAGGCCATCGCCTGGACCGCGGCCGAGGTCATTGGCCCGCCGCGGAACAGCAGATAGTGCAGCATGTTGCGGGCCAGCACGCCTGCGTGAAACGGGCTGTTGTAGGTCGGCACGTCGACCAGCTTGCTGAGGCCGATTGTGGCGTGCTCCTGCAGATTGCGCCCGACGCCGCGCAGGTCGGTGATCACCGGGACGCCGTGCGGCTGCAGGTTTTCCGCGGGGCCCAGGCCCGAGCGCAGCAGGATCGCCGGCGAGCCGATCGCGCCGGAGCTGACGATCACCTCGGCGTTGGCGAAGAGGTCGCGCGCCTGGCCGTTCTGCATCACCCGCACCCCGATCGCGCGGCCCTCAACGATCAGCACCCTGTCGGCTACGCATCCGGTGAGCACCTGCAGGTTCGCCCTCAACATCGCCGGCTCGAGATAGGCCTTGGCGGCGCTGGACCGCTGGCCGCCGCCGGTGGTGCTCAGCACGGGAAAGGCGCCGTCGAGCGTTCCGCCACAGTAGTCCGGGTTGCGCGGAAGTCCGGCCTCGCCGCAGGCCTCGACGAAGGCGCGCGCCAGCACGTGCTGGGTGCGGCCCGGCGACACCGATAGCTGGCCGAACTGGCCGTGGCTCTGTTCCTTCGCGCCCTCAAAGCGCTCCGCCTTGAGGAAGTAGGGGAAGACCTCGTCCCACGACCAGCCGCGCGCGCCGGCGGCGACCCAGTCGTCGTAGTCGCGCCGCTGGCCGCGGATGTAGACCAGGCCGTTGATCGCGCTGGAGCCGCCGAGCAGGCGCCCGCCCGACCACTGGAAGCTGCGGCCGCCGACGCTGGGGTCGGGCTCGGTCGGATAGCCCCAGTCGAGCGCGCCGCCCATCAGGCGGAAGGTGCCGGCCGGCATGTCCACCAGAAAGCCGCCGCCCTTCGGCCCGGCCTCGACCAGCAGCACCTTAAGGCGCGGGTCCTCGGAAAGGCGAGCGGCGAGCACGCAGCCTGCGCTGCCTGCGCCCACGATGATCACATCCGCGTCGGCCATGTCTTGTGTTCCGCTCCCTGGCCGGAATGATTAGAGTTCTAGATCTATCTGTCTAGTAATTCCGCGGCCGACTCGGCGCATCGGTGGGGCTGGAGGATCGGCATGACCAGCGATGAATCTGCTCGGGTGGCTGGACGCGCGCCGCGGCAGGCGCGCGGTCGCGAGCGGCGCGAGAGCATCATCGACGCCGCCGGCCAGATCGTCGCCGCCCAGGGCGCCGACGCGCTCACCCTGCACACCGCGGCGCGCCAGGCCGGATCTTCGATCGGCTCGATGTACCACTTCTTCCAGGGCCGCGACGAACTGCTGGAGGCGCTTCGGCAGCGCCATCGCGTGGCGGTCGCGGTGATGACGCAGGAAGCGGGCGCCATCCCGCTGGAGCGCTGGCGGGCGATGTCGACGCGCGAGGTGATCGACCGCCTGTTCGGCCCCTCCGTCGACTACTTCGGCCAGCATCGCGACGCGCTCGTCTTGGTGCGGCTGGACGACAACGCGGTCGCCGCGGAGTTCCAGGCCCTGCTGGGCGCCATCATGGCGGCGCGGCTGGGCGAGGCGGCCGGAGCGCGCGCCGCAGCGACCCTTTTCGCGGTCTGCACGGGCACCCAGTTCTTCCTGCGCGACGTCCATTTCGAGGGCGAGGACGCGGCGCGCTCCGAGATCCCCCGCGTGCTCAGCGCCTACCTCGAGGAACTGGAGCACGAAGCCGCGGGCCGCAATTGAGGGCGGATGGATAGGGTCATAAGCTCGACCGATGCCTGATCTGGTCGTCCTGGCGTCGAGCGGAACCTACGCCGCCAGTCTTGGCTGGATCCTTGATGCGCATTCGGTGCTGGGCGAACTCTACGACAGCAACGCCTCGCTCAGCGACTATTCGCGGATGGCCACGGGGCTGAGCCTGCTCACCCGCGATGGCGGTCCCGCGCTGCTGGCCGGAGGCCGCTCGCTGCCGAGCGATGGAGGCTTGGGCTCGGCGTCTGCGCCGCGCTTGATCTACCTGCCGGCGTTCGACTGCGGCCCGCTGGATCACCTCCACGACGCCTTGCGCGAGGACAGGCGGGTGTCGGACTGGCTGCGCGCACAGCACGGCGGCGGCGCCATCGTCGCGGCGTCCGGGGCGAGCGTCTGGCGGCTGGCCCAGGCGGGGCTGTTCGAGGCGACGCGTGCGGCGGTCGAACCGCGCCTCGCGCCGGCCTTTCGCCGCGCCTTTCCCCGTATCGACTTTGAACCGTTGCAGGGGCTGAGCGCCAGCGGCCAGGTGATGAGCTGCGCCGCGGCCTCGTTGGAGCGCGAGTTCGTGCTGCGGGTGATCGCCCGCGCGCTCTCGTTCGGCGTCGCGGAATGGCTCGACATGCGCTGGGGCGGGCGGGCGGAGGGCGGACATGCGCAGTCCGCCGATCCGCTGGTCAGCCGCGCCGAGCTTTGGATCCGCGAGCATTTCACCGAGAACCTGCGCATCCAGGATCTCGCCGCCGCGCTGTCGGTCAGCCACCAGACCCTTACGCGGCGGTTCCGGCTGGCGCTGGGGATCACGCCGCTGGATTATACGCAGAAGCTTCGGGTGCAGGCGGCGCAGATGATGCTGCGCGAGACCCGTCGTACGGTCGCCGAGATCGCCGCGCTGGTCGGCTATTCGGATCTGCCGACCTTCCGCACCGTCTTTCACGAGCATGCCGGCCTCACGCCGGCCGCTTTCCGCAGCCGCGCCCAAGCCGGTCTCGCGCAAAATCCCCCCGTAAGTTAATCGAAATACCCCTGTTTCGAGGCGTGGGTCGGTGCATGATCGGCGTCGAACGAAGATATCCCTCGGGAGCGAGACATGCCGGACGTCGGCGGGGCGCCAGCGCAAACCGCGCCCAAGATGAGCGAACTGAAGACCCACAACCACTTGCTGGACGACCGCGCGGCGCTGGACGCCGCCTGGGAGGCCGACGGCTACTGGTTCTTCCGCGACGTGCTCGATCGCGAGGCGGTGGGCCGCCTCCGCGCGGTCTTCACCGACGAGCTCGAGCGGCAGGGCGTGATCGAGCCGGTGGGCGAGGCCTCGACCGAGGGCAGCGTCCGCTACAACGGCGCCAGCCTCGAAGACTACCCGTTCCGCATGGAGCCGATCGCGCGGTTGGCTCCGTGGCGCAGCTTCGTGGCCCAGCCCAAGATCGAAGCCTTCTTCACCCGGCTGCTGGGCGACAAGCCGTTCTGGGTGCCGACCGTCGAATATCGGGTGACGCCACCGACCGAGGATCCGAGCCGGGCGCGGCTCGACGCCATCCACCAGGACGGCCCCTACAGCCCGGGCATCCCGTTTCGCATCTGCTGGATCCCCCTTGCCGAGATCGATGCGGATGTGGGCGGTTTGACGCTGGCCGAAGGGCTGACGGACCGCATCAACCGGCACCCGCTGGACAAGGGATCGAACACCGCGATCCCGGTTGAGGACATTCCGGCTGACCGCTGGCGGCGCGCCACATATCGCGCGGGCGATGTGCTGCTGATGCACCTCTGGACTCCGCACTCGGGTCTGAGCAACCTCTCCGACCGCTTCCGGATGTCGATGGATCATCGAGTGATGTCGGTGGCCGATCGATGCCCCTTGGTGGGCGATGTCGCCGCGATCAGCGAAGAGTATGTGAAGGTCCGGTCTCAGGGGCGCGACACGCTGCTTTCCATCGATCCCGACACCTACGTCCGGAACAACGTGGGGCAGAAACTGAGCGGGCGGGGGATCATGGATTTCTTCCACGTCGGCGATCCGGTCATCGTCGCTTACGAGGGCGACCGGGCGAGCGTGGTGCGTCCGCCGCACTGATTAGCCCCCGCGCCGGCGAGCGCCCCTGCATCGAGCTTCAATCGAGCCCCTCGCAGCCGGGCCCTGGGCCCGGCTTTCTTTTTGCTGCCGGCGGGATGATGCGCACAAATACATGTATATGATTGCTTTTGCGCGTGTGCGGCGCGCGCGTATGCACGTTTCGGTAGTGTCGGACGCGCAGCGAAAAGGCCCCTCAGGGGGTGAGCAAGAGGGCCGCAGCCGATAGAAATCCAGCCTGTTCATAGGATATCAGAAAAATAAATCCAGCAAAAACAGAGAGATCTCACAATTAGACAGTTTCGTCTAGCCATTGCTTTTCACTCACATCGTTATATGTTCATCGTAGTTATCTAATTGGCGCGGGCCGCCGGCCGCGTCGTCACGGCGTGGGGACATGGTTCTGCGGGCGGCCATGCGCCGCACGAGAAGAATCACCATGCGACCGAGCCGCCGAGGGGAGAGAGACATCAGATGAAGCGCAAACTCGCTTACGCGTTGCTGGCCAGCGCGAGCGTCTTCACAGCCACCGACGCCTTCGCCCAGGCGGAAGGCAATCAACTGGAAGAGATCGTCGTGACCGCGCGGCGGCAGGAGGAAAACCTGCAGACCACGCCGGTCGCCGTGACCGCGACCTCCGGCGCCGCGCTGGCGCGCGCCCAGATCAACCAGGTCGACCAGTTGCAGAACATCTCGCCGGGCCTGGTGATCCAGCCGGCGGTCGCCCAGCCGGGGTCGGCGGCGTTCGCCATGCGCGGGCAAAGCTCGCCCGACGGCCTGATCGCCGTCGACCAGTCGGTGGGCGTCTACGTCGACGGGGTCTATGTCGCGCGGTCGTCCGGCGGCCTGCTGAATTTCATCGACGTCGAGCGCGTGGAAGTGCTGCGCGGTCCGCAAGGGACCCTGTTCGGTCGCAACACCACCGGCGGCGCGGTGAACATCGTCAACAAGCGCCCCACCGGCAAATTCGAGGGCATGGTCCGCGCGCGCGTCGGCAACTACGGCTCCTGGGAAGCCAGCGGCATGGTCAACGTGCCGATCGTCGGCGAGCAGCTGGCGCTGCGCGCCGTCTACCAGCACACCCAGCACGACGGTTATGGCCACAACGCCGCCTTCAACCAGGACGTGGCCGGCGACAACACCGACTTCATGCGGGCCTCGCTGCTGGTGCAGCCCGAAGGCCAGCCCTGGCGAGCGCTGATCGAAGCCGATTATACCGACCGCCGCACTAGCGGCGAGCTCATCGGCCTGAAATCCTTCACCGCGACGCCGACCAACGGCGGCCTGGTGGCGATCTGCTCGGGGCCGAACGCCCGTGCGGCCTGCCCCTACAAAGGCCCGGCGGGCGACAGCCTGTCGCGTTACGCCATCGACGTGACGGGCAAGGACAATTTCTACACCGTCTACAACAGCATGGGCGGGATCTACGGCAACGCGCGAACCGCCGGTCTGAGCGCCACGCTCGACTACGACCTCAACGACAACTTCGCGCTGAAGTCGATCACCGCCTGGCGCGAGATCAACACCGCGTCGCTGTCGGACAACGACGGCACGCCCTACGTCTACACCGGCGGCCTGACCCGCGCCGACGGCAACTTCATCAAGCAGCACCAGATTTCGCAGGAAGTGCAGTTCACCGGCAATCGGCTGTTCGACGACCGCTTCAACTTCATCGCCGGCCTTTTCGGCTTCCAGGAAAAGGGCCTCGACAAGTCGAAGAGCTACTCGGTGTTCCCGCTGAGCACGGCGCTCGGCTATAACGACGCCGACGTCAAGAACACGAGCTACGCCGCCTACGGCCAGGCGACCTACAAGATCACCGACACGGTGCGGTTCACCGGCGGCCTGCGCTACACTAAGGACAAGCGCTGGATCTCCTGGCACAACCGGTCGGAAACGCCCGGCAACAGCGGCAACTTCACCTGCAGCATGGCGGCCAACACCCTGGACGCGCCGGGGTTCTGCCAGTCCACCGACGACAAGAGCTACACCTTCTGGTCCTACACTGCGGGCGTCGACTGGCAGGCGATGGAAGGGGTCTTCCTCTACGCCAAGACCAGCCGCGGCTATAAGTCGGGCGGCTACAACACGCGCGCTACGGTCGGCGGCCCGGCGCGGGGCTTCGATCCGGAAAAGGTGACCGACTACGAAGGCGGTGCAAAGCTCGACCTGTGGGACCGTCGCCTGCGCTTCAACGCGGCGGGCTTCTACACCGACTACAAGAACGTGCAGCGTAACGTGCCGGTGGTCGTGCCAGGGTCGGTGCTCCTGTCCTCGGGGATCCAGAACGCCGCGACGGCGAAGATCAAGGGCCTCGAGCTGGAGGCGACCGCACGGCCGATGCGGGGGCTGACGCTGAACGCGGCGGCCACCTTCCTAGACCCGAAGTACAAGAAGTTCACCATCCCGCTGACGGCGACGACCAGCCTGGACGTCAGCGACACGCCGTTCCCCTACACGCCGAAGCGGTCCTACACGCTGGGCGCTGACTACACGGTTGCGGCGGGGCCGGGCGAAGCCAACTTCCACCTCGACTGGGCCTGGCGCAGCGACACCTGGACCACTGGGCCTTTGGTCGGCGCGGGGCTGTTCGGTCTCACCACCCCGGACACCAACAAGATCCCGTCGTACGGGATCCTGAATGGCCAGATCTCCTATCGGATGCTGGACAAGAAGCTCGAGGTCGCGCTCTACGGCCGCAACCTGACCAAGAAGAAGTACTTCCAGCGGCTGCTCGCGCTGCAGGACACCGCGCTCGGCGTCACCTCCTACCTGCCGGGCGATCCGCGGACCTATGGCGTCTCGGTGTCATACGACTTCTAATCTTGCTTCTGCGGCCGGCCAGGTTGGGGCCGGCCGCTTCTTTTCTGGCGAGCGTGAGGCGCCCATGGCTTCGCAGAGCATTGAAAGCTTCACCCCGCTGCCGCGCGGCGTGGAGGACTTCACCGCCGAGTGGCTCACCCGGGCGCTCGCGGTGCGCTATCCCGGCGCCGTGGTGACGTCCTGCCACATCGGCACGGTGATCTCCGGCACCGCCACCAAGGTGCGCCTGCTGCTGGACTACAACGCCGCGGGCCACGCGCACGGCCTGCCGCCGACCATGTGGGCCAAGGGCGGCTTCATCGAGCACGCCCACACCTACTATGAGTCCTTTGCCGTGGAGGCGTCGTTCTTCCGCGACTGGGCGCCCCATCTGCCGATCAACATCCCCAAGGCCTATTTCGCGGCGCTCGAAGAAGGCGTGCAGGGCGTGGTCCTGATGGAGGACCTGCTGGCGCGCAATGCGAGCTTCGGAAACGCCACCAAGCCGTTGACGCTCGATCAGCAGGCGCAGACGCTGACCATGCTGGCCCGGCTGCACGCCCAGTGGTGGGAATCCCCCAGGCTGCACGAACTTGAATCCTTTTCCGTCAAGTGGGCGGCGGCCGACCGCGTGGTCATGCGCATGCTGGAACCGGCCTATTTCGAAAGCGCTGTTGCTCTCGCCGTTCCTGATCGGCGTGCTGATCGTCCTGACGCTTGCTCGTGATCTTGCGGTGACGATGGCGGCATGGGCGTCGCGTCGCTGCTGTACAGCATGATCAACGCGACCGTGTACCCAGCCGTTCAGGCGGTGACTCCCAACCGGCTGCGCGGGCAGGCGGTCGCGCTCGTCGTGCTCTCGGCGAACCTGCTGAGGCTGGGGTTGGCTCCGACGGTGATGGCGCTGGCGAGCGACTATGTGCTGCGGGACGAAATGAAGTTGCAGCAGGCGGTGGGCGGGGTCTCCGCCTCGATCGCGGTGCTTTCGTTGCTGGCCGCGGTGGTTCTGCCGCGCGCCTACCGCCGCACGCATGTCGCGCTGACGCATGGGTGAGGCGGTCGGGCGGCGGGGGCTGGAAAACGTCGGCGAAGCTTTTTTGCGCTGCACCGCACAAAGGGCTTGCGCCCCGTCTGAGCAACGCTTAGATTGTCCTTGCCCATCCTGGGCGTTTCCTCCCTATGACTGCCGCGCCTTCGGGCGCGGCTTTTTTTTGCTCGAAGCACCGCCGAAGTCGTGCGACCGGAGGTCGTTCGCGCCGGACCAGGCCACTGGGGCGGCCGGGATCCGTGGAGCGCGGCGATGATTCTGACCGACACCCAGACTGCGATACGTGACGCCGTCCGCACGTTCGCGCAGAGCCGCATCCGGCCGAACAGCCGCGCCTACGAGGCCCAGGGCGGCTATCCGCCGGAGCTGTTCGTCGAGTTGGCCGAGCTTGGCCTGATGGGCATGACGGCGCCGGAGGACCGCGGCGGGGCGGGCGCCGACAACGTCTCCTACGTGCTGGCGATGATCGAGCTGGGGGCCGCGGACGGCGCGCTGTCGACCATCATCAGCATCCAGAACAGCCTGATCGTCGCGGGCCTCCTCAAGGACGGCACACACGAGCAGCAGGACCGCTTCCTGCCGGACCTGCTGTCGGGCGCGGCGATCGGCGCCTTCGCCCTGACCGAGACCGACGCCGGTTCCGACGCCTCCGCGATCCGCACCCGCGCCGTGGGCCGCGACGGCGGCTATGTGCTGCAGGGCGCCAAGCAGTTCATCACCTCGGGCAACATCGCCAAGCTGGCGATCGTCTATGCGGTGACCGACCCGGAGGCCGGCAAGAAGGGCATCACCGCCTTCCTGGTCCCCACCAACCGGCCCGGCTATTTCGTCGACAAGGTCGAGGTCAAGCTGGGGCAGGGCGCGTCCGACACCTGCGCGCTGCGGTTCGAGGAGCTGTTCCTGGAGGAGGACCTGCGGCTGGGGGCCGAGGGCGACGGCTATCGTATCGCGCTTTCCAACCTGGAGACCGGGCGCCTCGGCATCGCCTCGCAAGCCGTCGGCATGGCCCAGGCGGCGCTGGAGATCGCCTGCGGCTACGCCAAGGAGCGGCGTTCCATGGGCAAGCCGATCATCGAGCACCAGGCCATCGGATTTCGCCTCGCCGACCTCGCCACGCGGCTGGAGGCGGCGCGCCAGCTGCTGCTGCACGCCGCGGCGCTGAAGGATGCGGGGCTGCCGTGCATGCGCGAGGCCTCGATGGCCAAGCTGTTCGCCTCGGAAGCAGCCGAGGCGATCTGCACCGGCGCGATCCAGACGCTCGGCGGATACGGCTATCTGGAGGAGTTCGGGCTCGCGAAAATCTACCGCGACGTCCGCGTCTGCCAGATCTACGAAGGCGCTTCCGAGGTCCAGCGGATGGTGATCGCGCGCTCGCTGTGAATGCGTCGCCGGTTTTTGAGTGGAGAGGGAGCAGCGCGTGACAGGACCGCTTCAAGGGGTGCGGATCATCGAGATCGCCGGCATCGGGCCGGGGCCGTTCGCGGCGATGATGCTGGCCGACCACGGCGCCGAGGTGATCCGCGTGGACCGGCCGGGCGGCGTGCAGGCCGGCGTCGGCTCCGACGCCTCGAAGGACGTGCTGGCGCGTTCGCGGCGCAACATCGCCGTCGACCTGAAGTCGCCGGAGGGCGCGGCGGTGGTCCGGGACCTGGTCGCCACGGCGGACGGGCTGATCGAGGGCTTCCGGCCGGGCGTGATGGAGCGGCTGGGCCTGGGGCCGGACGCGCTGCTCGCGCGCAATCCCAAGCTGGTCTACGGGCGCATGACCGGCTGGGGGCAGACCGGGCCCTATGCCGCCAGCGCCGGCCACGACATCAACTACATCGCGCTGTCCGGCGCGCTGCACGCCATCGGCCGTACAGGCGAGCGACCGCCGCCGCCGCTGAACCTGATCGGCGACTTCGGCGGCGGCGGTATGATGCTGGCGTTCGGCATAGTCAGCGCCATCCTGCACGCCAGGCGCACCGGCGAGGGCCAGGTGATCGACTGCGGCATGACCGACGGCGCGGCCCTGCTGACCGGCATCATCTGGGGACTGCGCGCCCAGGGCCGCTGGAACGACGAGCGCGGGGCGAACCTGCTCGACGGCGGCGCGCACTTCTACGACACCTACGAGACCGCGGACGGCGGCTTCGTGTCGATCGGCCCGATCGAGCCGCAGTTCTACGCCCTGTTGCGCGAGAAGCTGGGGCTGGCGGACGATCCGGCTTTCGACCGGCACATGGATCCCACCCGTTGGAGCGCGCTGCAGGAACGGCTGACGGCGGTGTTCCGCACCAAGACCCGCGCGGAATGGTGCGAGTTGCTCGAACACACCGACACGTGCTTCGCCCCGGTTCTGTCCTTCGACGAGGCCGCGGCCCACCCGCACAACGTGGCGCGCGGAACCTTCATCGAGGTGGACGGGGTGAAGCAGCCCGCGCCGGCGCCGCGCTACTCCAGGACTGAGACCGATACGCCGGCGATGACCGGCGGGACGTTCGTCAGCGACACGGTGCTGACCGAGCTCGGCTATGACGCCGCGAGGATTGCAGCGTTACAGGCACAAGGTGCGATTACCTAGGTGAACGCCAGGTTGGTAGTATTTATCAGCACAATTAGGATGTCTTTTTAAGTAGGTAGCTCAAATTCACTGCCTAGGAGATCAAGACGCTGAACTCCGCGTCCAGCGCCCACGTGCAGAGCGGGGTTGCGTTGGCCGGCCAAACGGGTGAGGCGCTCGCGCGCATCGTCACTCGGGTCACGGAGATCAACGGCGTGGTGGTGGAGATCGCCGCCTCGGCGCAGGAACAGCCGGCCGGCCTGCAGCAGGTGAACACCGCCGTCCATCAGATGGATCAGCTGACGCAGCAGAACGCCGGCGACGCGGCCAACAAGACGCCCGTCGTCGCCCGCGTTCGGCTGTCGGTGACCATCTAAAGGCGATCCCTCGCCGGACGCTTCAGAGCACGAGCGTCTGCTTCAGCTCGCGACCGCGCGCCACCAGCCGCAGGCGCGCGCCGTCGGTCTCGAAGACGGTGATCGAGCCGTTGTCCGGCTCGAAGCTCAACACGCGCGGGTCGCCGGTGGCCGCGGAGACGGCGGCGTTGATGGCGACGAAGTGGGAGAAGATCGCCGCGCCGGGCCGCGCAGCCACCGCGGCGCCGACGCCGTCGCGCCAGGCGACGTAGTCCGCATCTCCGGCGATCGTCGACCAGTCGGCGCCGAAGGCGGCGCGCAGCCAGGCGCCGCGCGCCTCGTGCGCCAGGTCCCGCGGCGTGGGGATCTCGGCGACCCGCGGCTCGACCACCGGCGCGACGCGAAGCGCCTTGGCGAATGGGGCGGCGGTATCGCGACAGCGCTGCAGCGGAGAGGTGACCACCAGGCGCGGGGCGTCGGCGAGGCCCAGCAGCTCGGCGCAGGCCGACTCCGCCTGGGTGCGGCCGAGGTCGTCGAGGCCAGGATCCGGGGCCGAGCCGGGCTGCGACCAGGCCGAAGCCGCGGCGCCGTGCCGGATCATGTAAACGCGCGCCGTCATCGTGCTGCCTCGTCCTCCACGTGCGGGGCGATCTCGCAAGATCAGCCGGCGCCGTGCAAGGTGCCGCGATGAAGACTCTCGTCGATCCGGATCGCAGGCTGGCCCGCGGCGTGGCGGACATCCGCCGGCGGTATCAGACGCCGGAGGCGTTTCCCGCCGAGGTGCTGGCGGCGGCCGAAGAGGCGGCGCGTCGCGCGCCGACCGCCCACGTCGACCGCACGGCGTGGCCGTTCGTCACCCTCGACCCTGCCACGTCCACCGACCTCGACCAGGCCTTCACCATAGAGCGGCGCGGCGAGGATTTGCTGCTGCACTACGCCATCGCCGACGTCGCCTGGTTCGTCGACGAAGGCGGGGTGATCGATGCGGAGGCCTGGCGGCGCGGCGCTACCCTTTACCTGCCGGATGGCAAGGCTGGTCTCTACCCGCCGATTCTGAGCGAGGGCGCGGCCAGCTTGCTGCCCTCGGGGCCAAGGCCAGCCCTGGTGCTCACCGTGGCGGTCGATCGGGCGGGCGAGGCGCGGCTGGAGGGCGTGGAGCGCGCCCTGATCCGCAGCCGCGCCAAGCTGGCCTACGAGACCGTCCAGCCCGCCGACCTGCCGCCGGACTTCGAAGAGTTCTCACGCCGCATCAAGGCCGCCGAGGCGCGGCGCGGGGCGAGCCGGGTCGATCCGCCGGAGCAGGAGGTGGCCGCCGACAACGGCCGGTTGCGGCTGCAGTTCCGCCCGCGCGCGCCGGCCGAAGACCGCAACGCCACCCTGTCGCTGGCCGCCAACCTCGCCGTGGCCGACTGCATGCTGGCGCACAAGACCGGGCTTTTCCGGGTGATGCCGGAGCCGGACCCGCGCGCCGTAGCGCGGCTGCGCCGCTCCGCCGCGGTGCTCAAACTGCGTTGGCCGCCGATGGCCAGCCTCGCTCAGTTCGAGCGCACGCTGGATCCCGCGGTCCCGGAGCAGGCCGCCTTCATGCTGGCGGTCAGGCGCGCCGGGGAGCCGGCGGCCTACGCGCCCTACGATCCCGAGACCACGCCCTGGCAGGCGGCCATCGCCGCGCCCTACGCCCACGCCACCGCGCCGCTGCGGCGGCTGGCTGACCGCTATGTGCTGATGGCGGTGCTGGCGATCTCGGCGGGCCAGCCGGTCCCGGACTCGGTCGCCCAGGCCTTCCCGCGCCTGCCGGCGGTGATGGCGCACGCGAGCAGCCAGGCGGGTCAGATCGAGCGGGCGGTGATCGATCTCGCCGAGACCATTCTCTTGAGCGGGCGCGAGGGAGAGGTGCTGGACGCCGTCGTCATCGACGTGGACGAGCGCGGCGCGCGCATCCAGCTCTGCGACCTGCCGATCGTCGCCCGCGTCGCGCCCGCCGCCACGCCGGGCGACGCCATCACGGTCAGGGTGGTCAGCGCCGACCCCGATCATTCCCCCGCCACCTTCGCGCTGGCGCGCTGAGATCGGACCGGGCTAGGTCCTCACATGGCGAAACCCAAAAACGTCTCCGAATTCGCGATCTTCGTCGACGGCGAGCCCTACGTCTGGTGGCTGCAGCGCAAGCCGCGCTGGGACAGCGACCCGGCGGAGAGGCGCGGAATGGCCATCGCCGCGCGCCATCAGGAGGGGCAGCGCGAGGCCGTGATGGAGTTCCCGCCGGGCGCGCAGCCCAGGATCAAGGCGCCGCAGCTGCAGGCGTCGCAGATCGATCCCGCGCTGGTGGCGCGAGCCATCGCCTCGGCCGTCGCCGCGGGCTGGGAGCCGCTCTCCCGCGGCAAAACCGTCAACATCGTGGTGGACGAGACCGGTGGCTAACCGCCGGGTACTCCCGCCTTCGCCAGGTTAGGCTTGGGGATCGCCGAGCTGAACGGACCTTTGTCCTTGGCGCGGTCGCGGGCGAGCTCGGCCCAGGCGGCGGAAAACGCGCTCGGGGTCCGCGGCGCAGACTCCCCGCGGCGCATAACGACGGTGCGGGCGCGCAGCGTCGTCGTGGCCTGAGCCCACAGGTCGAGATTCTCCGCTGGCGGATGCTCGCCGGCTTCGGCGGCGGCGATGCGGCGCGGGATCGCCAGGATATGCGGCGAGGAGCTGTGGAGTTCGACAGGCGCGCCGGGCGCCAGATCCCGCAGCGCCGCGATGAGCGCCAGGAAGCTGGTCCGCTCCAGGTCGACCCGCCGCTCGCCGCCCGCGGTTCCACTCACCTCGCCGGCCGCCAGCCGCACGAATGCCCAGCCACCGACCCGATGCGCCGGGTGGTGCGCGATCTCGAGCCAAACGCTGACCGGCGAACTCATGACGGCGCGGCTATCACGGATGCGGTGGATTGCTAAGGGCGGGGTTCAAGCCGCACGCGCTCCGAATGGCGGTCCACGGTTCCGCTTGGCGTGCGCAGGCCCATGTTCGGCGACCAGCGAAGGGCATGGATTGATCAGCTCAGATCGCAATGATCCGGGAGCACATCGCGCAGGGCCAACGCCACGTTGCGTCGCAGCGTCTGGTCGTCGAGCGTCTCAGCGGCCTGGGCGCCGACACCGACTTGGCCGAAGACCGGCTCGAAGAGTTCGAGGCCTGCCTGGCGGAGCACCAGCGCCATCTAACGGCGGCCTTGGAGCGGGCGGACTAATTCACCGTCCTGGCCGGCGCGATTGCGCGCCCGATCCTCCGCGGAGGGGCTAACAAGGTCCCTCAGCGCGGCGTCAGCGACTGCTCGCGGAAGAAGGCGGCCACGTCGTCGGCGAAGGCCTCCGGCTGCTCCATGGCCGCGAAGTGGCCGCCGCGCTCCATCTTGCTGTGGCGCACCAGATTGTAGGCCCCCGCGATCCAACTCTCCGGCGGCGACTTCACCTGCGGCTCGCCGGGGAAGTCGGCGAAGGCGGTCGGCGTCTCGATCCGATGGCTGGGCTCGCCCTGGCCGGCGCGCTCGTCGACCAGGCCGCGGTAGTACCAAGCGCCGGTCGTGAAGGAGTCGGTCATCACATAGAGCATGACGTTGGTCAGCAGGTGGTCGCGCGAGATCACATCGGTCAACTCCCGCCCGCCCAGGTCGACCCAGTCGTGGAACCGCTCGAGGATCCAGGCCGCCTGGCCGACAGGATTGCCGGCCGCCAGCCAGGCGACCGACTGTGGCCGGGTGCGCTGCAGGTGCTGATAGGCGCCAAACCACGCGATCGCCTTGCGGCTTTGCGCCACGAAGCGGCGCTCGTCCTCGGTCTGCGGGTTCACCGGCGGGCGGAAGGCCATCATGTTCAGATGCAGCGCCGCCACCGTCTGCGGATAGTCGTGGCCGAGCCAGGAGACCACCAGCGCGCCCCAGTCGCCGCCCTGCGCGAAATAGCGCTCATAGCCCAACACCCGCGTCATCAGCGCGTTGAACATCGCCGCGGTCTGCTGCTGGCCGATCGGGCGGTCGGGCTTGCCGGAGAAGCCAAAGCCCGGAAGCGAGGGGATCACCAGGTCGAAGGCGTCGGCCGGCGAGCCGCCGAAGCGCGAGGGAAAGGCCAGCCGCTCGGCCGCCCGCCAGAACTCGAAGTGGCTGCCCGGCCAGCCGTGCACCAGGATCAGCGGCCGCTTGCCCGCTGCCTCGCCGACCAGATGGACGTAGTGGATGTCCAGGCCGTCGATCTCGATCGTGTACTGCGGAAACCGGTTCAGTTCGGCCACCGCCGCGCGCCAGTCGTAGGCGCTGGTCCAGTAGGCGCAGATGTCCTTCAGGAACTGCGCGTCGCAGCCGTAGGCCCAGCCGTCCTCGACCATCGGCGTGCGCGGAAACGGGTAGGCGCGGACCCGGGCGAGCTGCGCCTCGACGTCCGCCTCGCCCCACTCGACCAGGAATTTCGCCGGTTCAGCCACGTCCACCCCCCGCAAGAGCACGTCATGATGCCGAACACCTAACAGCTAGCCATGGCGGCGAACACCGAGATCCGCGCGCCCCTTACCCTCCCGCGACGCGGTGGTTCCGCAGGCCTCCATGCCCACGAGGCAAGGGGCAGGTTTGCTGAAGAACGGGATCACCTGCGCCCGCCTGAGCGCGCGACGAACGACGACCTCGCCCGTGCTGCTGATCCCGTGCACCTGGAAGACGTTTTTGGTCAGGTCGAGGCCGACTCTTGTGCCGCGCCGCTAGGATCAGGGCCTTGCAACCCACCTTGTTGAGTGCGTACTCGACCTCGGCCGTACAGTAAGCCGGGTTGATGTTGACCAGCACCACCCCGACCTTCGCCGCCGCCCACTGGACCATGCCAAGATATGAGGGGCCGCAGATCGCCACCGCTCCGTCCGACCAAGGCTGGCGAGCGATCCATTCGATTGTTTCGCGACCGTCCTTCGGTTCGTTCACCTTTGGCGTGAACACGCCTTCGGAGCGAAATGCGCCGCGGACATCCTGGATAACGATCGCATAGCCGGCCCTACCGAAGCTGAAAAATGAGGGGAGCGGGCCGTGGCCCCCCAAGAAGGGCGCCTCCTTATCGTAGGGAAGTCACATCAGCAACGTCGGCGACGGCCCTTCGGCGGGGCGCCAGACATTCGCGGATAAGTCCACTCCGTCGCCGCAGGGCGCGGCCTGGACGTCTCCGCGATCAGGGCAGCAGGACGAACGGCCCCGGCGCACGGCGCTGAGCTGCGGCTCAAGCGCCAGGGTGTCCGCCCGGAGGCCAGCACGATGGACAAGCTGGCGTCGTACCGTGCTGCGGCGGCGCCTCAGAAATGGGCCGTCACCTCCACCCCATACATCCGCGGAGGATTGTAGTGGGTCAAACTAAAGCCCCCGGCGGGATAGACGCCGTTGGCGGTATAATCTCGAAAAGTCTTGTCGAACAGATTGTTGGCGAAGACTGCGACGTCGACGCCGCCGCCGCGGATCTTGTTCAGCTCCAACCGTGCATTGACCAGGGACGCCGCCGGGATTCTCGCGATCGCGTCACCGAGATATCCGAAGGCCAGCCGCGGCTCCGGGGGCGTGTTGGACACGTAGACGCTGCCCGAATGGGTCCAGTTCACGACGGCGCCGAACTCGCCCAGTTCGCCCACGCCGGTCGTGTACCGGGCGGTCACCCCGCCCTTCCACTTCGGCACATAGGAAAACGGGGTGTCGGAGATGTCGCCGAGTATGGGGCTGACGTACTTCTGATAGGAGGCGTCGATGTAGGAGAAGAAACCGCTCAGGCTCAGCCCTTGGACAGGCCGGATCTCGCCCTCGAACTCCACGCCTTTGACGGTGGCCGCGGCGGCGTTCAGCGTGATCACCAGGAAGTGGGGCTGACCGGCGTCGACGACCGTAATCGCGAAGCCCCGCTGCAGCTGCTTGAACTTGTCGTGGAATAGGTCGACGTTCACCCGCGCCGGCATGTCGCCGATCGAGAACTGCGACTTCAGGCCGAGCTCGAAGTCGTCGACCTTCTCCGGCGCGTAGGCGCTGGGGTAACCCGGGGCCGGATAGCCGTTGATGCCGCCGGCGCGATAGCCGCGGCGATAGTTGAGATAGGCCATCACGTCCGGGGTGAAGTTGTAGGACACCCCGGTCGTCCAGGTCGGGGCGCTGAACTTGGCCTTCCGGGTGACGAGACAGGCGGAGGAGGGCGTGGTGATCGGCAGACCGACTGCGAGACATAGCACGCCGACAGGCGTCACGAGTTGGTTGCTGGCGTAGCTGGTGACCTTGTCCCACGAGTACCGGTAGCCTGCGGTCAGCTTCAGCTTGTCGGTGACCTTGAACTCCCCTTGTGCGAACGCCGAGAAGTTGCTCGTGTCGAAATCCGACATTTGCAGAAAGTCGTTGAAGAACTGCACCGCCTCGTTGGCGAACGTCTTTCCGTCTCGCGGCGACTGCGCCTTGGAGTCGTAGTAGAAGACGCCTGAGATGAGGTTGAATCGGTCCGTCGTGTATGTGACCTGGAGTTCATCGGATATATCTTTCTGATCGACGGTCTGGCCCAGGCCGGAAAGGTCGATCAGCTGAAGCGCCGTGCCATCGGAATCCGACGTGTTGTGGGTTTTGTTGCGGCGATACCCAAAGATGTTCTTTAGCTTGATGTTCTCGGAGACATCGAGCGTCGAGATGTTCGTCACCGTGGTGACTTTGATCTGATTTTCAGCATTGACGGAGGCGACCGTCTCCCGCGGGCTGAGCGCCTGCGCCTGGGAAAGGATCGTCTGCCCGGGCCCCAAGGGATAAAGCGGCTGCGGAAATCCGAACGCGGTCAGCTGTGTTGAGGTCGCGCAGAGATAAGGGGCGAATGTGCAGTCTGCGCCCGCGAGCTTCGAGCTCGTCCCGTTGGTGCTTTCGCTATAGTAGCTCGCCACCAGATAATTCTCAAAGCGCTCGCCCCGATACAGCAGTCCAGCACGGACGGTCCCGAAGTTCTCGTCGTCCTGCCGCCTCCCGTAGAGGAGGTTCTTCGTATAGCCGTCGCGCATGCCGAAATTGGCCGCGACGCGCAGGGCGAGCTGGTCCTTCACGATGGGAAGGTTCACGAAGCCCTCGCCCTCGCGCATGTTGTAGTTGCCGACGCGCAGGGTGAGGCCCGCATCGAACTCCATGCCTGGCCGGTTGGGTTCGAACAGCACCGCGCCGCCCGTGGTGTTGCGCCCAAAGAGCGTGCCCTGCGGACCCTTCAAGACTTGCACGTTGCGCAGGTCATAGAAGAGCGACCCCCCGGGGGCCAAGGTTGGCACTTCGGCGAAGTAGGTGACGACCCCCTGTCCAGGGAGCGCGAACAACTGTCCCTGGCCTCGAATCGCGACGTTCAGGTAGCTGTTGTTGGCGAGATTGTTCGGATTGATCGTCAGGCTCGGCGCCTGGTTCGCCAGGGCTCGGGGATCGCGCGTCCCGGTCGAGGCGAGGCTCTCGGCGCTGAACGCCGTGATGGCGATCGGCACATCCTGAAGCCGCTCTTCCGACCTTCGGGCGGTGACGATCACCTCCTCCAGCGTGGAAGTGGTCTGTGCGGTCTGCGCCGAGGCGTCGACCGGCAAGGCGATGCTGCAACCCAAGGCGGTCGCAGCCAACAAAGCCCACTTCAGCATCTCGTTTCCCCCTCGTTTGTTATAAAGCCCGAGAACGGATTGGCGGCGAAGCGCGGCGCTCGCCTGCGCGTGGCGCAGTCCGCGGCCGGGCGCCAAACGACGCATCCCTCAGCGTTTGCCTCCCCACGCCTCTTTCAGTTGATCAGCGGCGCATAGTTAGAGCGGAAGGTAGACCGCGCGGCGCGTTAGTCAGTTACCATTTGGCAACTACCCTGTCAGTCCGTCGACGACGCGCGGCGAACAGCATGGCGCCTGGCTGACCAGCGCCCGCCTGCAACTCGCGCTCGCCTCCATGCGGCGCCGTTTGTACACTGGCCGAGGGAGCAGTCCGTTCGACATGGCCACAGCACAGCGCGCCGCCGCCGACACCGCCGACCTACTTCTCACGCTGCACCAGGGGGCGTTCGACGAGCCATTGTGGTCGAGCTTCCTCGCCACGCTGCGCGCTCAGGCCCGGGCCGAATACGCCGGCTTGATCATCCGCTGCGGCGAAGGCGCGATGGCCGACGTCACGGTATTGCAAAGCGATCCGTTCCCGCCGGAACTCGGCCCTGCGGTGGTGAAGAGCTTTTATCGAAGAAACCGCGGCCCTTATCACCAGATGATCTCGGGTCGGGTTTACTCGACCCAGGCGCTCTACCAGGTCGCCGGCGTCGACCTCGCGCACTTCTACGAGGACATCGTCGCGCCGGCCGGCATGCCATACGGGCGGCTGCTTCGGGTCGAGGAGCCCAGCGGCGGCGAGGCCTGGTGCGCCGTCGCGCGGGGTTGCGAAGACTTCGGAACGGACGCGGATTTGCTGCTTTCCGAGCTCGCGCCGCATCTGCAGGTCGCCCTGCGCACCTTCATGCTGGTCCAACGCGAACGCATTCGCGCCGGTGTTTCCGCAGATGTCGTGCAGCGCCTGAATCTCGCGTGGTTCACTCTCGACGGCGCCGGACGCGTGGTCGGCATGGATGGCCAGGGAGAGCAACTGCTGACCTCCTCGACCCTCAAGCTCGCGCCGGACGGCCGGCTGCTGACGCGCCGCGCCACCGCCGACCGGAGACTTGCCGAGCTGCTCCGCGCGGCGCGGCGCGGCGAGCCGGTGAACGCCTGCCTCATTCACCTCAGCGAAGAGCCGTGGCGCGACATGCTGGTGGCGCCGGTGACGCCGGAAGCGTCGTTCAGCGGTGAACGCCCGGTGCTCGCGCTCTATGTGGCGGGGGACCACCGTTCGGAAACCGAGCGGTGCGAGCAGCTCAAGTCCCTGTTCAAGCTGTCGAGCAACGAGGCCCGCCTTGCGCTCGCGCTCAGTCGGGGGCGCACCATCGCGCAGTCCGCGGAGGATCTCGGGATCTGCGAGGGTAGCGCGCGCACCTATTCCAAGCGGCTGTACGCCAAGGCGGGAGTCCATGGAAAAGCCGACCTCGTGCGCCTGATCGTGGGCAGCGTCATCGCCCTGGCGTGACCGCCGTCACTCGTCCTTCCGTACCAGGCCGCGCAGTTCCACCACCTGGGGGGAAGGCGGCGGACGTTTCGGAGCGTCGGCGCCGGGTCGTGAGCGGATGGAAAGCCTGGAGGCGGGATTCTGACCTACCTGGCGGAGCTGCCGAATGTCCGAATCCTGGAGCCGTTCCTGAGTCCGCTGATGGCGCTGCGCGGTAGCGAGCGACTAACGTCGCCACGGATGGCACGCGCTGTTCGTCGAAAGCCGGTCCTGGCTCGCTTTCGTTCCGCTAAGCCGCCGAGGATCTCGCGGAGGCCTCGCGGCCACGATACCATTCGTGGCGCAGAGTCTCGTAGCAGGCCTGGATCGTCTCGGCGCCATAGGTGCGCTCCAGGCGGCGGATGCGGAAGTGACCGAGGGCTTTTCGCTGAAAATGATCGACAAAGGCCAGGTTGATAAGTGCGCCCGCGGCTCCGCCGATACTGGGCGCTGCTTGGGAGCCGATCTTCGCCGTGACCGGTCCGCTGAATCGCTGAGCCACCCGCGCCAGAAGTTTTGGCAGCAGCTCCTGAAGAGTCTTGTGCGCCAGTTTGGGAACGGCCTCCGCCACAGCCAGACGGACGGAATAATACCCAGTATCCACCTCGTCATCAGTGGCCGCGCGACCGCCAAACGCGAAGACCTTCAGGCATTCGAGTTTGGCTTCATCGCTTTGCAAATCCTCGCCTTCACGAATCGCGATCTGGGCGATGCTCCGCATCAGCAAGGCTGTGGTGATCGGAAGCTCGACCATTGTGGTCGCCACGCCGCCCGCGCCGCCCAACGCGCCCGCGAGAATGGCCGAGGCGCCGTCGATCCAAGTTGAGGAGAGTGAGGCGTCGAGCAGGCGGTGACCTGTCACCCCTTTGCCGTCACGATCGACCGTGAGTAGGACCTGATCGAACGCCTTCGCCAAGATGCTTTCCAGCACCGTCGCCCCATTGATCCGCAAGCCTTTGGGCAGAAAGCGTGCGGCGCGGTCGAGGCTTCCTCCGATGAACTTTCCAACCGTGTTCATCGCTGTCTCGGTGAAGGTGTCCTGCTCGAGCAGTTGCACCGCCTCACGAAGCGAAGCCAAGTCCCCGTCCGACAGGCGGGCTTCTGCGGCGTGCATGGAGGCCATTAGCTGCTCCTTCGTCCCGCAAGGGGGTGCGAGAGAGACGGAACGCGCGAGGCGGGCCTCGGTCGCGGCGGCGGAGCCTCGGACAGGATCAGCTTGGCCTTGCGATGTGATGTTGCCCGACGCCGGAAGCCATCAACGCCGCCGCGACACAGGGTCGGGTCGGCTGCCGACAGACCATTGAAAGACATTTACTTACTTATTCAGCAGAGGAGTTGCGTGCGCGAGGGTGCTCAGCGTCTAAACACCTTTTAGTGCTCGCGCGACATGAGTGATCGGCTGATCTGGCCGATGCACGACCATGACAAGGCGAATGCCGCTCCATAGCTCATAGCCGTGCGGAAAACCGAGTCCTTCGGCGTTGACGTATGCTGCTGCATCATCTCTGGCCATGAACGCTTTAGGAGAGCCTACTCTGCCCTCGTGTCGAGCTGGATACACGCGATAGTCCACCATCAGCCATTCTCCCAGCGAGAGGACCTATGTGTATTTAGTATCAGCAACCTGAATTTTGGCTGAACTACGGTTCCGCTTCCGAGCACGACGAGTCTGCAGCTACTGACGTCACAGACCCAACGTCCGCTGCGCGGCGCGCGACGAGCGCAGGCCCACCGGTCATCCTTCCGCTCGCAACTGCGCCGCTTGCGCCGCATTTCCCAGCTAATGATGGGAGTAGGCGGAATGGATCGGCACGAGCAGGAGCGCGCTCTCGCGCAGCTACGGCACGCCTATAGTCATCTCGCCGCCGAAGCCGTGGTCCGGCAACGAGAGTTCGCAGACGAGCTGCTCGCGCCTATCATCGCGACGCTTGAAGCTGCTCTGTCGGATCGGCCGCCGCCTCTGGCTCAAAGATCGCCACCAACCGGTCGAGCTGCCACAGCTCGCAGCAGATAGCCTGCTGGCGAACCGTCACCGATGTAGGGCTGAGGCGATGAGAGTCCACGAAACCGCGCTCGCGGCGACGAAGATTACGGTCCAAGCTTTCGGAGCAGGCTTTCCACCGCGGACAATGCGGCGCTAGGACTGACGTGACCGCTAATCTGTGCTTAACTCTTAGTCGTGCGTACGGTCGGGGAATACCAGAAGCTTGCTCAGGAATGCCGCCAACTCGCGGCGCGGATGATGCATGCCGACCAACGGCAGGCCATGCTCGACGCGGCTGAGCAATGGGAAGCGTTGGCCCGTACTCGTCTGCTGCGTGTGGGAGAACCACCAAGCGAGCAGCGGCACTAAGCGCGGCGCTGTTTCTCGGAAGGCCCCATCGGCTCTGCCTCAACCTGAGCGTTGCGAATGCGCGTTCGCGCCGCCCACCGCGCCACGCGACCGCCCAGTGCAAAACCGCGCGCGTGAGAACCGTCTTGGTAGCGGACGTCCCAACGCCATAGCGGTCCGACAACGCGATAGACCGTGTAATCTGCGAACATCGAATTCCAGCCACGTGAACGCCCGTGACAGCTTAGGCGGAAATCTCACCGCACCCAACCATCGTCACGCTTGCCCGCCGCGCTGTTAACTGTTTCGGCGACATGGCTGGCGGGTTCTATCCGATCAAGGCAGAGGTCGACGGGCGCACCATCCGTGGCGAATGGACGATCAAGCAGGGCGCGCGCATCTGCGTTCGGGCGCCGGGTTACGGCCCGGCGATGACGGTCCCCTGCGGCTCGCGTAAGCCGCACAGACCGATTGGGCGGAGCGATACGAGCGCGAGGCCATCCGCCTCGGTGGGCGCCGACGCCGGAGGCTCGAACTTACATGAGCGACGATCTGCACCCGCCGGTCACGATATACATCGAGGACAACGACGCGCTGGAGACGCTGTGCGAGCTGGTCGAGCAGATCAGGAACAGCGGCTACCGCAAGCACGGCCACAGGAGCGAGATGAACACGGCCTATCAGGAGGCCGTGTCGCTGCTGACTGCGCGAGGGTTGCTCAAGCTAGAGCCGCAAGCGGACGTTCGCAATTTCTCAGGAGGGTGGAAGACGGACTTCGCCTTTGCGCCCACTAGGGCACGCTCGCATCCCGTAGATCGCTCAAGAGCGCCTCAGCAGCGGCAACGCTCCTCGCAGCATCACCATCGGAATAAATCAGCAGAACAGCGACGCCGCCAGGTGCCCAACCGCTCAGCCGATACAGGGGACGGCGTCGACGCAGGGTTGGGACATATACATCCTGTCGCCAAACAACTGTGGGGCGACGGAACAAATATGGCCCATAGAATTCGTTATGCTCGCCGTCGGGCAGGACCGAGCGACGGAGGGGTCCGCCCACCGCAACTAGCTGAAGGTCCGCCAGGCCAGAATAGCGAGGTGGGTTTTGTTCTGCCAGTTTTCGCAATGCGGCGGGATGGATGTAAAATGCTCTTTGCCTAAAGGGCGATGCAGTCGCATCCTGGCAATAAATGTAGCCGCGTCGAGCATCCCACCTCTGCGGGTACTTGGGTCCATGTTCATCCCGCACAAGTTCGGGTTGGAGGGCGGTTGGGATACGCCAAGCCGATCCATCAACATTGACGCGCGCGGCTGCGGCTGGTTCGCACGCTACCCGCCTCGGGCTTACCATGGCACCGACGAGCCCGAGGGCGATGATGGCCAAGGCAATCAACAGCCACTCTCCGGCGTACAAGTCGCGGCGTCGTAGGCGCTTCAGCTGCGTCAAATGCGGCGATCCAGCCAGATTGCGATGTACAGCTTAGGCCGTCTGATGAGGCGACGAACGTCCGCTGGGGGTCGAGAGCGCCTCCGAGAACGCGTCGTATGAGCGGACGCCGGGAAGGTCGCATCGGGGTGGAAGACGGACGCTGCTGGGCGGTTAGGGCGCGTTTCCCGTCGCACTCGGCAACTTGAAGCGGATGGAGACTGAGACGTGATCGTCTGGCCTGCCGTCCCAAATTCCACCGGCTTGCAACGCGAGGTGGGGTAAGAGCTCCATTGCCGCTGCCCCAAAACCTAGTTCGGAGGGGCTTTCGCTAGCCACCCTACATTTCGTTAACGGGCCGTCCGCAGGTCCAGAACATGCGAGTCGAACTATTCCCTCGACGCCCAACTCGCGAGCCTTCGGAGGATAGGCCGCCGCCACTTCATCCAGAGGTGCAACTGCGGTGACGTAGATGCCGGCGCCTGCACAACTTGGCACCGCTATTCCGACTGCGAGTACGGTCAGCGTGAGTTTCATGGATCGATGTAAGCCACAGCTCGGGCGTGCTTAGAAGCGGACAATGCGAAGGTCGCGTGGGGGTGGTTAGCCGCCCGTGGGTTGTTCGGGAACTGCAGTCGCGCGACCATCTGGCATGGCGCTCCAATGGCTCGGACAACTCGCCCTCGTAGCAGCAGCGTCGGCTGCCTGCCTCACCTCGACGCCCGCGCTCGCGGAACCGGTCTCCTGTGAAAAGGAACCTGGCTATGTCGGCGGTCCGTATGTCGCCAACCGACAGGTGGCAATCGCGATTTTCAAGGCAATTGCCGACACAATCGCGCCAGATCAGGTCAGGAGCCATCCAGTTATCGCCGTCGAAGACGAGGGTGACCATTGGTCGGTATGGCGACGCCAACGTTCAACGGCACCTGCGCCCAAAGCCAACGAAGTAATTGTGACGATGGGCGGTGGCGGCCTGGGGATGTCGATAAACAAGTGCACTGGCACGGTTTCGGAGGTGGCCTTCTCGCGGTGAGCTGCCGCCGTGAATGTCTCCACAGGTGGCGAGCGCCCGACAGCCCGCTTCCGGTAAGCTGCCGTTGGCACCGGCTGTTCCGGGTGGCGGACGGACCTACCATTCGATGGGGACGTGCCAGTCTTCGCTCTGCGCGGCCCCGTCACCGAATGCGCTTAGGTCGCAAATATTGGTGCCGGTCGCGATAGCGCTCTCAATCGCCTTCATGCATTCGGCAATTTCTGCGGCAGAAGATTCGGCAATGAGGAAGCGAACAAGATATACATCCCTTCCTGACCCGGAAAACTTTCCAAATATCCCCTTGTAGTCAACCTTCGAATAGTTCGAGTAGCGAACTACGATCCAGTAGCACGGCGGATTGGCTTTGGGGTATTTTGCGACGCGGATTTCGCAAGGCTCAGAAATCGAGCATAATCCGGTTCGGGTCTTGAACCACATTAACCGTTCTTCCACCACGAGGCTGATCACAACTCTAGGATAGCATTTCCGCGCGACAAAGCGTGGACGACCCGCACCGTTGCCGCCCGCCAAGCCTGTGGCGTAGGAGCGGACGTTGCGGCGGTCGCTAGAGGGTGGAACGTGGACCTCGGTCTTAGGCGAGAGCGCGCTCCATAGCGTAGTTGTGGATAATCACGCCTGCGAGGGCGAACTCGCGCCGGCGCACCAGGCCGAAGCCCATTCGCTCGAAGAGCCCTCGCGCAAGTTCGCTCGCTTCCACGTGGAGGGTCGGCATCCCGGTGCCGACGGCGCGCTCCACGAGCTGACCAAGCAGCATCGACGCCACGCCAACGCCGGCGGCGTCCGGACTGCAGTAAAGGTGATCTATGTGCACGTTGCTCTCCAGATCTCCATAACCGACGACCTCACCGGACGTATCGAGGGCAACCAGGGTCGTCCTGCCGTCAGTGGCGCGGGTGTGGACCGCGACCGGATCGGGAGGCTTAGGGGCCCACGCGGCCACCTGGTCCGGGCTATATCGACGCGGACCGAGCCCGCGAACGGACTCGTAGAAGAGCTGCGCTAGTCGCGGAGCATCTCCCTCTCGGTATTCACGGATTTCTATCTGGAGCTGCTGGCTCGTCATGCCGCGTTGTAGGGCATTCCACCGACCTTTCGAACGGCTCGCGAGCGGCTCAACCCGACGCGGCGCAGGACCGGACATGCCGAACCCTCGCTAGGGGTGGGGGAGCAGACGTTAGCCGCCCGCGCCGCCGAGGCGTTCGGCTGAGCCGTCAGGAGCGACCTTGAGCATGTGCTCCGTTTCGCCAGCGCGTCCGTGACAGGCCTTTGACTCCTGCGTTCGCACGACAATGATGCTCCGGGACACGTCCACCGATGTTCCGGGTGGGCAGCGAAAACGCCCAACAGCGACCTCACGGCGAGATGTCCAACTCCAGTGGTAGTTTGCGGCGTCGACAAGGTCCGCCTTCGGATCGACGCCGATTGACCTGCCCCCTTCCTGATCCCTCGGTTTGAGTGAGAGTCCGTCACCCTGAGGAGACGGACGTGAAGAAGAGCAGGTTCAACGAGGCGCAGATCATCGGCGTGCTGCGCGAGCAGGAG
>Ga0070667_100000465_pt1 | contig 41668 bp, 40 predicted proteins | sample KBSS33metaG_FD_64659 | JGI IMG/M metagenome (GOLD analysis project Ga0070667, IMG submission 64659) | Switchgrass rhizosphere microbial communities from Kellogg Biological Station, Michigan, USA - KBS S3-3 metaG | ecosystem: Host-associated > Plants > Roots > Rhizosphere > Soil ...
GAGAGCGTGCTGCGCATGTATCGGGTGGCGCTGGGCCTCAACCCCACGGGCCACAAGGAGCGCGAGGGGGATTTCCGTACTCCGGAGGGCCGTTACCTGCTGACACGCCGCAATCCCCGTAGCGATTACTTTCTCTCGATCCAGGTGTCCTACCCCAACGATGCGGACGTGCGCCGCGCCCGCCGTAGAGGCTTCCTGGCGGGTGGCTCGATCATGCTCCATGGTCTGCCCAACCAGCTCAAGCACTCGCCCGAATGGTACGAGAAGCAGGACTGGACCGACGGCTGCATCGCAGTCTCCAATTCGGATATGGTGGAGATCTGGATGCTGACCCCCGATAACACCCCCATTGAGATCCTGCCCTGATCTTGGAAACCACCGTCGTCATTCCCCCTGAGTTCGTCGATGCGCGGGTGGGGCCGCGCGGCAGCCTCGAGAACCTCTCGCAGGCGGAGATCGCCAAACTCCTGGATTCGAGCCAGGGGGGCCTTTACGATCTGTTCCGCAAGTGCGCGCTTGCCGTGCTCAACAGCGGCGCCGACACCGACAACGCCAAGGAGATCTTCGACCGCTACCGCGACTTCGGCATCGAGGTGGTGCGTCACGCCTGGGGCATCAAACTTGCGATCCATCACGCCCCCGCCGCCGCCTTCGTCGACGGCGAGATGATCCGCGGCATCAAGGAGCTGCTGTTCGCGGTGCTGCGCGATGTGGTGTTCATCTCGAACGAGATCGTCGAGAGCGGCCGCTTCGACCTCGAGAAACCCGCCGATATCACCAATGCCGTGTTCCACATCCTGCGCAATGCGCGGCTGCTCGACTTCAAGGCGCGGCCCAACCTCATCGTCTGCTGGGGCGGCCACTCGATCGGTAGCGCCGAGTACAAGTACACCAAGAAGGTGGGCTATGAAATGGGCCTGCGCGGGCTCGATGTGTGCACGGGCTGCGGTCCCGGCGCCATGAAGGGTCCGATGAAGGGCGCGACCATCGGCCATGCCAAGCAACGCATCGCCGCCGGCCGTTACATCGGCCTGACCGAGCCCGGCATCATCGCGGCCGAGCCGCCGAACCCCATCGTCAACCAGCTGGTGATCATGCCGGACATCGAGAAGCGCCTCGAGGGCTTCGTGCGGCTGGCGCATGGTATCGTGGTGTTTCCGGGGGGAGCCGGCACCGCCGAGGAGATTCTCTATCTGCTCGGCTTGCTGCTCGATCCGGCGAATACGGAGCAGCCGTTGCCGGTGGTGCTGACCGGTCCGCAGGAGAGCGCGGCCTATTTCGAGCAGCTCGCCCGCTTCATCGAGGGCACGCTCGGCGAGCGGGCGATGAGTCGCCTGAAGGTGATCGTGGGCGATCCGGCCGCGGTGGCGCGGCACCTGGTGCAGGGCATGGAGGCGGTGCGCTTCTTCCGCAAGACGCGCAGCGATTCCTATAATTTCAACTGGCTGCTGAAGGTGCCCGAGGAATTCCAGCATCCTTTCGAGGTCACGCACGAGTCCATGCGCGCGCTCAATCTGAGCCGCGAGCAGCCCATTCACCTCCTGGCCGCGAACCTGCGCCGTGCCTTCTCCGGCATCGTCACCGGCAATGTGAAAGAGCAAGGAATTGCGGCCATCGAGAAGTACGGCCCGTATGAGCTCTCGGGCGATCCGGTCATCATGGAATTGCTGGATGAGCTGCTGAAAGCCTTCGTCGCGCAGCTGCGCATGAAGCTGCCCGGCAGCGTCTATCGTCCCTGCTACCGGCTGGTGGGATGATATAAAGCGCTGGATCCGGGCTCCTGCCCGGCCCAGCGAGTGTCTGGCAAAAAGCATGGTTTTTGTCAGACGCTCGCCGCCTGCGGCGGCGGGCACATCCTTGTGCCTGCGGGCTGCTTCCTATCTCGGGGCGAGTCGTATTACATAAGGGCTGGGCGTGTTGAGATGCGAACCAGTTCCTGCGTGCCTTCGACCGAATCCGTAACCTGAAGACACTTTTCGGGAGAATTGCACAATGAGCTCATCGGACAGGGTGCGAGACGCTTCGGCCGCCAGGCACGAAACGCCCCCCACCGGTAAGACGGGGGAGCCGCTCGCGGCGGGCGCAGCCGATCCTTATGCCAACTGGCTGGACCGCATGCAGCGCGCGCGGGTACGGCACGCGGCCATCACCAAGAACCTCTATACCTGGGCCAACTACAAGAGCTGGACCGAGCGGGTCAAAGGCTCCTGGGAAGACGGGGAAGAGCCCAAGGCCTGACGGCTCGGCTTCGAAAGCCACTCGATCAGCGGAGCCCACTGATCCACGTCCTCGCGGGCGATATAGCTTTTCATCTCATGTATGCCGATACCGAGCTCGGCCGCGCGGACATAGTTCTGTGAGTCGCGGATGGTGGCCACGATGGGAATGCCGAGGGTCTGCAGGAAACGGATCAGAGACTGATAAATCAAGGTATTACGCTTGACACGGTTTGCTACCACGGCCAGCCGGTCGTCCTCGCGGCGGATTTTCGCCACCAGCAACAGGTCGCGCACGCAGCGCGAGCAGGCGTGAATGTCGATGTCCGAGGGCAGCACTGGCACGATGATCTTGTCCGCGCCGCGGGTGATGTCGGGCATCTGCGGCCCCTCGATGGCGGCTGGCGTGTCGATGATCACATGGGTGGCGCCACCCGGCACCCGTAGCTGGAAGGAGCGGGTGGTGCGGCCGTCCTTCTCGAAAGCGGCGATGGACTGTACCAGGGGCTGGTTGGCCTGGCGTTTCTTCACCCAGCGCAGGGAGGAGCCCTGTGGATCGAAGTCCATCAGGACCGGAGTTTGCTGCCGTGTCGCGAAGTAACTGGCCAGGTTGATCGCGAGGGTCGTCTTGCCCGATCCCCCCTTGGGGTTCAGGACGACGATACGTTGCATGGGTGGAACCTTATCCGTATCCGCACTGGGGTCGAAACAAGCGTACGCGGAGGCTACGTACACCTGCAAGCAGGAGCCGCGTTTGTGAGCCCAAGCACACCTCCTGTCACATTCGCTGCGTAGAGTGCCGCCCCTATGGAATTCATGCTGCTTCTCTGGGATGAGCTCGATGATATGACGGCCGCCTGCCGCCATATCGCCCTGTCCGCCATGGACGAGGTCGCCGAGATTTCGGGGGCCGTCGGGGCGGCTGTGGCCGCTTTCGCCGTCTCGCTGCTGCGCCTGCCGTAGGGCTTCAGGTCACGCCTGCCCATCAAGACAGCCCATAAAGAGCTTGAAAATTCCGCGCGAACTCCCAAGATCGCGCGGCCATGAACACCCCCGATAAGCAAACCCACGGCTTTCAGGCCGAAGTCCGTGAGCTTCTGAAGCTCATGATCCATTCCCTGTACAGCAACCGGGAGATTTTCCTGCGGGAGCTGGTCTCGAACGCCTCGGATGCCTGCGACCGGCTGCGCTTCGAGGCCATTGCGCAGCCCGATCTCCTCGGGGACGGCGCGCCGCTCGAGATCCGTGTGGAGGCCGATCCGGCCGCCGGCACGGTGGTCATCCGCGACAATGGCATCGGCATGACGCGCGAGGAGGCCATTGCGCACCTGGGCACCATCGCCAAGTCCGGCACTTCGGAGTTCTTCCGCAAGCTTTCCGGGGACCAGCAGAAGGACTCCCAGCTGATCGGCCAGTTTGGCGTGGGGTTCTACTCGGCCTTCATCGTGGCGGACCGGGTGGAGGTGCTGACGCGCAAGGCCGGCACGCCGCCGCAGGAGGGGGTGCGCTGGGAGTCGGCCGCGGACGGGGACTTCACGGTGGAGTCGATCGAGCGGCCGGAGCGTGGCACCGAGGTGGTGCTGCACTTGAAGGATGACGCCAAGGAATTTGCGGAACCCTACCGGCTGCGCGCCCTGATCCGCCGCTATTCCGACCATATCGGCTTTCCGGTGCTGATGCGTAAGGAGGGGGCCGCCTCGCTCGAATACGAGCCGGTCAACCAGGCCCGGGCCCTGTGGGTGCGGCCGCGCGCCGAGATCCCCGACGAGGAATACAAGCAGTTCTACCAGCATGTCTCTCACGACCACACCGATCCCATCGCCTGGAGCCACAACCGGGTCGAGGGCAAGCGCGAGTACACGAGCCTGCTCTACATCCCGGGGCGGGCGCCGTTCGATCTGTGGCAGCGCGATGCGGCGCGGGGCCTGAAGCTCTACGTCAAGCGCGTCTTCATCATGGACGATGCCGAGCAGTTCCTGCCGCTGTACCTGCGGTTCGTCAAGGGCGTGATCGACTCGAACGACCTGCCGCTCAATGTCTCGCGCGAGCTTTTGCAGCAGGATGCGGAGGTCGAGGCGATCCGCGGCGGTTTGACCAAGCGGGTGCTCGATCTGCTCACGCGGCTGGCCGCCGATGAGCCGGACAAGTATCGCGCCTTCTGGAAGGAGTTCGGCACCGTGCTCAAGGAAGGCATTGCCGAGGACCCGGCCCATCGCGACAAGCTGCTGCCACTGCTGCGCTTTGCGAGCACACGCGAGGAGAGCGATGAGCCCGCAGTGAGCCTGCAGCAGTATGTGGAGCGCATGCAAAGCGGCCAGCAGCGGATTTACTACCTGATCGCCGACAGTGTGAGCGCGGCGCGTGCCAGTCCCTATATCGAGCAGCTGAAAGAGCGCGGGATCGAGGTGCTGCTCCTCGGCGAGCGCATCGATGAGTGGATCATGGGCCAGCTCGGTGCCTTTGACGGTAAGACGTTCAAGGATGTGGCGCGGGGCGATCTCGAGCTCGGAGCGCTCGCGGCCGAGGCGGACCGCAAGCGTCAGGAGGAGGCCCTCAAGGAGAGCAAGCCCTTGCTGAAGCGGGTCAAGGATGCCCTGGGCGAGCGCATCACCGAGGTGCGGGTGAGTACGCGACTGCTCGAGTCGCCGGCCTGCCTGGTGCTGAGCGAGCACGATCTGGGTGCCAACATGCGCCGTATCCTGGCCGCTTCGGGACAGAAGGCGCCCGACGCCAAACCCGCGCTCGAGCTCAATGTGGCGCATCCGCTGGTGAGGTATCTCGACAGCGAGGGCGATGTGGCTCAGTTCGGCGAGGTTGCGCAGCTGCTGTACGATCAGGCGGCGCTGGCCGAGGGCGGTCAGCTCGCCAATCCGGCCGACTATGTGCAGCGCCTCAATCGTGTGCTGGTGCGCCTCACGGGCGCCCCGGCTGGGACATGAGCGCTGGCAGCGAGCGATTACAGATTCCGGGCCCGGCTGGCGTTCTCGAGGCATTAGTGGAGTCGCCGGGCACGGCAGCCCGCATCGCGGCCTTCGGCGTTATTTGTCATCCGCACCCGCTTCACGGAGGCACGCTGGACAATAAGGTGGTCTACATCCTCGCGCGCGCCTTCCAGGAGGTGGGCTTGCCTACCTTGCGCTTCAATTTCCGGGGCGTGGGCGTAAGCGAAGGCGCGTTCGATCACGGCATCGGGGAGACGGACGACACACTTGCAGCGGTAGCTTACGGCCGGCAGCGCTGGCCGGGCACCACGGCGTGGCTGGCTGGCTTCTCCTTCGGCGGTGCGGTCGCGATCCGCGCCGCAGCGAAGGCTACCCGGCTCGTCACGGTGTCGCCTGCGGTGTCGCGTGTGGATCTAAGCGGAGTCGAGCTGCCCGCAAGCCCCTGGCTTCTGGTGCAGGGCGACGCGGACGATGTGGTCGAGCCGGGTGAGGTGCTGGACTGGGTGAAGGGATTGCCGCCATCGCACACGCCTGAGGTTGCGATGCTTGCAGGAGCGGGGCATTTCTTTCATGGCCGCCTGAACGACCTGCGCGAGGCCGTGGTGGCCTTCCTACGCAAACAAAAACCCGGCTGAGCCCTTGAGGGTGCAGCCGGGTTCTGTAAAGCTCGAAAGCTCTCCCCGTATCTTCTGTTAGTTCACGAATCCCTTGAGGTTCTTCAGCGGCAGGATGCGAACTTTCTTGCTGGCCGGCTTAGCCTTGAACGTCATCTTTTCCTTGGTGAAGGGGTTGATGCCTTCACGCGCCTTCGTGGCAGGCCGCTTCACAACTTTCATCTTGCACAGGCCCGGCATGGTGAAGATTCCGTTGCCGCGCAGGCTTTTCTTGATCGCGCCGCCGAGCGACTCGAACACCGAGCTCACCTGCTTGCGGGTCAGGCCCGTATCTTTGGAAATCTGCAAGAGGACTTCCGACTTAGTCGGTGCGCCGCCTTTTTTCGCCATTGTTCGAACTCCTCAAAAGTTTTGTAGGGGCGCAGGTTGCGCCGCGCCGTAAAGAATCGGCGCGAAAAATAGCACACCGCCGCGCATTAGCAAGCGATTTTAGCCTTTTTTCCCAGTGTTTTTCGTATACCGGATCGTCACCGCAGGAGAATCAGCAGCGCCTGGATGGCGATTCCGGCCCAAAGCGGCGACAGATCTATCCCTGAGATCGCCGGAATCAGGCGGCGAAACGGCCGCAGGACCGGCTCGCAGACCGAGGTGAGGAGCGATTGCAGCGGCGAGTAGCCGCCCGGGGCGATCAGACTGAGCAGGGCGTACAGAAAGATCGCATAGAAGTAGGTCCACAAGGTCAGACGCGCGATCTCGAAGGCCACCGCTCGCAGCCAGATGAGCGGGCCCGGGGCTTCAAGGCCGCTCAGGCCGAAGAGGACGGCGATTTCGAGCGTGGCGATGAGCAGCAGCGCGACGACACAGGCGGTGTCCACCTTGCCGATGGGCGGCAGGATTCTGCGCAGCGGCAGGATCAGCGGATTGGTGAGTCTCACAATGCCCTGTGCCACGGGGTTCCTGAAGTCGGCGCGCGACCATTGCAGGATGAGCCGCAGCAGCACCACGACCAGCGCCAGCTGCATCAATGTCTGAACGATGAAGACGATGGCGCTCATTGTCCGAGCTCCCGGCTGCGTTGCGCCGCCGCCCCGACCGCGCGCGCGATGAGCTGCTGAAAATTTCCTGCTGCCAGCACGCGTAAAGCAGCCTCGGTAGTGCCGCCTTTGGAAGTGACCTCACTGCGCAGCCGGGTTATATCGCCCCCGGCGCTTTCCCGTGCCAGCAGCCCCGCGCCGTGCAGCGTGCCGACAGCGAGCTGCCGTGCGGCGTCCTGCGGCAGGCCCAGATCGACAGCGGCCTGGATCATCGCTTCGGTCAGGAGGAAAAAGTAGGCCGGTCCGCTGCCCGACAGTGCCGTGACCACATCGAGGGCGTCTTCATCGCTCACCCACACGATGTCTCCGACCGCGCTCATGATCTGCGCGGCGCGTTGCCTGCGGTCCTCTTCGAGGGCCGCACCGGCATAGAGCGCGGTCGCACCGGCGCCGACCAGGGCGGGGCGGTTCGGCATGGCGCGTACCACGGAAACCGTAGGTCCGCACCACTGCTGCAGCGCCGCAGTGCGGATGCCGGCCGCCACGGACAGCACTATGGCGCAATTGCGCTGCAGTGTGGCGGCGAGGGGCGTGAGCACGGCGCCGACATCCTGGGGTTTGACCGCGACCACCACGAGGGTGGCCGCGGCGACGGCCGTTGCATTGTCTTGCGAGGCGGCCACGCCGAAATCTCGGCTCAGAGCGATGCGCGCTGTTTCCGAGGCTTCACCCACCGCAATGTGCTCCGCGCGGGTGCCACGACGCAGCAGTCCGCCGATGAGCGCCCGCCCCATATGGCCGCCGCCGAGCAGGGCGATTCTCTCGGGTCTCAAGTTCTCTCTCCAAAGATGGCGGTGCCGATGCGCACGATTGTAGCGCCTTCGAGTATCGCGGCTTCAAGGTCGGCGCTCATGCCCATGGAAAGGGTGTCGAGGCTCATGCCGCCGGCATTGAGGGTGGTGAGCAGCTGCCGCGCCTGCGCGAACCCTTCGCGTCTGCCCGCTGGCGGGATGCACATGAGGCCGCGCAGTCGCAGGCGTGGAAGGGCTGCGACCGCCGCCGCCAGCTGCGGCACGTCTGCCGGCGCGGCGCCGCCTTTGGAAGCCTCGCCGGCGAAGTTGACCTGGATGCAAACATTGAGCGGCGGGGCGTGATAAGGGCGGTGTCCGGACAGCCGCTGCGCGATGCGCAGTCGGTCGATGCCGTGCACCCAGGAGAACTGCGCGGCGATCTCGCGGGTCTTGTTGCCCTGGACCTGTCCGATGAAATGCCAGGCGAGCGCAAGGTCTTGCAGGGCCTCCATTTTCGGCAGCGCTTCCTGCAAGTAGCTCTCCCCGAAGTCGCGCACCCCGAGCGCCTGTGCCCGGCGCAGCGCCCCGACCGGCTGTCCTTTACCCACGGCCAGGAGTGTGACCGAGTCGACATTGCGGCCGGCGGCGCCGGCCGCGGCGGCAATGCGCTCCCGCACCTGCCCCAGCCTTTCCGGCAAATTCTGCGGACCTATTAACATATGGGTTACCGAAGCCCTTTATACTGCGCGCACTCGCTTGAGGTCCTATTCCCGTCGCTAAGCTCGCAAGGAGCCCAGATGGCCGTCGATATCGCGCAACTCCTGGCGTTCGCCGTCAAGAACAACGCATCAGACCTGCACCTGTCCGCCGGCGTACCGCCGATGATCCGCGTCGACGGCGACATGAAACGCGTCAATATGCCCGCGCTCGCCCACAAGGAAGTGCACAGCATGGTGTACGACATCATGAACGACAAGCAGCGCAAATTGTACGAGGAATTCTTCGAGACGGACTTCTCCTTCGAGATCCCCAAGCTGGCGCGCTTCCGCGTCAATGCCTTCAACCAGAACCGCGGCGCGGGCGCGGTGTTCCGCAACATCCCCTCCACCATCATCTCGCTCGATGACCTCAATGCGCCGAAGATCTTCCGCGACCTGTGCATGCTGCCGCGCGGCCTGGTGCTGGTGACGGGCCCGACCGGCTCGGGTAAATCGACCACGCTTGCCGGCATGGTCAACCACTGTAACGACAACCGTCCCGACCACATCATCACCATCGAGGATCCGATCGAGTTCGTGCACGAGTCCAAGCGCTGTCTGGTGAACCAGCGCGAGGTGCACCGCGACACGCTCGGGTTCTCCGAGGCGCTGCGCTCGGCGTTGCGCGAGGACCCGGACGTGGTGCTGGTGGGCGAAATGCGCGATCTTGAGACCATCCGCCTGGCGCTTACCGCCGCGGAGACCGGCCACCTGGTGTTCGGCACCTTGCACACGAGCTCGGCGGCAAAGACCATCGACCGTATCGTGGACGTGTTCCCCGGCGAGGAAAAGGACATGGTGCGCTCCATGCTCTCCGAGTCCCTGCGGGCCGTGATTTCCCAGACCCTGCTCAAGAAGGTGGGGGGTGGACGCGTGGCCGCCCATGAGATCATGATTGGTACACCGGCCATCCGGAACCTGATTCGCGAGGGCAAGATCGCGCAGATGTACTCGTCGATCCAGACGGGCCAGGCCTCCGGCATGCAGACGCTGGATCAATGCCTCACCGAGCTCGTAGCTAAGGGTCTCGTGAGCAAGGAAGAGGCGCGTTACAAGGCTTCAAACAAAGACGCTCTGTGATGCGCTGCGCGCAAACTTTCCTGGGGGATCGCGCAAAGCCGCGACCCCCGACATTTAGCGGCGCTACGCGCCGGAAGAGCTGAGATATGGATCGTGATCAAGCCATTAAGCTCATGCAGGACCTTCTGCGGCGCGTGACAGAGAAGAAGGCGTCGGACCTTTTCATTACCGCGGGCTTTCCGCCCGCCATCAAGATCGACGGCGACATCCGTCCGCAGAGCGAGCGAGCGCTGACGGCCGAGCAGTCCGCTTCCCTGGTGCGGGCCATCATGAACGACCGGCAGACCAAGGAGTTCGACGCCAGCAAGGAGTGCAATTTCGCCATCGCCCCGCCGGGCATCGGCCGCTTTCGCGTCAGTGCCTTCGTGCAGCAGGGCGCGGTGGGCTGCGTGATCCGTTTGATCAACGCGAAAATCCCGACTTTCGAGGAGCTCGACCTGCCGCCCATCCTGAAAGAAGTGGTGCTGTCCAAGCGGGGCCTGGTGATCTTGGTGGGCGGCACGGGCTCGGGCAAATCGACCACGCTGGCGGCGATGGTGGGCTACCGCAACGAGAAGACCCGCGGGCACATTATTACAATTGAGGATCCGGTCGAGTATGTGCACCAGCACAAAGGCTGCGTGATCACGCACCGCGAGGTGGGTGTGGACACCGATTCATGGCACATGGCGCTAAAGAACACGTTGCGCCAGGCGCCCGATGTCATCCTGATCGGCGAGATCCGCGACCGGGAGACCATGGAGCACGGCATCCAGTTCGCCGAGACGGGCCATCTGGTGCTCGCCACGCTGCACGCCAACAGCTCCAACCAGGCCCTCGACCGCATCATCAACTTCTTCCCGGACGAGCGGCGCGAGCAGCTGCTGATGGATCTGTCGCTCAACATCCGCGGCCTCATCTCGCAGCGGCTGATTCCGCGCGAGTCGGGCGCGGGGCGCATCGCCGCCACCGAGATCATGCTCAACTCGCCGCTGATCCAGGACCTGATCTTCAAGGGCAAGGTAGCCGAGATCAAGGAGGTGATGTCGCGCTCCAACCGCCTCGGTATGAAGACTTTCGACCAGTCGCTGTATGACCTGTACGAGACCGGCTTCATCTCTTATGAGGACGCGCTACGCAACGCCGACTCGAAGAACGAGCTGCGCCTGCGCATCAAGCTCGAGAGCAAGCGCGAGGTGAAGAACATCGACGACGGTGGCGCGCTGCGCATCGTCGAGGAAGAGCAGGGACGAGTGATTTGAGCACCGTGAGCTCACTCGAGGCGACGGATTCGGCGAGCGGCGGCTACGCCCAGCTCTCCTCCAGCGGCAAGCACGTCACGCTCAATACGCGGCCGCTGTTCAAATTGATGGTGGAAAAGAAGGCTTCCGACCTCTTCTTCACCTCCAACGCGCCCATTAAGATCAAGATCGAGGGGCAGATCCTGCCCGTCAACAAGCAGATCCTGGCGCCGGAGACGGTGAAGCAGACGGCGCTGGCGCTGATGACCGCCGAGCAGCGCGAGACCTTCAGCCGCGAGTGGGAGCTCGACTTCGCGCTGTCCGAGCCAGGACTGGGGCGCTTCCGCGTCAACGTGTTCCTGCAGCGCGGCTATCCTGCCATGGTGCTGCGCTACATCACCGCGGACATGCCGCGCATGGAGAATCTCGGCCTGCCGACGGTGATGCAGGACCTCATCATGATGAAGCGCGGGCTGGTGCTGATGGTCGGCGCCACAGGCTCGGGCAAGTCGACCTCGCTCGCGGCCATGATCAACTACCGCAACGAGAATTCCTCCGACCACATCGTCACCATCGAAGACCCCATCGAGTTCCTGCACACCAACAAGCGCTCCATCGTCAATCAGCGCGAGGTGGGCATCGATACCAAGACTTACGCCAATGCGCTGCGCGGCATCATGCGCGCGGCGCCCGATGTGATCCTGATCGGCGAGATCCGCGACCGCGACAGCATGCAGGCGGCCATCAATCTTGCGGGCACGGGGCACCTGGTGCTGGCGACGCTACATGCCAACAACTGCGCCGAGACGCTCGACCGCATGATCAATATGTTTCCGCTCGACCAGCACAACCAGATCTTCCTCGACATGTCGCAGTATCTGCGCGCCATCCTGGCGCAGCGCCTGGTGATGAGCAAGGACGGCAAGCGGGTGGCGGCGGTGGAGGTGATGCTCAACACGCCGCACATCTCGGAGCTGGTGAAAAAGGGCGATGTGGTGTCAATCAAGGAGGCCATCGTCAAGAGCGGCGAGCGGGGCATTCAAAGCTTCGACACTGCGCTGCACGGGCTCTACAAGGAGAACCGCATCGAGCTCGAGGAGGCGCTGGCCAACGCCGATTCGCGCACCAACCTGGAAGCGAAGATCAACTTCGGCTGATCAGCCCGCTGCCAGAAGTCCCTGCTTCTGCATCTCTTTCGCGGCCGCATCCGCCACCTCATTGACGAAATCGGGCACCTTGGACGGGTTGACCGTGCGGCTCGTGCCCGCCCACAGAAGCTCATCGCGGTCGAGTGAGTAGATGAGCGTCTCGACCGAGACGACCTCATCCGTGGTCGCGATCGGCTCGTACGCCGCGCCCCACCCGTAGCCCCAGTAGCCCCAGAAGTGATGATAGTAAGGCGCGAATACCGGCGTGGGCGTGTAGCTTACCCGCTCGCGCTTGCCGATCACGCGCATCACCACCGCGCCGTTGATGCCCGCCGCGGCGAGCCGCTCCTTGACGCCGTCGATGTCACGGGCCTCGTTGTTTGGCACCAGGGTGTAGGAGGCGACACCCTGCGCGCCGGCTGCGTCCAGGCGGCGGACCAGGGTATCTTCGGCCTCCCGGCGAGTACTCTCGTCCCGCCCGATGAACACGGCAGCAAGCCGCTTGCCCTCGGGTTTAAGCACGGTGGCATCGGGGGCTTTCCAGGTCGATGTGAAGGTGGTGTTGGTGGCGCAGGCGCCAAGCAGCAACGTCACCGCTGCAATCCCTAAAATAATTGGATTTTTCATGATGCTCTCCAGCAAGAGAGAATCCTCGCAGCAAATTTCGTTCCGCGGCTCGGATCAGGATTTGAACACGGCGTATGCATCGAACACCGGGCCGTCGACACAAACGCGCTTCATCGCGGGACCATCGGGTGTTTGCACGAGCACGGTGCAGCCGGCGCACCCGCCCACCGCGCAGGCCATGAACTCCTCGAGCGAGACCTGGCAGGGCACGCTGTACTGGCGCGCGACTTTGGCCGTCGCTTCGAGCATGGGCGTGGGTCCGCAGGCAAAGATCTCCACTTCGGCGAGCTCCGTGGGACCGAGCGAGGCGAGCCAGCTATCGGCAAGATGGGTGACGTAGCCGTCGAAGCAGCCGGGGAAATCAGACCGGGAGGTGAGCCGGCTGGCGATGCCCCATTCATCCAGCAGGGGCATGCAGGCAATGACGCCGTCCGGCATGCCGGCGACCATGATCTGGGAGGGCCGCGTGCGGAAGGGGAAGGGAATCTCGGAGCCCATCAAGACCAAAGGCTTCCAGGCGGCGTCTTTACGGTCGCGCAGCCGCTCGGCGAGAAACACCATGGGCGGAATGCCCACGCCACCGCCGACAGCCAAGGCGCGCGGGCGCTCGACATGAGGCGTGAACCCGCGGCCTATCGGGCCGAGCACACTGACAATGTCTCCTGCTTTACGCGCCGCGAGCGCATGTAGTCCGGGACCCGTGACCTTGTAGAGCATCTCGATCCAGCCGGCTTGGGGATCCACGCGCATCAGCGACAGCGGCCGCCGCATTGGAATCGCCGCATCGCAGGTGAGGTGGGCAAAGCTGCCGGGTTCGGCGTGTGCCGCGCACTGCGGCGCTTCGAGGCGGATCACATATTGGTCGCCGTCGAACTGGGTCTGTTTGAGGATGCGGCTTTCTTCCAGAAAGATCGAGCCGCGATGTTCGCGGCTCATGCCGAACCCGTCCGCGTCTCCATCACTGCGGCGAGCACGGCCATGCGCACCGCCACGCCGTTGCGGACCTGGTCGCGGATCACCGACTGTGGTCCGTCGGCGACGTCGGAGGCGATCTCGATGCCGCGGTTCATAGGCTGGGGGTGCATGACGATGGCGTCGGGCTTGGCGAGGCTCAGCCGCTCAGGGGTGAGCCCGTACTTGGCGAAGTAGCGGTCGGCGTCGAGCAGCGCCGTGTGGCTCATGCGCTCTTTCTGGATGCGCAGCATCATCACCACGTCGGCGTCTTTCAGCCCGGTGCGTAGCGAAGCATGGCGGGCGCACCCTGCAAACTCTGCAGCCTCCGGCATGAAGGCAGCGGGGGCGACGATGCGCAGGTCCTTGACGCCGAGGGTGCGAAAGGCGTGATAGGCCGAGCGCGCCACGCGCGAGTGCCGCACGTCACCGACGATGGCAATACTTAAGTTGTCGAAGCGTTTTTTATGTTGTCTCACCGTGAGAGCGTCCAGCAGCCCCTGCGTGGGATGGGAGAGGTGCGCTTCGCCAGCGGACAGTACGCTGACGTGCCGGCCGACATGGGACGCCACCAGCCCCAGCACACCGGCTTCGGCTTCGCGAATGACCAGCACATCGACGTGCAGGGCCTCGAGCGTGAACACGGTATCGAGCATGCTCTCGCCCTTGACGCGCGAGGACAGCTGCACTTCGAGATTGACGACCTCGGCGCCCAGGCGCTTCGCGGCCAGCTCGAAGGAGACGCGGGTACGCGTGGAGGGCTCGGTGAAGAGATTGGCGACGGTGACGCCTTTGAGCAGAGGGTTTTGTGGCGTGCGCTCGCCGCTGCGCTGCACGAGGCCCTGGGCGCGCTCGATCAGGCTCTCGAGTAGTGTGCGGGGGAGGCTTTCGAGCGTCAGCAGGTGGCGCAGCGACCCGTCCGCGCGCAGTTGTTCGATGTCACTCATGTGGCTGCGGATTATCCATGAATTGCCAGCCAGCGCGTGAGGATCACGGCGGCCGCGACGCTGTCCACATCCTCCTTGCGCACGCGGCGGCGTCGGCTGCCGTCGGCGCGCCGCTCTTTCAATGCGGCACTAGCCTCGAGCGAGGAGTAGCGCTCATCGATGCGGTGCACGGGCAAGCCGAATCGGCGCTCGAGCTCACGGGCGAACTCATTCGCGGCCTGATTGATGGAGCTGGTTTCACCCGGGGTCCCCACCACCAATGCTTGCGGTGCAAGCTCACGGATCTCGCGCTCCACTCCGGCCCAGTCGGCCACCACCGCGCGGGGCGCGGCCGTGCGCGTCAGTGTGTCGCCCACCGCGACACCGATGCGCTTCAAGCCAAAATCGAAGGAGAGGATGGTCAGCGGTTGCCCGCTAAGCATGACCTGCCACGAGGCTCAGTTGAGTGGGGTTGATGCCTAAGTGCCGCCATGCGCCCAGCCAGCGCTCCTCGAAGGGCAGCTCGAATACCACGCGCGCGTCCACCGGCATGGAGAACCAAGAGTTGTCGCGCAGCTCCTTCTCGAGCTGCCCGGCCTCCCATCCCGCATAGCCGAGCGCGATGAAGGCATCGGAGGGACCCTCGCCGCGCGCCATCGCCGCCAGGATATCGCGCGAGGTGGTCACCTGGATGGTGTCCGAGACCTTGTGGGTGTGATCCCAGGCGCCGCCGGGCCGGTGCAGCACGAAACCGCGGTCGGTATGGACAGGGCCGCCGCGCAGCACCGGCATGGCGGCGATCTGCTCCGAGCTCGGGGCGAGCTTCATCTGCGTGAGCACGTCGGAGAGCTTCATCGACAGGGGCTTATTGAGCACGATGCCGAGCGCGCCCTTGTCGCTGTGCTCGCAGATGAGGGTCACGGTCTGGGCGAAGTTGGGATCGGCGAGCGAGGGCATCGCGATCAGCAGATGGTTGGTCAGGGAACCCTCGCTCATGGCAGCGGTAAGTATGGGGTCACCGGTGAACGGGCTCAAGGAAGACTCCGTACATTGCCCCGGGCCACGCGGCCGCCGACGAACTGCCACTCATAGGCAAACCGCAGCAATCGATATTCTCTGGCGAGCTCGCCTGGAAAGGGGTCGAAGGGGCTGGCCTGTCTCAGGATGTCGAGCGCGGCCTGGTCCAGCTCGGGGCTGCCGCTGGACCTGCGGATCTCGGCTTTCTCGAGCTGTCCGCGCGTGCCGATGGCCACCTCCAGCACGGGATTGGCCTTGCCGCGGGCCAGGGCGGAGGCGGGATAGTTGAGCGTGCCGATGCGCTCGACTTTGCGGCGCCAGGCATCGAGGTAGGGCGCAAGCTTGGCAGCACGGGAATCCGGCGACACCCAGAGCTCATCGCGCCGGGGGCCGCGCAGCTGGGCAGGCCCGTCCTCATCGTCGGGCGAGGGGGCCTCGCTGACCTGCTGTGGCACCCGCAGGGGCTTTTTGCGTGCCACGGCCGTAACACCCGCATCCCCCACGTAATGCACCTGGGTGCTGGCTCCCGTGGTGGTCAGCGACTGATCTGCGCCGCTGCCCTCGGCGCCTTCCTCCTGCGTCAGCGAGTCACCGTCGGGCGTGCCCTCGTGGCCGGGGATGGCCGGGTGAGAGGCGCGATTGCGCGGCGCCACAGACTCGCGGGTGTTGCCCGAGCCTAGCTGGGTGCGCTGGGCCAGATAGGTGGCCGTATCGTTTCGCGGGGCATTCGGCAGCTCGTCCGAGACCAGCAGGACCTGAAGGCCGGGGGCGCTATCGCCCGGCGCCGCGCTGACGTTGAAGGTGAGACCGAGAATGACTAGCCCATGCAGCAGCGCGGCAAGGAACAGCATCGTCAGCAGACGATCCCGCACCGGGGCAATGCCCTCACGAAGGGCTAGGGCTCTGGCAGCCATGACCCTACCTTAACGTGTGCCGCAGTACCGCGTCGATGAACTGCCCCCCGATATCGAGACCGAACTGCTTCTCGAGCTCACGGATGCCGGTGGGGCTGGTCACGTTGATCTCGGTGACATACCCGCCGATCACATCCAGGCCCACGAACAGCATGCCCTGGGCTGCCAAGGGAGGCCCGATTTGTCCGGCCACCCACCTCTCGCGCTCGCTCAAGGGCCGGCCAACGCCCTGAGCCCCGGCCGCGAGGTTGCCGCGGTGGTCCGTGGCTGTGGGGATTCGCGCCAGGGCATAGGGCACGGGTTCGCCGTCAATGAGCAGCACGCGCGCATCGCCGCTGTCGACAATCTCGGGGATGTAGCGCTGCGCGATGGCGAACTGGTGGCCGTAGTCGGTGAGTGTCTCGAAGATCACGTTGGTGTTCTTGTCGCCCGCGGCCACGACGAAGATGGAGCGGCCGCCCATGCCGTGCAGGGGCTTGACGACGATCTTGCCGTACTCGAGCAGGAAAGCCTGCATTTCAGGCATATTCCGCGTGATCAGAGTGGGTGCGCAGCATTGCGCGAACCAGGCGGTGTACACTTTTTCGTTCATGTCCCGCAGTCCCCGCGGGCGGTTCACCACCCGCACTCCGCGCGTTTCGGCGCGCTCCAGAATGTAAGTGGTGTAGATGTATTCCATGTCGAAGGGCGGGTCCTTGCGCATCAGGAGCACATCGAGGGAGGCCAGCGGCTCGATCCGGGGCTCCCCCAGGGCGAACCAGGCAGCCGGGTCGGCCCGCACCGTTAGCGGCCGTGCCCGCCCGAAGGGCTCGCCATCCCGCAGCGCGAGGTCAGCCTGCTCGAAATATAGGAGCTCGAAGCCTCGGGCCTGCGCCGCCAGGAGCATGGCGAGGGTGGAATCCTTGGCGTACTGGATCTCCCCGATGGGGTCCATCACGACGCCGAGCCTGCGGGGAGGGTGCTGCATATCGTTATATTCTCAAAAACGTGACGCGAACGGCATAGCCCCTGGCTTACCGATATGTTAAAACCCCGCGGCGCTTGCACCGGAGGAGTCGCCAGCACGTGAGCGGCACCAATGAAAAATTTCAGGGCCTGAAGGTCCTGGTCATCGATGACAGCAAAACCATCCGTCGGACGGCAGAGACCCTGCTGGCCAAGGAGGGTTGCGAGGTCTTCACGGCCATCGACGGGTTCGATGCGTTGGCGAAAATCGCCGACCATCAGCCCGATATCGTGTTCGTGGACATCATGATGCCACGGCTCGACGGCTACCAGACCTGCTCGCTGATCAAGCACAACAAGGTCTTCCGCTCGATTCCGGTGATCATGCTGTCGTCCAAGGACGGGCTTTTCGACCGCGCGCGGGGCCGCATCGTAGGCTCCGAGCACTATCTCACCAAGCCCTTCACCAAGGATGAGCTTCTGGGCGCCATCGAAACGCATATCGGGAGATGACGGCCGTGGCCCTCATATTGATCATCGACGATTCCCCGACCGAGGTGCATGTGATGCAGAAGGCGCTCGAGCGCCACGGCTATCGCACGGCGGCGGCGGCGGACGGGGCGGAAGGCATCAAGCTGGCCCGCGATTTGTCGCCGGACCTGATTTTCATGGATATCGTCATGCCGGGCATGAACGGCTACCAGGCCACGCGCACCCTGGCGAACGATCCCAAGACGAGCTCCATCCCCATCATCATGGTGACCTCGAAAGGCCAGGAGACGGACCGTATCTGGGGACTGCGGCAGGGGGCGATCGACTACATGGTCAAGCCCGTCTCGCCGGATCAGCTGGTCGCCAAGGCGCAAGCGACCCTGGCCGCTTAAGCGCCCATGGCGGACGAGCCTTCACTCAAAGCATTGCGGGACCGCCCGTTCGAGCTGCTCGCCGAGCTCGAGCGGCGCGGCCGTGCCGTGTCTGCGCAGGTGGGCCAGGAGAGCACCGCGGGACGTGAATGGGTGGGTGTGGGCCTGCGTATGGCGGGGGAGCTCTTTCTGGTGGCACGCGAGGAGACGCGCGAGGTGTTGAGCACGCCGGCGGCGCTGACGCGCGTGCCGGGCGCCAAGGGCTGGATCAAGGGTCTGGCGAATGTGCGCGGCCAATTGCTGCCCATCATCGATCTGCGCCAGTTCCTCGGCAGCGGCACTACTCCGCTCACGCGCAATACGCGCGTGCTGGTGGCGAATCATCGGGAGATTCCGGCGGGGCTGCTGGTGGATGAGGTCTTGGGATTCCGGCGGTTTGCCGAAACTGAGTTCTCCGGCGATGCGCCGCCGACCGTGGTGCGCTGCGACCGCTACTTAGCCGGCGCTTTCCGCCGCGGGCCGGAGCAATGGCCGGTCTTGAGCTTGCGCGCGGTGCTGGAGAGCACGGCCTTTGCGGAGGCCGCCGCTTGAGCGCCCTCATGATCGCGGTGGCGGCGGTTGCGGTGGCGGCGCTCGTAGGGGTGGGGTTGCTTTTTTTGAGCAACCGCAAGCTGCGCACGGCTGCCGAGCGGCAGCTGGCCGCGAGCGAGGCGCAGCGCAAGGAGACCGACCGCAACCAGCAGGCCATTTTGCGGCTGCTGGATGAGCTCTCGAGTCTTGCCGACGGCGATCTCACCGTGCAGGCCACGGTGACCGAGGACATCACCGGCGCGATCGCCGACTCCATCAACTATGCGGTGGAGGCGCTGCGCGGCCTCGTGACCACCATCAATCATTCGGCCATCCATCTCGACGGCGCGGCCAAGCAGACCCAGGCGCTGGCGCAGCATCTGGCCAAGGCGAGTGGCGCGCAATCCAAGCAGATCGCCGCGGCGACCGAGTCGGCGGCGGGCATGGCGGGCTCGACGGAAGAGGTGTCGGGCAATGCCGAGCGCGCCGCGGATGTGGCGCGCCACTCGGTGGAGGTGGCGCACAAGGGCGGCGATGCCGTGCGGCGCACCATCGACGGCATGAACACCATCCGCGAGACCATTCAGGAGACCTCCAAGCGCATCAAGCGCCTCGGCGAGAGCTCGCAGGAGATCGGTAACATCGTCGAGCTGATCAACGATATCGCCGAGCAGACCAATATCCTGGCGCTCAACGCCTCGATCCAGGCCTCGATGGCCGGCGAGGCGGGGCGCGGCTTCGCGGTGGTGGCGGATGAGGTACAGCGCCTGGCGGAGCGCGCGGCCAATGCCACCAAGCAGATCGAAGTGCTGGTGCGCACGATTCAGACGGACACCAACGAGGCGGTGGTCTCCATGGAACGTAGTACGACCGACGTGGTGGGCGGCGCATTGCTGGCGGAGAACGCCGGTGCGGCGCTCGAGGAGATCGAGCAGGTCTCCAACCAGATCGCGAGCCTGGTGCAGAATATCTCCGGCAGCTCGCGCCAGCAGAGCTCCGCGGCGCAGGATATCGCGCGCAACATGCAGGTGCTGAAGGAGATCAGCGCCCAGACGGCCGATTCCACCGGCGCCACCTCGGTGGCCATCGCCAAGCTCGCGGAGCTGTCTTCCGGCATGCGCAAGGCCGCGCAGGGCTTCCGCCTGCCGGGCAGCGCCGGCAACGGCGACAAAGCGCCGAATTCCGGCGGCGCTCTCAAACCACCGCCCCTCTCCGCGGTCGGCGGCGGCTGACCGATGGCGGAGGTGGCGCTGCAGACGTTTGAGTTCGTCGGCCGCGAGCTGAACGCGGCGCTCGGTGAGGCGCGCACCGCGCTCGAGAATTATGTCGAGCAGCCGGACAACCTGTCGCTGCTCGAGCGCTGCAAGCAGGAGCTGCACCAGGTGCAGGGTGTGCTGCGTGTGCTGGAGATCTACGGAGCGTCGCTGCTCGCCGAGGAGATGGAGCATGTGACGGGCTACCTGCTCACCACGGCCGCGGAGCGCAAGAACCAGGCGGAAAGCCTGGATGCGCTGATGCGCGCCATGGTGCAGCTGCCGAGCTATCTCGAGCGGGTGCTGGCCGGCGGGCGCGATCTGGCGCTGGTGCTGCTGCCGCTGCTCAACGACCTGCGCGCGGTGCGCGGCAGCGCGCTGCTGTCGGAAGGTACACTGCTGCTGCTCAACCTGAAATCGGACCAGCAGGCGCAGCCCGCTCCCGCCTCTCCAGGCGAGGAGAAGCTGAGTGTGGAGCAGTGGGCGCGCCGCCTGCGCGCGAAATTCCAGATGGGCCTGGTGGGGTGGATTCGCGGCGAACGCACGGAGCAAAACCTCGATACGCTGGCTTCCGTGGCGGGCAAGCTCGAGCAGGTCGCGACGCAGCAGCCGCTGTTCCAGCTCTGGTGGGTGGTGGGCGCGGTCATCGAGGCGCTGCGCGAGAATGGCCTGGAAGGCGGCGTCTCGGTCAAACGCCTGCTGGGCCTCGCTGATCGCGAGATCAAGCGGCTGTACGATGAGGGTGAGGCGCGGTACGCGCAGATACCCGCCGTCGAGCTGCTGAACAATCTTCTCTACTACGTCGGGCGTGCCGAGAGTTCGGGCTCGCGCGTCACGGCCGTGCGTACCTCGTTCCGCTTGGGCGATCTGCTGCCGGTGGATGAGACCATCGAGCAGGAGCGCGAGAACCTTTCGGCGCCCAGCGTCAAGCTGATGCAGACGGTGGCCGCCGCCATCCGCGAGGACCTCGGCAAGGTGAAGGACGTCCTCGACATCTTCGTGCGCCGTGGCGCCGGGCAGCCCCAGGAGCTGGCTTCGCAGGTGGAGATGCTGCGCAAGATCGGCGATACGCTCGGTGTGCTGGGCCTCGGCGAGCTGCGCGCCAGCGTGCAGGCGGAGACCGAGCGGCTGGGCAAGATCGTCGCAGGCACGCTGCGGCCGGATGAGTCCACGCTGGTCGATATTGCCGCCACGCTGATCGGCGTGGAAGACAAGCTGGACGACCGGCTGATCGGCATGATCCTGCCGCGCGCGGCGCAGGCCGAGCAGACCGAGGATACGGATTTCCACCAGGTGCAGGGGGCGGTGCTGCGTGAGTGTGTGCTCAACCTGACGCGGGTCAAGGAGTCGATCACGCAGAATGTCGGCGGGCTGCTCGATGCGGCCGGCCTCGACAGCTGGCAGGAGCTGATGCGTGGCATTCAGGCGGGTCTTTTGATGCTGGGCAAGAGCCGCGCCGTCGATGTGATCGAGAAGATCACCGCGCAGTTGAAGCGCGTGATGCGTCCGGGCGGCGGCGGCGTGCCGGCGGGCTTTCTCGACCGGCTGGCCGATGCCATCGTGAGCGTCGAGTATTACATGGAGACGCTGCAGTCGGGTCGCAGCGATCCCTGGTACATGCTCGACAATGCCGAGACCTGTCTTGCGACGCTCGCGGGCGAGGCAGTACCGGAGGTGCCGGTGGCGGCGCCGGTGGATCCGGCGGCGTATGACCGCACGGTGAGAATCCCCTCGCCGTTTGCCACGGTGCCGTCCGTCACCGAGACGGTTCGCGTGGCGGCGGATGTGAGCATCGCGCCGACGCTGGCGCCGAAGCTTGCGCCGCCGGCGCTGATCGAGAACGCCGACCCCGAGCTCGTCCAGCTCTTCATCGAGGAGGCGCGCGAGGAGCTGGCCAAGATCAGCAAGCAGTTCCCGGTGTGGGAGGGCAATCCGCTCGAGCACGATGTGCTGGTCACGCTGCGCCGCTCCTTTCACACGCTCAAGGGCAGCGGCCGCATGGTCGGGGCGCGCGAGCTCGCGGAGTTTGCCTGGGCGAGCGAGAATCTCCTCAACCGGCTGCTGGACAACACCTTGAGCCGCTCGCCGGCCATTGTCGGCGTGCTGCGCGACACAGTGGCGGCGCTTCCGCAAGCGATCGACCAGCTTGCGAGCGGCAAGGCGCCGCAAACCGATATCGCGGCGATCGTGGCGCGCGCCCACGCGCTGGCCGCAGGCCGCCCGGCGGACGCCGCGGCCGTATCCGCATCGCCCGCCGCGCAGGCGCCGCCGATCGAAAAGTTTCCCCTCGAGATCGACGAGCCGATCTCATTTGAGTTGCCGGCACCTATCCCGCTCGAGCCCGAGCCGGTCACGGCGCCGGTGGACGAGTCCGCAGCAGCGGCGGCCAGCCCCGAGGCTCCCGCGACCGAATACGAGATCGCCGCACCTGAACCGGAACCTGTTGAGCGTGACGATGCCTTGCGCGAGATTTACGCGCGCGAGACCAGTGCCCACGCAGCGGCGGTACGTGCCTACATCGAGCGGGAACGCCGCAATCCAGAGCCGCACCTCCTCACCGAGGAGCTCTATCGCGCCTGCCACACGCTCTCCGGCAGCTCGAAGATGGCCGAGGCGCGCCACGGTATCCGCCTGGCGGAGCCGCTCGATCACTGGTTGCGCAAGGTCTTCAACAGCGGGCTGGGGCTGCGCACCCAGGATCTGGATCTGCTGGCCGACTGCATGGACGCGATGGAATCGGTCGCGATGCATCTCGATGAGTCCACCGGTTTCTTCGTGGCGCACGATGCGTTGCGCCAGCGGATCGCTGACGCCGAGGGCAATCTCGATCAGCGCATTGGGGAGGAGACGCAGCAGCGCGCGCAGGTGGAAAGCAGTGTCACGCAACTCACTCCGGCGTTGCAGTGGCCCGCGGAGTTGCAACCGCAGCCCGAGCCCGAGCAGGCGCCGGATGCGACGGGAATCGAGGTGTTTGAGCTCGATGTGGCGGCGGAGACGGACCTGGGCGGCACGCATGTCACGGAAGCGGACACGACTCAAATCACGATGCTGCAGCCGGCGATCCGCGAGCCGGAGGCGGAGTCCGAGCCGCAGCCCGAGCGCGAAATTGAAGTAACGGTCGAAGCGGCGCCCGAGACCGAGACCGCCGTCGATTACGATCTCGATGTGGCGTCGATTTTCGTCGAGGAGGCCACCGAGCTGCTCGATACCTCGCAGGCGGCGCTGTCCGACTGGCGGCAGGAGCCCGGCAATGCCGAATTGCGCAGTGCGCTCAAACGGCCCTTGCACACTCTCAAGGGCGGCGCACGTATGGCGGGCATTGCCTCGATGGGCGATCTCAGCCACGAGTTTGAGACACTGGTGATGCAGATCGACGTGGGCGCATTGCCCGCCGACGATGCGGCATTCGATGTGATGCAATCGGGTCTCGATGAGCTCGCGCGCCTGCGCGATGCGGTTGCCGAGGGCCGGCCGGCGCCGGCTGCACGGCAGATTCTGGCGCGCATCCAACACCTGATCCGTCCCGGGTCCGCCGCGCCTGTCGCCGAGGAAACGGAAGAGGCTGCGATCTCCCCGTCCGCGCCGGAAGCGGTTTTCGAGCCACCGGTATTGCATGAGGCCCAGCAGCAGCCCATGGCTGAGCCGACGGAATCGGCGCTCGAGCCGGGAGGCGCGCCTCGTACCGAAGAGCCGATCGCTCCACCCCTGCCGGTGCCGCCGGGACGCGAGCCAGTGGTGCAAGGCGACCGCCCCGAGATGGCGCGTGTCGACGCCGAGCTGCTCGATCATCTCCTCAACACCGCCGGCGAGGTCAGCATCGCGCGTGCGCGGCTCGAGCAGCAGCTGGGATCCATTGATTTCAACCTGGGCGAGCTCACCCGCACGGTGACGCGTCTTAAGGAGCAGCTGCGCAACCTCGAGATCGAGACCGAGGCGCAGATCCTGCACCGTCACGAGGATGAGGCCAGCGCGCATCGCAGCGATTTCGATCCGCTCGAGCTCGACCGCTACTCATCCATTCAACAGTTTTCGCGTGCGCTGGCCGAGACCGCCAACGACGTGGCGAGCATTCAGCAGCTGCTCGAGACCTTGACGCAGGACACACAGAACCTGCTGCAAGCCCAAGCGCGCACCATCACCGAACTGCAGAACGGTCTCATGCGCACGCGCATGGTGCCTTTCCAGCGGCATGTGCAGCGCCTGGCGCGCATCGTCCGCCAGGCCGCAGCCGACACGGGCAAACGCGCCGAGCTCATCGTGCAGGGCGCCGCCGGCGAGCTCGACCGGCAGGTGCTGGAGCGCATGCTGCCGCCGTTCGAGCACCTGCTGCGCAACGCGGTGGTGCACGGCATCGAGAATCCGCAGGAGCGCGTGGCGCACGGCAAATCCGACACGGGGCGCATCGTTCTCGAGCTGCATCGCGAAGGTGCGGAAGTGATGGTGCGCTTGAGCGATGATGGCGCCGGCATGAACCTGCGCGCCATCCGCGACAAGGGCGTGGCCATTGGCCTGATCCAGCCGGGCCAGCAGCTGAGCGATGAGGATGCAATGCAGCTCATCCTGGAGCCGGGGTTCTCCACGGCCGGCTCGATTACCCAGCAGGCCGGCCGCGGCGTCGGCATGGATGTGGTAGCCACGGAAATCAAGCGCCTGGGCGGCGCACTGCACATGGAGACGAAAGCGGGGCAGGGCTCGAGCTTCACCATCCGCCTGCCGTTCACGCTGGCCATCAGCCATGCGCTGGTGGTTCGCACCGGCGAGGAGTTTTATGCGCTGCCTCTGCCCACCGTGGAGGGCGTGCTGCGCCTGTCGAAGTCGGAGGTCTTGAGCCACCTCGGCCGTGACGGCGCGACGTTCGAGTACAGCGGGCAGAAATACCGTTTCCAGCCGCTGGCAAGCTTCGTCGGCCTCGAGCCCTCGCCGCTGCCGGAACAGGATGTGACCATCCCCGTGGTGCTGGTGCGTGCCGGCGAGCATTCGACTGGGCTGGTGGCGGATGAGCTCATCGGCAGCCGTGAGATCGTTGTCAAATCCGTCGGTCCGCAGATCTCCTCGATTCGCGGCATCTCCGGCGCCACCATCCTCGGCGACGGACGTATCGTGGTCATCCTCGACATCGGCGCGCTGGTGCGCGCCGAGTGGCGCGGCCGCGCGCCGCCCACGGTGTTGCGGGAGAAGGGCGATCGCCGCACCTTCGTGCTGGTGGTGGACGATTCGATCACGGTGCGACGCGTGACGCAGCGCCTGCTGGAGCGCAACGGCATGCGGGTGCTGACGGCGCGCGACGGCATGGATGCCATCACGCTGCTGCAGGACCACGCGCCGGACATCATCCTGTTGGACATCGAGATGCCGCGCATGGACGGTTATGAGGTGGCGGCGCAGGTGCGCAACGATCCGCGCCTGAAAGCCGTGCCCATCATCATGATCACTTCGCGCGTGGGCGAGAAGCATCGTGCCCGAGCCATCGAGCTCGGTGTCGACGACTACCTGGGCAAGCCCTACCAGGAAGCGCAGCTGCTCGATGCCATCACGCCGTTAGTGGAACGTCACCGGGCGGGTCGCTGAGATGGCCGAGCGCGTCAATGAGATCTACAGTCTGCTGATTCCGTTGATAGACGGCCGCCTGATCATTCCGCGCGCCTGTGTGGCCGAGGTCATCGGTTTTCTCACGCCCTCGGAGATGACCGGTGCTCCGCCGTGGTATATCGGCACGGTGCCTTGGAACGGCCGGCAGGTGCCGCTGATCTCCTTCGAGGGGGCCTGCGGCAACAACATCCCGCCCGCCACGGGCCGCACGCGCATCGTCATCTTCCACAGCCTGGGATCGCGCATCGACGCGGGCTATTTCGCCCTGGTGTCGCAGGGGTTCCCGCAGCTGGTGCGGGTGAGCTCGGATGTGGTGCGGCCGGACAACTCCCGAGTCTTCCCGGACCGGGCGCCGGTCATCTGCCAGGTGCGCATGGTCAACGAGGCGCCGCTGGTGCCGGACCTCGAGCGCATCGAGGAGATGATCGCGGATGAGACGCACATCGGGGGCTAGGGTCAGCGCGGCAGCGCGAATACCTGTGTCCAGTAAACTCCCATCTTGCTCGCAGGCTCGATCGCGAATCCGGCCCCCATCTGCGTGAACCGCGGATCCATGAGATTCGCGCAGTGATGGGGGCTGCGCAGCCACCCCTGCACCGCCTCCTCGGGGGTGGTCACTCCCGCAGCCAGATTTTCCCCGGTTACGCGCCACCTATATCCCTGCTCGGTCACGCGCTGCGCCGGCGAGCTGCCGTCGTATCCCTCGTGCTCGAAATAGTCGTGCTTTGCCATATCGCGCGAATGCGCGAACGCGGCGTGTGACAAAGGAACTGAGAATCGTAGCGGGCTGGCGGCCGCAAAACTCTCCCGGCCGCAGCGCCGGGCCTGTGAGCGCGCCGCGTTGGTCAGTTCCAGTACCCGCAAATTCACCGCCGTGGCATTCTTCAACGACAGCGAAGAGAACGGTTGAGCCAGCACGAACCAGATATCGCGGTTCTTGCGATAAAAACCGATTTCCGCCATCTGCGGATCACTCAAGGGTCCGCAGAAATTCCTGCTGAAGATACGGGCTACAGCACCGTCCGTGAGCCAGCCGCTCATGTGAACGGAGCTGGATTTGATGCCGTGGTAGCCCGCGAGATCCATGGCCTCCCGCAAGTTGCGGCCACTCTGCAAATACTGCGCTGCTCTTCCCAGCATCGCGCTCGCGCGCAGCGGCGTTTTGGCGCCCGCATGTCCGCCGCAACCCTCGGCGCGAGCTTCGTTAATCTCGCGAATCACATCCGCCCGTCCGGGCGTGACCATTCCGAGCAGTAGCGCGATGAATAAGACTTTCATCGGGCTAGGCTTCCAGCCAGAACGTCACCGGACCCTCGTTAGTCAATGAGACCCGCATTTCAGCCCCAAACTCGCCGGTCGCAACGGCCGGGTGCACCGTTCGGGCGCGCTCGACCAGATGGCCGAACAGACGCCGGGCGTCGTCCGGCGCTGCCGCCGTGCTGAATCCCGCCCTCGTTCCCTTGTTGGTGTCGGCCGCGAGAGTGAACTGCGGCACCAGTAGCAGTCCACCGTGGATGTCACGCAGGCTCAAGCTCATCCTGCCGTCCGCATCGGGAAAGACGCGATAACCCAGCACGCGTTGGAGCAGTCGATCCGCCGACTGGACGTTGTCTTCGCGGGTTACGCCGATCAGAGCGAGAATGCCTGCATCGATCGTTCCGACCTGCCGTTGCGCGACGCGCACCTCTGCGCGACTGACGCGCTGGATCAGGGCGATCACGCAAAATCACCTGCGACTGCCTGCAGCGCAGCGACGGCGGCGAGTGAGGCGGTTTCGGTGCGTAGAATCCGCGGTCCGACACTGCAAGCGGCGAAACCCGCACGCTCCGCAATCTCTACTTCCAAAGGGGCGAGGCCGCCTTCGGGGCCGATCAGCAGCGCAATGGACTTTGCTTGGGAAGCGGCGGACAGCAGGGTGGTGGCCGCGCCCGGCGCCAGCATCAGGCGCAGCTGCGTCGCAAGAGTGGCGGCGCGTACGGCATCCGCCAGCGTCTGGGGCTGCGCGATCTCCGGCAGGCGGTTGCGGCCGCATTGCTCGCAGGCTGCGATGGCGACGGCTCGCCAATGCGCGTGCTTGCGGTGCGCGGTGTCGCGCGAGATCTTGACGACGCTGCGCTCGGCGGTTAGTGGGACGATACGCGTGACACCGAGCTCGGTGGCTTTTTGGACGATGGTGTCCATGCGGTCGCCGCGCGCGATGCCCTGTAGCAGGGTGATCTCGAGGCTGGATTCACGCTCTACATCGAGATGCTCCGCGACCTGCGCAATGACTTTGGCGCCGCGTAGCTCGGCGATGCGGGCCGTGTATTCCCCGCCGCGTCCATCGAAAAGCGTCAGCGCATCGCCGACGCGGGCGCGCAGCACGCGGGCGATGTGATTGGCCGCGTCACCTTCGAGAGTGGTGCTATCGCCCGCCGCGAGCGGCGCATCGACGTACACCCGGCTCAGACGCATGTGGCCTTCTCGATGCCTTGGGCGGCAACCTTCACCATGAGCTCGATTTCATCGGGGGTGATAACGTACGGCGGCATGAAATAGATGACGTTGCCGACCGGACGCAACAGGACGCCGTGCTCGAGCCCGTGCCGATAGACGGCCAGTCCGCGGCGTTCTTGCCAGGGATACGCCGCGCGCGTGGCTTTGTCCTTCGCCATTTCGATCGCCACGATCATCCCACGCTGGCGCACCTCCGCCACATGCGGATGATCCGCGAGCTCGCGCGCGAGCGCGCCCATGTGAGCCGCGCGCGGGCGATTGCTTTGCAGCACGTCGTCCTCTCGGAAGATCTCAAGGCTGGCGAGCGTCGCGGTGCAGGCCAGGGGATTGCCGGTGTAGCTGTGGGAATGGAGAAAGGCATTGAGCTTCACGTAGTCGTCGTAGAACGCCTCGTAAATGGTGTCTGTCGTCATCACCACGGACAGCGGCAGATAGCCGCCGGTGAGACCCTTGGACAGGCACAGTAGGTCCGGCCGAATACCCGCTTGCTCGCAGGCGAACATCGTTCCGGTGCGGCCGAAACCTACGGCGATCTCATCCGCGATCAGCAGGACCCCATGACGGTCGCAGGCCTCGCGCAGCATTTTGAGATAGACGGGATCGTACATGCGCATGTTGCCGGCGCATTGCACCAGGGGCTCGACGATTACCGCCGCCACTTCGTCGGCATCGCGGGCCAGCGCGAATTCCATCAGCTCGAAGCGGCGCCGCGAGTAATCCGCCCAGGACTCGCCCGGCTCGCGCTCAAAGCAGTCTGGTGAGGGAACCGTAATGGTTTCCATCAGCAGGGGACGGTAGAGGGCTTTGTACAGCTCGACATTGCCTACGGCCAGCGCACCCAGGGTTTCGCCGTGGTAGCTGTTTGAAAGCGTGATGAAGCGCTGCTTGGCGGGCCGCCCGACATTGCGCCAGTAGTGGAAGGCCATCTTGAGCGCGGCTTCGACCGCGGCTGAGCCGTTGTCGGCATAGAAGCAACGACTGAGACCGTTGGGAGCAAGGCGTACCAGGGCCTCGCTCAGCGCCACGACCGGCTCATGGGTGAACCCCGCCAGGATGACATGCTCAAGCCGCTCAAGCTGCCTGCGCATCGCGGCATTGATACGCGGGTTCGCATGCCCGAAGAGGTTCACCCACCAGGAGCTGATGGCGTCGAGGTAGCGCCGTCCGTTGAAATCCTCCAGCCACACACCTACGCCGCGGCGGATCGGAATCGGCGGCAGCTCCTCGTGATCCTTCATCTGGGTGCAGGGATGCCAGACATGCGCGAGGTCACGCGTGGCGTAGGAGGCGTTGTCGTCGACCGGGCGGTTCATGGCGGGGCGATTGTGGCATGATCAGTGCGGTTTTATGCCGGCCTCATCCGCACAAGCACTGCAGATCGACCGCGCTACCGGCCTGGCCGTGGGCGTGCGCCAGGTTTTCTCGCCTCATTTCGATGCACGCCCGGCGGACAGCGCGCCGGACCTGATCGTGGTGCACGGCATCAGTCTTCCCCCCGGGGAATTCGGTGGAGCGTGGATCGACCGGCTGTTCACAGGCAACCTGCCGGCAGACGCGCATCCTTATTTCCGCGAGATCGCGGGACGGCGGGTATCGGCGCATGCGCTGATCCGCCGCGACGGCGGGATCGTGCAGTATGTGCCTTTTGGCGAGCGCGCGTGGCATGCGGGCACGTCGCAGTACCAGGGGCGCACGGCCTGCAACGATTTTTCCATCGGCATCGAGCTCGAAGGCGAGGACCAGCGGCCTTATGAGGATGCGCAGTATCTTGCGTTGGCCGCGCTGATCAGCGCGCTGCTGGCGACCTATCCCTCATTGAGTCGTGAGCGCATCGCCGGACACAGCGATATAGCGCCCGGCCGCAAGACCGATCCCGGTCCGGCATTCGACTGGCCACGGCTGCTCAGCGCGGTTTGATCGTAAGCGCCGCGGCCAGCGCGCTGAACGTGGCCAGTGCGGTGGCGCCGAGCATCACCTGGCGATAGGCGTGGCTGACGGAATCGGGCCCCAGGGCGGCAGGCCCGCTTCCTCCAAACGCCAGCCCCAATGCCGCCACGGCGAGCAGTGCCCCCGCTCGAGCCGCCGCATTGTTGATGCCCGAGGCCGCGCCGCTTTTGTCTTCCGGCGCGGAATCGAAAACAGTGGTGGTGAGCGGCGTCACGCTCAAAGTCATACCGACGGCCACGATGAGCAGACCCGGCAAGGCTCCCACCCAGTAACTGGGATTGCCGCCCGAAACCGCGAGGATCAGATATCCCAGAGCGACGATCGCGGGCCCGAAGATCAGTGGCAGGCGTGCGCCGATCCGCTCGACCAGCGCCCCGGCCCATCTCGAGCCGGCGCCCATGATGGCGGAGAACGGCAGGAATGCGGCTCCAGCCGCGGCGGTGCTGTAGTGGTGAACGGTGATCAACTGGAAGGGGAGCAGGAAGAGGGCGCCGCTGAGCGAGGCGTAAAGCAGTACGGTCAATGCATTGGCGCCCGCGAAGTTACGATTGGCGAACAGGGACAGGGGCATCATGGGGGCCGGCGCGCGCCGCTCGGTTCGCAGGAACAACCACGTCACGGGCAGTGCGGCCGCAAGGGCAACTGTGCCCGGTACGCGGCTGCCTTCACCCAAGGCAATCAGGCTGTACGCAAAGAGACCCAGGCCGATGACAGCCCAGGCTGCGCCCCACGCGTCCAGAGGCTCGGAGTGTTTGCCGCCGCCATCCGCCGGCAATTTCAAACCGAGCGCGAATGCCGCCAGCGCAACCGGCAGATTGATGAAGAAAATGGCTCGCCAGCCGACGGTATCGACCAGCCAGCCGCCAAGCGGTGGACCCAATGCCGTGACGATGGCGCCGGCCGCGGCCCAGGTGCCCAATGCAAGACCGCGCGCGGCACCCTGATAGCCGTGACCAATGAGCGCGAGACTGGCCGGCATCAGCAGGGCGGCGGTCGCTCCCTGCGCCAGTCTTGCGAAAATCAGCCATTCGGCCGTCGGCGCGATGCCGCACAGCAGCGAGGTGGCCGCGAAGCCTGCGAGGCCGATGAGAAAGATGCGCCGCTGTCCGTAGCGGTCGGCGGCCGAGCCGCCGAGCAGGATGAAGGCGGCGAGGGTGAGGAGGTAGCCGTTCACGACCCACTGCACGGTGGCGAGGTTGGCATGGAGTCCGCGCTCGATGGCGGGCAGGGCAACGTTGACTACGGAGGAGTCGATGTAGCCGAGGCTCGAGCCCAGGATGGTGGTGGGCAATAGCCAGCGCGTTGGACCGGGCACGTTGGAGTCCTCCCCTCGTGCGCAGGCTACAGGGGTCGGTGCCGGATGACGAGCTTTTGCGGGAACGCCACGTTGCTTCGGGCCTTTGTGTTCGTACTATAAGATAGTCCCCCGCAGCGCGGGCTTGCCGCGCACCCAATTCGCTCACGACCCTTCGGACCCCGAATGACGCCCACTCCCACCTCAACGCTTACCCTAACCGCCCAGCGCCAAACCTCCCTCCACGCCACCGCAAGCGGCCCGCCCCCGCGCACCTCCAATCAGTTCTTCGGCGTCGGCCCCATCACCAACATGACCGCCGACGAAGTGGAGCGCCGCGCCCTGCGCTATCAGTTCGAGTCCTGGCTAGAGGCCAATTACCGCAAACTGGATGACCAGGGCCGCGATCTCGGCCCCTTCACTGCCGGCGAGCTCGAACGCAGCATGCACCGCGGCTACCCCGCCGACAAAATCGTGCTCGACATGATGCGCGAGATTCACCGCTACTTCGGCTTCCCGAAGACCAACCGCATGGCGGTCGGCCTGGGCGGCGGCCACAACGGTTTCACCGTCGCCCTGTTGCACCTGATGAACCCCGGCGATCCCACGCAAAATGTGTTTGTCGACACTCCGAAAGTGGAGACCCCCGACGCCGGGTCAGGCGGCTTCTTCCGCCAGTCCTGGGGCGCGCAAGTGCTTGAGCTGCAAACCTGCGCGGCGACGGGTTCGCCCGAGCGGGTCCATTTCGCCCCCGCGGAAGGACATATTCCCGACCCCGCCGAACTGCAAAGGAAGGGCATCAAGCTCTTCATCGGCGTCGGCCACGAGACCACCGGTGCCACCACTTACAACGAGCAGGACGTCCGCCACCTGCTTAAGTGGCTGGACCTCGACAGCGCATCACACCACGCCCTGATCGATGGCACCTCGCTGCTGGGCGCCATGCCCTGGCCCGACGATCTGGTGCGGCAGATACTGGAGAAGGCCTGCTTCTTCATGCCTTTCCAGAAGGCCGTGGGCGGCGTCGCCGGCTATTTCGCCGCGACCTTCACCCCGCAGGCCATCGAGCAGATCGAGAGGAACGTGCGCAATCCCGCCTGGGCCATCCCTCGGCACCTGAAGCTCGCCATTCCTAAGGATGCCCGATATCCCTTGACCGGCGAGAAGACCACGGCTCTCGGCCCGTTCTACGATCCCGGGCAGGACAAGATGCTGGGCGGCATCATCAACACCTTCAGCAACACTGCCTTTGCCGAGACCACCTTCGGCATCCTGTCCATGCAAAAACGCGTGGGGAGCGTGCAGGACCTCAACCACCAATCGGTGGTCAATCGCGACACCGTCGAGGAGTGGGTGAAGCGTCATCCGCTCTTTGAGCTGGGCGTGAAGGACAGCACGCGTCGAGGTGCCGCCGTCACCCTTCTCAAGGTGATCGATCCCGAGGTGACCGATCCGGCGCTGCGCGCCCGGATTGTTGCCAAAGCCAAGCAGCTCCTGAGCTACGAGGGCCTGACCCATCCGAACGGGGATTATGAGCCGGGTCTCGATGTGGCCCGTTACATCAACGCCTTTCCCGGTACCCCCGGGGATTTCCGCGCCTGGATTGGCGGCGCCCGTCCGAAGAGCGACATCGTCGCGCTGCTCGACAACATTCAATACGCCTACCACCGTGCCCGCATCGTCGCGATCGAGGAGCAGCTGGCGGTGCAGGGTGTGCGGTTCGAGTCCCAGGCGGCCGCAGCTGTAAGCGTCCGCCAGGACGACCCTGCGAAAGCCTACAAGGTGCTGATCGCCGATGCGGTCGGATTGAAGCTCGGCGCGGACGGCAAGCCCGATGTCACCGCAGTGCGCGCACACATCGAGGCCCAGGACGGGGTTTTCCACTCAGCTCCCCTGAACTCGGTGAAGGCCTTGACGCCCGGCATCCATTTTTTCTACCAGCCGCAGCTCAGCCGAGAAGAGGAAATCCTGGCGCAAACCGCTGACGGTCAATACGACGCGCTGATCGCCGCGGCGACCTTCATTCCTGAAGCCTCGGTCTTCCCGGAAGGCGGCGTCCGCATCGGCGCCGGCACCGGCAATATGGGCAGCCGGTCTTGGGGCGGCGGCAGCGGGCAGGGTGGTCAGGCGCCGCTCATGAACACGCCCAGCTTCAACAGCCGCGCCACCGCGCAGATGGTTTTCAGGAGCCTGCTGCGGGCCGCGCCGGGTTTGCCGGTGAGTGAATTGCACCGCAGAGTGACCGCGGGGCAATTCGATACCGGCAAGAACCTGAGCGAATACCCGACCGAGAAACTCGAAGGCAAGCGCATCGCCATCCTCGGATTCGGCAACATTGGACGCGAAGTAGCGAAGATCGCGAGAGCCTTTGGCATGAAGGTGGCCATCCACGCCCGTGCCCGGTACCGCGAATGGTGCGAGTCGGAAGGGTACGAGTATGCGCCGATGGCAGAGGCCGCGACGCGGGGCGCCGATTTCCTCAGTATTCACACGGGGCTGGGTGCGCTCGCGAATGGGCGCTATGCGAATGCGGGTTTGCTCGGCAAGGCCATCCTCGATGAGCTGAACGACGGCGCGGTCGTCGTGAATTACGACCGCGGCGAGGTGATCGAGATCGCGGCACTGCGTGACGCGCTGGCCCGCGGCAAGGTGCGCTATGTCTGCGTGGATGCCGATATATTCATCGATGCGAAGGGTCAGGTCACCGGGCCGATGGCGCCTTACCTCGAGCTGGCGAGGCAATTCCCCCAGGCGTTCGAGCTGCTGCCGCACGCGGCGGCGGATACCGAGCATGTCTCCCGGGTCGAAGGCGCGAAACAGGCGGTGGACCAGGTTATTCGCGCCATTCGTTTTAGGGAGGTCGTGAATTTGAAGGGCGATCTGCCGGGCGGCTACACCGATATCGGGGCGAAGACAGTGAGCGGGGTCGGGAAAGTCAGCGCGAGGCGACTGCGTGGCGTGGCATCTGACAAGGCGCAGGCGGTCAAGCTGCGTGCCCTGGCGGAAAATTTAGCCGCGTTCTGGAGCGCGGTCTCCTCGACCGACAATGCGGAGCGTCGCGCCGAGCTGATCGAAAAATACGGGGCGCGGCTGGTTCTGGAATCGAACCGCTATGCGACTTTAGTGGAGGAGCTGGGGCTGAGAGGGCCTTACGACGGCTAACGTTGCCTACGCCGTTAACGCAAAGCATGACACCACACACCTACTCGGGTTGCATTCGACACTAGTCCGGCCGTTGAATCGCGCATGGCCGAAGCGCTACCGCCACCCTGTCTCGTCACGACTGACATTCCGCCCCGGCTCGATCGACTGCCCTGGATACGCTTCCATTCCCTGGTCGTGCTCGCGCTCGGCATCACCTGGATACTCGACGGGCTCGAGGTCACGCTCGCCGGCGCGGTATCGAGCGCGCTCAAGTCAAGCCCCAGCCTACACTTAAGCGATGCGCAAGTCGGCGCCTGCGCCAGCGCCTATCTCGCCGGCGCTGTCCTGGGCGCTCTCGTTTTCGGGTGGCTCGCGGATAAGCTCGGCCGCCGGCGCCTGTTTTTCGTCACGCTGGGACTGTACGTCGCCGCGACCGCGTCAACCGCCCTGGCGCAGGATTTCACGGCGTTCGCGCTGTTCCGATTCCTGACCGGCGCGGGCATTGGCGGTGAATACGCCGCGATCAACTCGGCGATACAGGAGCTCATCCCGGCGCGTTTTCGCGGCCGCACCGATCTGGCCATCAATGGCAGTTTCTGGCTGGGTGCCATGCTCGGCTCGCTGGGCACCGTCGTGCTGCTCGAGCCGGGGCGGCTGCCTTCCGATGTGGGCTGGCGAGTGACCTTTGGAATCGGTGCTGTGTTGGGACTCATCGTGCTCTTCTTCCGGCGCTCCCTCCCGGAAAGTCCGCGCTGGCTGCTGGTGCACGGGCATCCCGAGGAGGCGGAGCGCATCGTGGTGGGCATCGAAGGCGCAGTGACGCGGGACAGGCATGACGATACACCGCTGCCGCACCTTCGCCTGCACACCCGCCGGGGTGGCACAAGTCTCAAGGATCTCGCGGTCAGCCTGTTCAAACACCATCCGCGGCGCGCGGTACTCGGCCTCGTGCTCATGACGGCGCAGGCGTTTTTCTATAACGCGATCTTTTTCACCTATGCCCTGGTATTGGACCGCTTCTTCGCCGTGCCTGCCGAATCCGTCGGGCTCCACCTGCTGCCCTTCGCGGTGAGCAATTTTGTCGGTCCGCTGGCGCTCGGCTGGCTCTTCGATCGTTGGGGACGCAAGCCCATGATCGCCGGGACCTATGCCGCTTCGGGCATCCTGCTCGGCGTGACGGCGTTACTGTTCGTGAGCGGCGGACTGCATGCGGGCACGCTTACCATCGCATTCGCCGTGGTGTTCTTTTTCGCCTCGGCGGCGGCGAGTTCCGCGTATCTCACGGTGAGCGAGTGCTTTGCGCTCGAGGTTCGCGCGCTGGCCATCGCCGTGTTCTATGCGCTCGGCACCGGCCTGGGCGGCATCGCCGCACCGTGGGTGTTTGGCACGCTGATCGGCACCGGCGATGCGCACGCTGTGGCGTGGGGCTATGGCTTTGGCGCGATGCTGATGGTGGGTGCGGCGTTCGTGGAACTGTGGCTGGGGGTGGCGGCGGAACGCCGTCCGCTCGAGGATGTGGCGCGTCCGTTGTCTGCGCAATAGAACGGCGCCGCCGCGCCCGCCCGTCGATATCGATATAAGCACTTTCACTTCATAAGCGTTTCCGCGCGGGCGCTTATGATTCCTCTCGCTTCGCAGTGCGATCGTGCCGCCACAGCACTTCCGTTCCCCTCTCATGCCGCGCCAGCACCCGCGCGATCACGAAGAGCAGGTCCGACAGCCGATTCAAATACCGCAGGGCCTCGGGATTGACAGCGTCTTTCGCTAGCTCCGCGGCCGTCCAGACGCGGCGTTCGGCCCGCCGGGCGATGGCGCGCGCCAGGTGACAGGCGGCCGCCGCCGGTCCGCCACCTGGTAAAATAAAATCTTTTAATGGGGGCAGCGGATCGTTGAACGCGTCCAGTTCCTGTTCCAGACGTGCGACCTGCGCCGCGGTGATGATGCGATGGCCGGGGATACACAGCTCGCCGCCGAGGTCGAAGAGCTCGTGCTGTATCTCGGTGAGGCAGCGGTTGACCGCCTCCGGCAACCCTGGCACGGCGAGCAGCACGCCCACGGCGCTATTGAGCTCATCCACGGTGCCATAGGCCTCGACCCGCGCGTCGTTCTTCGACACCCGCTGGCCGTCCCCGAGACCGGTGGTGCCGTCGTCGCCGGTGCGCGTGTAGATTTTGCTGAGGCGGTTGCCCATGCGGTAATGCTATATAGCTCCGGGTATGCAATCCACTGAACTTCAGGCGGCTCTGGAGGCCGCCAGGGCCGCCGCTGACATCATCCGCGGCTACTATCAGCGCAACATCGCCGTGCGCACCAAGGCCGATCGCTCGCCGGTCACCGAGGCGGATGTGAAATCGGAGGAGGCTATCCGGGCAATTCTGAGCGAGCGCTTCCCGTCTTACGGCTTCTACGGCGAGGAAACCGGTCAGGCTGGGATGGAGCAGGAGAGTATCTGGCTGGTCGATCCCATCGACGGCACCAAGTCCTTCGTGCGCGACTGCCCGTTCTTTTCCACCCAGATCGCGCTCATGCGCGCCGGGCGGTTGGTGCTCGGTGTCTCGAGCGCGCCAGCTTGCGACGAGCTTGCCTGGGCCGAGGAGGGCGGAGGAGCTTATCTGAACGGCCAGTCAATCCGGGTCAGCGCGGTAAGTGAGTTACAGAGCGCGATTGTGTCCACTGGCAATCTTAAAACCCTCGCGGCTTCGCCGCAGTGGAGAGGCTTGGGCGATCTTATCCAACGCATCAGCCGCATCCGCGGCTACGGCGATTTCGTGCACTACCATCTGCTGGCGCGCGGCGCGCTGGATGCGGTGGTGGAGTCCGACGTGAATATTCTCGACATCGCGGCGCTGACGGTGATCGTGCGCGAGGCCGGCGGGGTGTTCACCGATCTGCAAGGCAGGCCGGTGGGGCTCGGTACCACTTCCGTGCTCGCGGCAAACAATGCCGCGATGCATGCCGCCCTACTCGAATCTCTTACGCGGTAACGAACACGCGCCGATCCGCGGCGGCAAGCTCCAGCATCGGGGTTGCGTAGAGCTCGCTCAGCGTTTCCCCGGTCAGCACCTCGCGCGCCGGACCGGCACGCCAGCGGCCATCCCCGAACAGCAGCAGCGCGCGATCGGCGAAGCGTGCCGCGAGGGTTGGATCGTGCAGGGTGGCGATCACCGTGCTGCCGGCATCGGCGAGCGCACGGAACAGACTCAGTACGTGCAGCTGGTGCTGGGGATCCAGGTGATTGGTGGGCTCATCCAGCAAGAAGATTCCAGGCTGCTGGGCGAGGAGAGTCGCGACCGCGACGCGCCGCTGCTCGCCGCCGGACAGGGTGTCGAGGTTGCGGTCGGCAAAGGTCTCGAGTCCGACATCGTCGAGGGCGCGGCGGGCGATCTGCTCGTCGGCGGCGCTTTCCCACTGCCATAGGGCGAGGTGGGGATGCCGGCCGATGAGCACCGCTTCGAGCGCCGTGGTGGTAAAGGCGTCCTCTTGATCCTGCATGAGTAGGCCTAGGCGGCGGGCGATGGCGCGGCGCGGAAGTTGCTCGAGCGGCACGCCGGTCAGTCGCACCACGCCCTGCGATGCGGGGCGCAGGCCGGCCAGGGTGTGCAGAGTGAGGGTTTTACCGCAGCCATTGCGGCCGAGAATGGCCACGAACTCGCCGCGGGCAAAATCGAGCGACAGGGCGCTCACAAGCTCACGGGAACCGCCGCGAACAGCGAGCCGGTCGGCGGCCAGGTCCGCGGCGGGGCTCACGGCTGAAGACGAGTCGCGGTCCACGGGCCGGTATCGAAACGCCCGCCACCCCGATCCGTCAATGAGCGCGTCCAGCGCACCCGATCGTGCACCCGTGCGGTGCCCTCCACCCAGAGCTCAACGGCCTCGGCCCACAGCCGGTAGCCACCCCAGTGGGGCGGGCGGGGAATGGACGCGGAGAATTCACCCGTGACCTCATTGCCGGGATGGGGCGCGCCGAAACGGGAGGCGGTGTCGGACACGGCTTTCAGGAGATCGGCGCGCGAGCCGATCGGGCGGCTTTGGGCGCTGGCCCAGGCGCCGATGCGGCTCGGCCAGGGGCGAGAGGCGAAGTAGGCGTCGCTGTCCTCGACCGGGGCCTGCGTTATCACGCCCTCGATACGGATCTGGCGCTGCAGATGATCCCAGTGAATCACGGCGGCGGCGCGGGGATTGGCGGTGAGCTCGGCTCCCTTGCGCGACTGGTAGTTGGTGTAGAAGACGATGTAGCCCGGCTCCGTGGCGATCGTCTTGCAAAGCACCACGCGCGCGGATGGCCTGCCGTCCGGGGTGGCGGTGGCCAGCACCATGGCGTTGGGATTGGGCTGCAGGCGGCGCTCGGCGGCGTCGGCCAGCCATTGCGCCAGGAGGGGCATGGGTTGGGCGGGCAGGGGCTCTGGGAGCAGTTCCATGGCGTGATGGTAGCAACCTTAAGGACTTGCGGCTGAGCTGCCGCCTCGCTACAAGGAGGCCCATGACCGACCATCCTGAAACTCTCAAGGACCTGCGCCATAAGCTCGATGGCATCGATCACCGGCTGCTCGAGCTGATCGCGGAGCGGCAGGCCACGATCCGGGAGATCGTCCGCGCCAAGCGTTCCACGGGATTTCCGCTGCGGGACTATCAGCGCGAGCGCGAGGTGTTCCAGGGGGCGCGTGCCAAGGCGGAGGCGGTGGGGGTGTCGCCGCAGGTGGCGGAGTCGATGATGCGGCTGCTGATCCGCTATTCGCTCACTTTGCAGGAGCGCAATGCCGTGACCGACGGGCGCCACGGCGGCGGCCGGCGGGCGCTGGTGATCGGCGGCGCGGGCAAGATGGGCGGCTGGTTCGCGCAGTTCCTGTATACGCAGGGATTTGAGGTCGAGATCGCCGATCCGCGCGCGCCCGCCGCGGCCAATGGGAAAGCGGACTGGCGCGACACCGATCTCAAACAGGACTACATCGTGGTGGCGGCGCCGCTCAATGCCACAAATGAGGTGCTCCATGAGCTTGCGGCACGCCGCCCGCCGGGGGTGGTTTTCGATGTGGGGTCGCTCAAGTCGCCGCTACGTTCGGGTCTTGCGGCGTTGAGCGCGGCAGGGGTGCAGGTGGCCTCACTGCACCCCATGTTCGGGCCGGATGCGGAGCTGCTGTCGGGCCGCCATGTGATCTTCATCGATTTGGGCGCCGAGGCCTTGGAGAAAGCGCGCGCCTTGTTCGCGCCCACCATGGCCGAGCAGGTGGTGATGACCCTCGAGGAGCACGACCGGCTGATCGCCTATGTGCTGGGTCTGTCGCATGCGGTCAATATCGCTTTTTTCACTGTGCTGGCCGAGAGCGGCGAGGCAGCACCGAAGCTCGCCCAGCTGTCGAGCACTACCTTCGACGCGCAGCTCGATGTGGCGCGGCGTGTGGCGCAGGAGAACCCCGATCTCTACTACGAGATCCAGAGCCTCAACGATTACGGCGGGGAGTCGCTTGCGGCGCTGTCGCAGGCGGTGCAGCGGCTGCGGGGCGCGGTCGGTGCACGGGATCGTGATACTTTTGTTGCGTTAATGCGCGCCGGGCGCGATTATCTTACCGAGCGCCGGAGGGAAGCCGACCGGCGTCGTTGAAGAGGATCAATGAACCGACCGGTCACGGACCTGCGCCAGGACGATCCAGTCGCGGAAAATCGCCGACTGCAGGCCCAACTTTCCAAACTGACCGAGGAAGCAGCGCGCAATGACGCGGTGCTGCGCAAGACCCAGGAGCGTGAGCTTGAGTTGCTGCGGGCGCGCTCGCTGCCGGAATTGCTGGAGCGGCTGATCCACGGCCTCAAGGCCTCGCATCAGCTGGATGTGGTGGCGCTGGTGCTGCAAGACCCTCAGCATGAGATCCGGCACCTGCTGGCGGGCGATGGGCCGATGCCCGATGAGCTGCGGGATATCCTGTTCGCGGATGCGTTGGTCTCCCTCGCACCACAGATCGCGAGCCTGGAGCGTCCCTGGCTCGGTCCCTATAACCGGGTGGAGCATGGGCAGCTGGCGCCGCGGGCGCCCGAGCGCGGCAGCATCGCGCTGGTGCCGCTGCGGCGCAGCGAGCAGCTGGATGGGGTGCTGGTGTTCGCGAGCGCCGATCCGCGGCGCTTCATTCCGCAGCTGGCCAGCGATTTTCTCGCGCACCTGGGGCTGGTCGCGGCTTTTTGCCTGGAAAATGCCATCAACCGGGCGCGCCTGCTGCGCAGCGGATTCACGGACTTTCTCACCGGCTTTCACAACCGCCGCTATCTCAACGAGCGCCTGCGCGAGGAGCTGGCGCGGGCGCAGCGCTCCAAGCAACCGATCGCCTGCCTGATGATCGACGTGGATCATTTCAAGCGGATCAATGACCAGCATGGCCACCTGGCCGGCGATGCGGTGCTGCGGGAGGTGGCGCGGCGCATCGATGTGCAGATGCGGGTGAGCGATACGGGCGCGCGTTTCGGTGGCGATGAGTTTGCGATTGTTCTGCCCCAGGGCACCATCGCCGACGGCGAGAAGGTCGCGGCGCGGGTGCTGCAGGGCGTGCGTGGGGAGCCGGTGGTGGTCGCGCCGGGCATGGCCGAAAAGATCACGCTGTCGATCGGAGTGGCGGCTGCGGCGCCGGCGCAGAACGCGCGCGATTACAAGGCGCTGGCGGACCGCCTGATCGCGGAGGCGGATGCGGCGCTTTACCGGGCGAAGAGCGCCGGGCGCAGCCGCATCGATGTCTCGCCGAACGTGGTCAGCTAGAGGTCTGACGCCGCCGCAGCAGGGCGATGAAAAGCGGCGCGCCGACCAGCGCCATGATGGCGCCCACGGGCAACTGACGCGGGCTGGCCGCTACTCGCGCGACCACATCGGCGGCGGCGAGCAATGTGCCGCCGAGGAGGGCCGCCGCCGGCGCGACAATGCGGTGATCGCTGGTGCGGAACATCAGGCGCACGGCGTGCGGGGTGATGAGGCCTACAAAGCCCACGGTGCCGGCGCTCACCACGGCCAGTGCCGTGAGGGTCGCGCAGGCGATGAAGACCAGCGTGCGCCATTTCCCCACATCGAGTCCGACGCTGCGGGCGCGCAGCTCGCCCGCGGCCAGCACATTGAGCGGCCGCGCCAGCAGCACGGCCAGCACCACGGCGAATAAGGCGCTGAGCAGGCTGAGCAGCGGGTTCTGCGCCCAGCCCAGGTCGCCCGCCAGCCAGAACACCATGCCGCGCAGCTTGATGGAATCGGCCACGGCCAGCAGCACGCTGATCAGGGCTCCGCAGGCGCTTGCGAGGACCACGCCGGTCAGTAAGAGCCGTGCGGTGCCGCCGCCGCGCGCCAGCAGGTATACCACCGCGACT